>Ga0206125_10003416_pt1 | contig 15263 bp, 11 predicted proteins | sample Helgoland_Spring_4_FD_148598 | JGI IMG/M metagenome (GOLD analysis project Ga0206125, IMG submission 148598) | Pelagic subsurface seawater microbial communities from Kabeltonne, Helgoland, North Sea - Helgoland_Spring_Bloom_20160331_1 | ecosystem: Environmental > Aquatic > Marine > Epipelagic ... | reverse complement strand
GCCCTAACACGCTGAGTAGTTTCATCCATGTTTTCAAGAATAAGTTTCCTAGCTTCACCTGGCATTGATCCCTCAATAGGTTTAGGTTTTTGCAATTCTTTTATTCTGTTTTCAGTTTCAATTAATTCATTTTTCCAATTTTGCTGGGCAGCGTAATCTCCATACGGCAAATCAGCTCGTTGACTTTTTAGCCTTTTAACTTTTCTTTTTAATTGAGTGAGTTCTGGAACATCAAATCTAATGTTTTCATTTAAATCTAATTGATTTGCAGGATCAAAATAAATCTTAACATTATGCGGTTTGTTATTAGTAAATGTACCACCAATATGTTGAATACCACCAAAACCTTGATCAGTTAAATCATCTTGAATTGAATACATTGCTTCTTGTATTTCATCTGCGGTTTCATCAAGGTTGCGCATTTCATCATACAGGTTACGCATTGTTGCTTCTTCACCAAAATCTTCAATGGCATTGTATTTAGCTTCTAGTACTCTTGGATCCCTAGTTAATGATTGACTAATTGGCATTTCATCAAGGTTAGCAAAATTAACTGGCTTTTTTTCTACTACATTGTAAACAATAGAATTTTCACCAGTTCCTTTCTTACTATAACCTTTTGCGATATCCATTGCGTCAGTTGTATATAAACCTTGCCCATAGATATTGAATGTTGAATATTTATCAGAATCAAGTTTACCGTCAATTTCAGAACTTGTTCCGTGGAATTGCGCTCCCTGTCCTCTTGTTTCTGGTATTGGAGGCGGGGTTTTTCTTGTGTCTGGAGCTGAAGAAAGCGTCCAGTTCTCTATATCCTTATACTCAATTTCACCAGTAGCAATTGCTCGGTCAATATCTTCACCAGTTTTGCCAAAGAACTTGTCCATTGACTTTCCAATCTTAGGAGAAGCTGCGCCAAGCGCACCACCAAACAGAGTACCACCACCAATATAGGCAGCATACTCTTCTTTGGTAGGCAGACGATCTTCGTCAATTGCTTTTGCTATAGTTGCTTCTGTGCCTCCAAGAACTCCACCCTTGACGGCTTCACGTCCTGCTGCACCAGCAACCATCCTACCAGTAATCTTAGTAGCTCCAGTAATTGCCTTAGCTCCAGCACCACCAAAAGGAATAGCACTAACAGTACCAGCGGCTAATGCTCGACCCATGCTCTTGTCTTCTTGACCCTCAATGTCTTGCGCCCACAATGAACCAAGGAAACCTCCAGCAAAACCACCTGCTGCTATTCCGAGTGGAATGGTAATAGGCGCTAGGGGACCACCAAGCGCACCGAGCGCACCGCCAGCTACAGCTCCAGCTCCACCTGATAATACTTCAGCGCCAACACCTTTGACGATGTCTCCAGTAGATGGGTCTGCGCTTTCTTCTTTAACTAATGTAGATGGTTGATTAGGATCAAAGGTTGATTCCTTTTCAATTGCAACGGGCTGTTTAATAGAGTCAACTTCTGAAGTTCCTTTAACCAATACGGATGGTAGGTTTGGGTCAAATGATGATTGTTCTTCATCATTTGACTCAGTTGTTACTAATGTGGATGGTAGGTTTGGGTCAAATGCCATAATTTATTATTTTACTTCATTCCATTTCTTGCCATCAAATTTGTAATTTTTTCCTTTTTGTTCTCTAGTGTCACCCTTTGAAGGCGTAGTATCTCCTAAAATTGTTGGTTCTACAACAACATTTTCATTCGTTCCTTCTATGTATAAATCTGGATCTATACCAAGAATTTGAATAGCATAATTTTTTCTTTTTTCTGGATCTTTAATATCTAATGCGTTTAGCATTTTCATTTTTTCTTCCACAGTTCCCATTTTATCTTGATTAGCCCTTAATGAGGCTGCTGCTTGTTCCTGTGTTGCTATCTGTGCCGCAGAAAGATTTGCTTTATTAAACGCATTAGTATCAGAGGTAAAGGTATCCTCGTATTCCTTCCTTGAGTATTGCAACTCTTTGTCAATGTTCACGTCAAGTTGAGATTTTAAAAACGCTTTATATCTTCCTCGCTCTCCACTTGAAGCACCAGTTCTACTAAATTCACTCATTTTTTGTTTAATTTCTTCTTGTCCAGTTCTCCTTAATTCTCTTTTGAGCCTATTTTCTTTTTGTCTTCGTTCAGCTGGTGTTTCCCTCTTGGGTCTACTTGCTTCTAATTTTGCAGCGGCTTGTTCAGCTTCTTTTGCTTTTCTTGCTTTTTCACGTTCGGGGGCTGCTTCCTTATATGCTTTTTCTTCGGCTGCGCGACGCGCTTTGTCTCTGGCAGGAGCTGCTTTATTATAAGCATCAATTTGTTCTGGTGTAGCCTCTACTCCATCAATAAGAGTTTTTCCATCTGATCGACTAACCATACTACGACCAGCAGCATATGGGTCAACTTCGATAGCTGGTGCTACTTGATCTGCCTCGGTAATATCCTCTGGCGTTGCCATTTCAACTGCTGGTGCTACTTCTGGTGCTACTTCTGGTGTTGAGGCTGGTGCTTGACCTTGATTTGCAAATACAGGTGTTCCTCCAGTAAAAAGTTCTTCTGGTGTTGGAATAAAGCCACCTTCACGATCTGCTGGAATTGGTATGTCTCCCCCGAATGAGAAGCCTCCGCCAATAGGTTTAAACTCTTTTAGTGTTGCCGCGTCTACGCTAGGTTCTTGTGCAACATTTTGACCTAAATTTTGGGGCTGTTGCACTGGAGGATATACATTTCCAGCTGCAAAATCTTCTCTCTGTTCTCGATCCGCATTTACTACGTCAGCGTAATTACTTCCAGTGGACGCTGCGTCACCAGTAAATAGATTAACACCATTTAGAACTCCCCTTCCATCTACAGTAGCAACCTCACGATTTGATGGATCCAATTCGCGTATTGATGTATCCTCAACTCCAAGTCTAGCGGCTGCTGCCGCTGGATCTTCACCCGCCTCAACCAAACTATTATACGCCCCCCTCAATGAACTGTCACCCATTAGCGTTGGAGTTGCCGCCATCGTAAGTACCGAACCAGCAAGAGTTTTAGGAATATTTATTTTTGGCTTTGCTATTGCTAAGTTTTTAGCAGCTATACGAGAAGCGTCTTGTGCAGCTATTTTCTGTGCAAATGGCGATAGTACTCTGGATGTTGATGGTAAACCACCAGTTTGGGAGGCGACAAAGCCACTACCTAGCCCAAGACCAGCCATTACTTCTGGACTTTCTGGTAATAATGGGCTTTGAACTGCCACCTGATCGCCCGTGTCCACGACGGATTCCATTGCCGCCGTGTCCTTTTCCTTCATTTTGTTAAGTGCGTTTAAAAATTCTGTTGCTGCCATAATATTTTTTCTGTTGTTAGTATACACTACCTGTCAAGTGTTGATTAAATTAATTATTAATTGATTTCTGGTTCCACCCATGTAGGGTCAAATATATTTTGAATCCCTGCATTAATATTTGTTATTGAAGGTGCTGCGAGTTCCGATGTTTCAGAGTCTAGATTTTTCATTCTGTAAAAAGTTTTGTAAAAAGTTTTTCCATTAATAACAATTTCACTGTCTTCCATAGTGTAATCATCATTGGGAGTATATAGATCCCACGTATTTATTTGATTTGTATTCCTGTATTCCCATTCTCTTGTATAATCATAAGTATCAGAACTATAGTCATACCATCGTCTTATAAATCTTTCAGTTTCAATTGTGTTCATGCTTTCAAATTGAAAAGCCCACGCTTTGCTATCCCAATTGTTTATTATATTTTGATCCCAGCCACCTACCCAAACGTTTTCTTCAATCACATCGTCCAATTTTGGGCTATATCGCCAATCGCTATTAGATCGAGCCATCCATGATTCTCTTACTCTCATCAATGAAATAAAATTATACGGTTTAGCCGTCTCCTTTAAATGGTATCCTAAAAAATTTTCTGGCTTTACTTCATATTTATAATGAGCAAAAATTCTATCTGGTGTATTACGTAAAAACACACTATCATTTGTATAAAAATCTGCTGAATATCCAGGAATAGGGGTATCATAGAAAAATTCCTGAGCAGAGTATGCTCTGGATGGAGCATAAAATTTAAATTGAGTTGATGTATCCGCAGCCAAAGGTATGCCCGATACGGTATTATCATGATCTCCCCATCTTTCTGTGAAACCACCACCTTGCGACCTTGCAGTTGTTCCTAAATTAATTGCTTCTTCCTTTGAAGCAATGTAGGTTGGGCTAGTGGTAGGTGTACCACCAGAAGTTTCTCCGAACATAGAAAAAGGGCCTCCGTATAGATTGTAAACTGCGTATTCTCCTCCGTTCTCATTTACTAGATAATCAGTTTTTCTTTCTTCCTCTTCTTCTGTTGGGTTAAGCATATCATCCCACCAATCCGACCAATAACGCATAAGTGACCTATTTCCATTACCAGGAAGTGAATTAACTCCTTGTTTGTATTCCTCTAAACTTATAATCTCTGTTTTATATGTAAGACCTTTATCTATGGAATTAAACATCCTATAATCGCTTCCGCTGCCACTTACGTATGTTTTTTTAAAGTATTTAAGATATCTATCTTGTCCACCAGCATCCCAATTTAACTCTGTAGATATAATTCTTCTAGAAGACTCGCGAATGTATTTTTTATTCCACACCGCAAAACCTTTAATCCATTTTGGATTGTAATTTGCTGGCAAATTACCAAATGGAGGAATGCCATCTGGCCAATATTGACCACCAGGATCAAATATTTCCTTTGTTAATTTGTCTACATCATCAAGTGTTGGAAGTTTGGATTCACCTTTCCAAAAATTTATCCATAATTGTTTCATCCTATCTACTATTAATGGATCTTCGGCAATAAAATTTGGCGCACCTTTATCATCTTCTGGTCCAAGATTATAAGCTTGGCTAGTCACTGCATCAAGTCGCCATTGATCAACATTAATGTTTGATTCGGGCATATAATAATAAATATTTCTATTATTTCCAACCAAATACATTCCAAGAGTATCATTTCTATGTGTAAATGGTTGTTTAAACTCAGCCAATGTTTCACCTATTTTATCTTCCGTTTCTTCTTCTTCCGTTTCTTCTTCTGTAGGCGTAAATTTATTTCTAAATGGATGTAATCTATTTGCGGGAATCGCTCCTTTTTTTGTTTCTCCATTTAAATAAGAACCAGAATGTTCATCCCAAAGCCATTGTCCAAGTCCTTCTTTGCTTTTTGAGTTTTCTGGTGTGCAAAAAAATTGGGATTCATTGTAATAACTTTTTAGACTCATGTCTGGACCATCCTTTTGCCACAAATGATAATCTCCAGAATTAATTATTTTAAGCTCTGGATCTTCAAAAGTAGTCCCCACTGATTGAATGCCATATAATATAGTATGTAATTCTTCTAATGTTGGATATATAAAGTTTTCCCAGTTCCAATTCACAGGATTATCCGTAACTACGACAGGTTCAATTGCGCATGGAAATCCCGTACCCTGTGAGTTATTGCTACCTCTTGATGAAAATAACATAATTAAGCAATTTTGATTAAACCAACTACTGGCAATCCGCCTTGCGTAAATATATCTTCTCGATATATTCCACCACTTGAAACTGCATATAAGGCTTCACCTTCTACTTTTTGCAGATAAACTTGCAATCTATAATAAGTTTGATCGCTTCCAACGGAATCCCACAATTCAATTTCATTTATTAATGTTTGTACATAAGTATGTTCACCAGTAAATGAACTCACCCCATTCGCGTTCATAGCAACTTTAAATTCAATAAACCAATTTCCTCGTTCTTCTGGTACTTCTGGTAAATCAGCAATAACTTCCTGAAAACTTAAAATAAGTGGCTCAGCAACCTTACTTAAATGAAATATATAGTTTTCAACAATATTACTATTATTAAAATTATCTCGTTCTGCAAATACTGTCATAATTCCTTCTCCTTCTATTTGTAGTAAATTAAAATTACCAGTATCATCGTCTAAATTTAAATTAAATTTAGCAAATTTGCTTGCTGTTCCATATAATAACTCTTCCGTTGAAAGTGGCATAATTATTAACCTCTCCTACTAGGAACTTTTACATTAACAACTTGTTCTTTATAATATACTGTACCGTCTTCAGCAGTAAACGCTACATCTTTGCTTGCGCTTACTGTGTATGTGCCACCACAGGGATCACTATTTACCCCTTCAAGTTTTATTTTTGCTGTAGTACCAGGAGCCACAACTACACCCATGCAAGCGTTGTATGCAGCTTCTGCAACTGGACTTCCAGTTATTGATTCTGAGCTTCCAATTTTTATATGATTTGCAAAAGTATTAGTTGATGATATTGGTCTATAATTAAATCCCCTTCCAACTACCATTGCGGACGCATGAGGAGCTTGATACAAAGTGTTTGTACCTGTTGAGGTGGTAGTTGTATATGTTACAGTGACTTTAGCGTTAGCAGTTACTTGATATGGTGCAGTGGCTAATATAAAAATATTATCACCTTCATTTGCAGTAGTAACGGTTCCAGGAACTGAGAAAGGAACGGTAGTGTCATAAACATAACTTCCACCAGAAGGCAATGTCATATACTCAAGGGTATATGTTTTTATTCCTCCAACATTTTGTATAGTTTTTCCAGTAAGGATTCCATAACCTGAATTACCTTCTTCTCCCAGATAAGTAAATGTACTTTTAATCAATCCATCACTTAATGTTGTTTTTGTTTGATTTATTAATCCTTTTTGTGCATAAATATTTTTTATAGTTGGGATTCCATTAATGTCACTTGTTGATGATTTAACCAAAATAAAATTACCAGAAGGATTAGTTGTAGAGCTGCCAAAGACTTCCGTAATTATTAGATTTTGTTTTCCGTCATTAATAGAAGTTTCACTTAATGTGCCTTCTTTTAAGAAGGTATATCTCTTCGTGGGAATACCCTCAAAGTCAGAAATTTCTGTTTTTGCAAGAACTCCATTATTAGATGCTGATGGTTCAACATTAAAGGTTTCAACAATCTCAGCTTGTTGACTTCCTACTAAATCTTTAGTTTCAGATAAAACGCATGGTTTAAGGAAAGTATATCTCTTCGTGGGGATTCCGTCTACGTTTGAAATTTCTGTTTTTGCAAGAACTCCACCATTAGATTCTGCTGGTTCAAGACCAAAAGTTTCAATAATCTCAGCTTGTTGACTTCCTATTAAATCCTCGGTTTCAGATAAAACGCATGCTTTAAGAAAAGTATATTTTTCTGTTTTAATTCCATTAAAATCAGAGATTTGTTTGTTGGCTAAAAGATGGTCACCTGGTGTATCTGGCACACCATCAAACTGCTCAATTGTAATTGCTAATTGCGACCCAACTTTATCTTCGCTTCTGGACAACTCTACATTGCTTTTAAGGAGGGTATAGCGAGTTGTTGGTATTCCCTCGACATTAGAGATTTGTTCGTTCGCGATTGTATATCCAGTAGGTGTATCGGGGATACCAGCAAACTGCTCGATTACAATTGCTAATTGACTGCCAACCTTATCTTCAGACCTAGACAACTCTACGTTTTCTTTTAAGAAAGTATATCGATTAGTCTTAATTCCCTCGAAATTTGACACTTGCTCACTTGCAAGGACATACCCAGTGGGTGTGTCGGGTATTGCTTCAAATGCTTCTATTGTAATAGCAAGCTGCGACCCTACCATATCCTCAGACCGCGACAAGATGCTTGGTTTTAAAAACGTATATCTGCTAGTCTTAATCCCTTCATAGTCCGATTCTTGCGTGTTAGCTAAAGAGTAGTCGGTCGGTGTTTCGGGTATTTCTTCAAATGCCTCAATAGTAATGGCAAGTTGCGACCCAACCTTATCTGACGATTTGTTAAGGATACTTGGTTTTAGGAAAGTATATCTTGTAGTGGGTATACCCGCTACATCTGAAACTTGCTTGTTAGCCAGAGAATAATTATTGGGGGTTTCTGGAACCTCACTAAAAGCCTCTATTGTAATAGCAAGCTGTGACCCTACTTTGTCTTCTGAACGTGACAGGATTGATGGCTTTAGGAAGGTGTATCTTGTAGTGGGTATACCCTCAAAGTTAGAAACCTGTTCGCTGGCGACTACGTATCCAGCAGGTGCGTCTGGAACCTTGCTGAATGCTTCAATAACAATAGCAAGTTGTGACCCGATCTTGTCTTCTGATCGACTAAGGACACTGGGATTAAGGAAGGTATAACGAGTTGTCGGTATGCCCTCGACATCAGATGCTTGTTCGCTGGCAATTACATATCCAGTGGGTGTTTCTGGGGTTTTATTAAATGCTTCTACGGTAATCGCCAACTGTGATCCAACCTTATCACTTGATTCGCTTAGAATTGATGGAACGAGAAATGTGTATCGAGTTGTGGGGATTCCGTCTACGTTTGATGTGGACTTGCTGCCAAGTATCGCCGATTTGTTTTTCGGGGATGGGGTTGACGTCGGACTAAATACCTCAATACTCTCTGCTAGTTGAGAGCCAACATAATCATTACTGCGAGACAACTCGGAGTCATCCTTGTAGAATGTGCGTGAGCAGGTTTCAAAGCCTTGTGTGTTGTTCTTGTTTTCGTTGACAACCGTATATCCCGCTGGTGCTGTTGGGCATCCACCGATTTGAGTAATGCTAATAGACCCCTTAGCGTCTTCGGAGTTCTCCTCGCGGCTTAACTCTCCAGCCTGAAGCCATACTTCACTCAGCGACCATTTTGCATCAGTCTCTTCAATCTTAAAGCTGCCGAGATACAAAGTAGTGCCATTGCTGTCAATTGCGCTAGTTCCAACAACCTTATCGTATGCGGTGTCTGGAAGGGCAACGAAGGTGCGTGAGACCCTCTTTAAGCCGTTTAACTCGTAATCGGTATCTTCGTCCTTCTCTTCTACCCAAGAGGCTGTGAGCGTCTCGTAGGTGAGCTTAACGTAGTGCTTGCCAGATCGGACATTGTATGGGTACTCAGCAAGAACTAAGCGCATATCTGGATAAACAGAATCTGGAATTGCTTCCCAGTCTTCGTTTACACCAGAACCAAAATTTGTTGTCTGCAAGATTCCGTAATCTGGCAGTAAACTAGATACATTTTCATAGTACCAATCTTCTTTGGGGCTATTATTATCACAGAAAAATTCTAACTTATAACGATTGTTCCATAGTTTTTCAATTGCTGGCGCACTGTTAGTAACTTTAAGTCTAATTGTTCCTTGATTGCTCATATAATTTATTTAATTTGAACTATAGATTTCAGTAGCCGCAACATAATCCCTTTTAATAAACAAAGAAAGATTTGAAACACTTAATATATCATTGTTTGAACTATTATCTATATACATTTTTGCCCCAGATGTCATTAAATCACCAATAATTGGCACAGAAAAGCCAATATTAATTTGATTTAATACACCAGATTTAACTGTAATTGATCGCCTGAAAATTGTAACTGGACTTGCAACATCAGTTTTAAAATCAAATTCTACGACAGCATCTTGATTAGTTCCTTGAATAGATAAATTTACCGTAATATCATAAGAGTCACCTTCAAATTTTTTATATATTGCTGGAGGAGTTGTTTCAGTGACAAGTAATCTGTTATTTAATGAATCCCAAAATGAAGACACTCCAATTGGCAATTGATTATCATTTTGAGTAAACGGAGCAAGCGTTAATTCGGCATTAGTCGAAGCAGCAATTGACTGTGTACTTGCGGGATTATTAATGTAATTTGCCCATCCCGTAACTCTTGGAATGTATTGACTTAAAATACTCCACTTTCCATTATTGGAAATAAATCGAATAGATTGATTTGTGATTTTTAAATATAGGGAATTGCCTCCCTCTTGAAAACTATCAGCTCCCAATGGAAAAATTTGAACTGGTTGACTTGACCCTAGTTTTTTAATTTCAACAATAAAACCATTTCCAACTGAATTTATGGACGGAAGAAAAACTTCATATTGATTAGAGGTTGGATTAAAATCATCATCAACTAAAACTACCGTGTCGAGAGCAGTAACATAATAAATGTCTGTTGAAGTTTTTATTGATTCAGTAGTTCCAGGTTTATATGAAGAATATATGTGCCAATTAGATCCATCAGATCTAAGAGTTATTGATTCGTCTTTAATGTTTAAAAACATAAAACCAACACCATCAATTTTTTCAATGCCTGGGGCAACTATTTGTACTGGCCAAGTTGCTCCATTTTTCTTAATTGATACAGTCCAACCAGAACCAGCGGAAATTGCTGTTGGTAAGGTTAAAACTGGAACAGAAACCATACTGTCATCATTTACTAAAATGGATCTATTATAATTAAATATTTGTGTTGGTGTAGTAAATACTTGAACAACTGGACCATCAGTATTTCTTAAAAATCCAAGATTTGTTTTAGCATTAATTATATCAGAAGCACCAGTTCCGCCATCTGCAATTGATACATCTGTACCATTTACCATATAAGCGCCAGCCGCTTCAACCTTTGTTGCGTCTGTTACGTCAGCTTCATCTTCAATTAAACTTAATTTTAATTCTTCTGCAATTGTATAAGAAGCGGTAGTTTGTTCAAGAGCTAAGTCATATCCTTGAACCGTAGAACCTAAATCTGTTGTTTGCAATGAATTTTGCGCAAGCGCCCCTTCTTGTGCCGTTGCAAAATCGCTTTGTTGAGCGGTTGCCATACTTGTCAATCCAAGGTTTAATCGGGCAGCAGTAGTATCTGGAAGATCAAATAAGTTTTGAGTTCGTACAAGTCCATCAAATGTGACAATACCAAGATTTGTTTTTGCTCCTGCTAACGTAGAAGCTCCAGTTCCACCATCTGCAATTGGCACAACTGTTGTACCAGAAATATACCCACCAGAGTTAAGTATTTTTGTTGCATTAGTTACATCAGCAAGAGCTTCAATGCCATTAAGTTTTGTTTTGTCTGCAATAAGGAAACTTTCCGTAGTTGCGTCCAATACGGTACTATGTGCTTGAACATCTGAGCCAATTGCAACTCCAATATTTGTGCGAGCCGTAGATGAAGTTGGCGTAAGTTCAGACAAGTTGTTTGCAGCAGAAAGTCCTTCCTGGGTAGATGGAACTCCAAGGTTTGCCCTAGCTGTCACTGGGTCAACATCGCTCAGGTTGTTTGCCACGAGAACCGCTTCAGCAGTTGACGGAACGCCCAGATTTGTGCGAGCTGTTGGCGCATCACTTGCCCCAGTGCCACCATCTGTTAATGCCACGTCTGTTCCTCCTGCCACATAGCCCCCGCTTGCAGCAATATTTGTTGCGTCTGTTACGTCAGCAAGTGCCTCAATGCCATCAAGCTTAGTTTCATCTGCCGCAGTAAAGCTTGCTGTTGTTGCATCTAAGACTGCGCTGTGGGCTTGGACATCCGAACCAATTACTAAACCCAAGTTTGTGCGAGCTGTTGGCGCATCTGATGCTCCAGTACCACCGTCCGTCAATGCTACATCAGTTCCTCCAGCTACATAACCCCCGCTGGCTGCAATGTTCGTTGCGTCGGTTACGTCAGCTAATGCTTCAATGCCGTCGAGCTTGCTTTCGTCTGCTGTGGTAAATGATGCTGTGGTTGCGTCTAAGGTTGCGCTGTGGGCTTGTACGTCTGTTCCAATTTCAACACCAAGGTTTGTTCGTGCTGTAGGCGCGTCACCTAGATCACTCAAGTTGGTAGACTTGCGAAGGAATAAATCTGATACTACGGGTACTTGATCGCTAGTGCTACCATCCGCTTGATAATTTTCAATGAGATCCCACAACTCAATGCTTGCGGTTCCCTCTGGAATAATTACAAACTCAGCCCTTGATCCTTCTACTGTAATTTCAAGAACGCTTTGCTTACCGCTTGCGCCGTTGTCCCAAATATCAATAGAGAAATTGCCACTAGCGTCTGTCTGCACAGAATCGGAGCTTTGTGCTACCGTAACTGTTGCTGCGGAATCTGTGCCAAGCTGAACTAGGCGAAAGGTAATCCACTTGTTAGCAAGGGCTGCGTTATTTACCCCGTTAATTGTACCTGTAATTGTAGTTGTTGACATATTTATTTAACTTGGGATGAACCAAAGTAGAACCCTACAATGGCTAATGCTGTCTGGCGGATCTCTGGTAGTATCACGAAACCCTGTACAGTGGACCATTCTAGGCGCTTGAATAGCCCTAGAAAGCCTTTGGATTCTGATTGTATACTAACACCTATGTCCGTGAATGCGAAGACAAATGGGGCTATTACAATGGCAAAGATAACTGCCGCCGTAATAGCACGACGCATATAGACACCACCACGGGCTGCTGCCTTGTCCGCTGATTCGTCCGCTATTGTCTGACGAGCGATCATACGCTCAAAAAGACGAGCCTGATTATCAGCCTGTGCCGCAATCATTTTCATTACGAAGCCGCTTACGCCCCCGCCTAGCATTGCTAATAGTTCTGGTGTCATAATATTATTTTTTAAATATATGCCACCAAGCGATGGCTAAGGATGCTACTCCTCCGCAAAGTAATGCGAAGATACTAGCTAGTTCATTTGCACTTGAAATAGATGCTGTCATCTGAGCAACACCCAGTGTTCCCCATATTTTAAAGTGTTCTAACAATTGAGTGTTCATTAGAAACGAATCTGGCAGTGTTCCAGAGTTTCAGGTTGACGGCAATTGATAATACCATTGCCACTAGGGAGAAAGACTGTTGCAGAAATAAGGTTGTTACCCCCCATTTTCTTTTCGTCGTAAATAGCTTGTGCCGCTTCTGCGTCTGCTGCATCCGCTGTAGAATATTGACTAGCTCTCCAAGCGGTAACTGCTGTAGCCTTTTCTTGCTCGTCAGCATTCTCATCGTATATCAAATCCTTTAGCTCTTGGGGCATTGGACTTGGCTGCGATAGCATCCAGACTGAGTCTTTTAAATGTAATATTTTGTTTTCCATATTATGGTAGGTTTATTTCATTGAAATTTGCATCTAAGCAAAGTCTTACTTTGCCAGTCCCTGTCGCTGAGAATCCAGAAGGACCAGTGCAACGCGAACGAATGACATTCCCGTAATTTATACAAGTAGTATTAATAGTTGAGTCAGTATTAGTTGCAAAAGAATTATTTTTAGCAGTGCAATTTTCAATTACTGCTCCATCTTTAATTTCGGCTTGAGCATTAGCCACATAACTGGAAGCGAAAGAGAGAGAGCCGCCTGTGCAATTTTTAGCAGTCCCAGCAAACACTGTTTTTGGTGCAACATTTCCCGAAGCAGGAGCAGATTTAACAAAACCAAATGACTTGTCCCCACCTGTGCAGTTTTCATATGTTGCTTCCATTTCAACTGCAACATCTGCTTTTGTATTGTGTCCAAAAAATGATTCGTCCCCACCCTTACAGTTTTTATATGTGCCTTGGATACCCAGCCCAGCATTAAAATCTATATTGTTGGATGCACCTGCAAAAGCTCTAAATGCCCCAACGCAGTTTTCAGTAACTCCGTCTGCAGTTTGTTGACCAAAAGATAAATCTCCTGCTGCTGTGCAGTTTTTAATTGTGCCGTAATTAAATGACCCAATCAAACCGCCGAATGCTCTGTCTGAGCCAGTGCTTTCGCATCCTTCAACCAAACCATAATTTTCAAATAATCTTACAAATTTTGGGGCTGAACAATCAATTATGTCTACATAATTCTCAAGCATATAAAAATATGATACAGATTTTACGCCCTTGATGTCAGCATAATTGCTAGTTATTGATATATTTGAATTAACATTTGTAATTAATCCATAATTCTGATCAAGGAGAATGCCATCAATCTGAATGTTATCACGATTGCCAACACCAATAATTGAAACATTGTTATTACCTGTTCCAATAATAGCGTGCGTGAGCCCTCCACGCCCATAAGACCCAGACATGACAATCAAATCAGCATAGCCATTACCAGTTGCCAATGCTACCGCTTCATCATACTTGGCTTGGATGTTATCGCCATCGTTGCAGATAATTACTGAATCAGTATCTAGGAGATTACTCCTAGCTTCTGCGTTAGAGGCACTCAGTAGTAGAGTGTCTATATCTGTTGATACTGTAAAGTCTGCCATGATATTGTGGAGTTAAGATCCTAGTGGTCGTTTATATAATGATGTGCCGTCTGGTCTTCGATATAGCGAAAGACCATCTGGCCGTAAATAGTTGTAAATTCCTAGGGTTGCATCTGGTCGAGCGCCACGAAATCTACGTGTGCCAACATTACCAAAGGATCGTCTGAATCTAAAATGTGCCATATCCCTTTAAGTTATAGTAGTAACATCAAAACTAATATTATATATTCCGTAACCAACACCATCAACTCCAGTTATTCCAGTAATAAAACTTCCTGCTGTTCCAACACCCGAGCCTGTAATAGTTACATTTTGAGCCCCGAAATTGTCAAAGGTAACAATGTTACTTCCACTTAATTGAGGAGTATAGTTAGCAACACCAGAAGAAAAATCCGTTAGTACCACGGATGGTTTATTTCCTACTGGCACGAAATTAGCCCGTATAATACTAATGCTCTTGAGGGTAAAGCTAAGTGCTGGATTTAAATTAACTATCTCCCAAGTGATAAGTTCAGTTGAGTTGCCATTAAAAACATCTATCTTGTTTGGATTACCCTGACCTACAACACCAATACTATCATTAGTGTTAGCTGCTTGAATAGCTGAATTAACTCCATTTCGACCGCCAATTGCACGAATCACAAAACTGTTTGCAAAGTTAGCCGAAACAGTTCCCGTGTTATCGAAATTACTAATATCTACATCGGTAGACGAGTCCGTTTTGCTTACCGATACACTAGTGTTGCCGCTGGAATCAATTGCTATATTGTGAATCAACTGACCTAACTGATAGTTAGTTCCGCCTATCACACTTGTTGCTCCGTGAAAGATAAGGTTTGACAATGCTAAAGGAGTTGGGGATTCATCGGGTCGAGCGCCACGAAACCTTCGTGTGCCGACACTACCAAATGATCGCCTGAATCTAAAGTGTGCCATTATACGCTGTTGTCTGTGCTGTATTGAGTTTTAAGTTGGTTGGTCAACGCTGCAATAGCACCTTCCCTGCTAGGCTTCATAAGCGCACGCTCAAGGGCGTTATTTACGTCACGCAGGGCAATGGGGTTAAAGCCACTCTCGCTGTCCTGTGAGGCTCTGTAGGAGCGTGCAGCGTCATACGCCATAAACTCCGCCCATTCAGTTGGAACTGTTGCTAGTGTGCCAGACTCTCCGTTGCCGTAT
>Ga0206125_10003413_pt1 | contig 15274 bp, 16 predicted proteins | sample Helgoland_Spring_4_FD_148598 | JGI IMG/M metagenome (GOLD analysis project Ga0206125, IMG submission 148598) | Pelagic subsurface seawater microbial communities from Kabeltonne, Helgoland, North Sea - Helgoland_Spring_Bloom_20160331_1 | ecosystem: Environmental > Aquatic > Marine > Epipelagic ... | reverse complement strand
AGTTCCAGGTGCTCCTGGTGCAGTTCCAGGTGCTCCTGGTGCAGTTCCAGGTGCTCCTGGTGCAGTTCCTGGTGCAGTTCCTTGTGCTCCTGGTGCTGCTGCTGGTGCTGCTGGTGCCCATGAATCTGCTCCAGGATTAAGTGCTGATACTTGTGTTCTTTGTGCTGGTGCTTTTGGAGAACCCTTATTTTTTGGAGAAGAAGAACCCTTATTTTTTTGAGAAGAAGGGTTATTCTTTGCTCCTTGTGCTCCTTGTGCTCCTTGTGCTCCTTGTGCTCCTTGTGCTCCTTGTGCTCCTTGTGCTCCACCTACATACTTATCTAAATTTTCTATAAATTCGACTTGTCGTAAACTTCTTTCTAATGTTCTTTGTAATTTTCCTAATTGCTGTATTCTATATTCGTTATTCATTAAATATATAAATATATAATATAATAATATTTATTATTTATATGGAAATAAATAAGAAAAACTATATTTTTTTAAAAAAAAACTATATAAAAATATACAAAGATTTAGAAAATGATATTAAAAAAAAACAAAAACAGAATATAAAATTAAAAATTCAAGTATTACAGATCATTTTAAAAAAAATGAATAAAGAATTGAATAAAATTGACTAATAATTGATTAAGTCTATTAGATTTTTATATTAACTAATAGTTGATTAAATCTTATAAAAAATTATAATTATGTTATTACATTTAACAACTGCGATTTGCATCTTTATATTTTATATAATTACTAGATTGATAGATGATTATATGAAAAAACAATATTCAATAACATTATTAAATAAAAAACTAACTACAAATACTTTTATAATTTGTGATTATAAATGTAAATGTTTCCACATAAATAATTTAACATTATTTAAATGCAATTTTTGTAAATTAAATAATGTTATTAATTTTGAGAATATTAATAGTGTTATGCAAATGCTAAGAATTATTAATATTAAAGAAAAAATAGATTTAATTATTCATACAGAGGGTGGTTCATCATGTTATTCTGATGCTATAAGTTCTTTATTTTGTATAAATAATTTAAATATACATACTTATATACCGGAATATGCACAAAGTGCAGGAACAATAATAGCATTAACAGGTAAACAAATTCACTGTAATTGGTATAGTTTTTTTAGTCCCGTAGATTCTCAATTAGAATTTTATACAGATAATGATTATGACCAAGATCTAACATTCTCGTCCAAACATATTAAATATATTAAGACTATAAAAGATAGTAGTAATATAGATAAATTACAAGCTTTAGAAGCTGAAAGTCATTATAAAGAAGATAAATATATTATGAATATAATATTAAAAAATAATACTAATAAAAAAGAAATTATTAGAAAATTTGTTGATACTGATTTTCCTCATGGATTTAATATTACATATAATGATATGAAAAAAATGAATTTACCCGTTGATTTAGATATTAGTGATAATATTAAATTTAGTTTTAAACTATTTAAATTTATATTAAACTTATAACAATAAAATATAATCTAATAATATTAAATTATATATTACTAATAAATTAAACTTTTTTTGTTTAATTGTGTATTTTTTATTCTTAATATTAAAAATATTAAGAATAAAATATAATCTAATAATATTAAATTATATTTTACTAAAAAATTAAACTTTTTTTGTTTAATTGTGTATTTTAAGCTTAATATATATAAGATATATATCTTTAAATCTTAATAAAATAATCTTAAAATAATGTTTTAAATGTTTAAAACATTATTTTATTGTTCTGAATCACTAGGCCGAGGTGCTGAGTGTAAAACGTATAATCTCCTCCACTTTTTTTTATGAGTTCTATCTTGTATTTCGACCCATCTATTTGATTGATCGGACGCTCTTGACCGTACCATATAATATTCTCCAGTTGAATTGGTAAACTTAAATAAATTAACATGATCTTGATTTATGAAGGCATTATAGGCATCTATTTGTGATTTTTTAGTAGGTAACCAACCACCACTATTTCCAGAAAGCAAAACTGTAATTTCGTCCCCCAGGCGGTTGGTTGAGTGTGTAATGGTATCCTGTCGAGAGGACATGTTAAAAAGAGGAAGCGTGAAGTATAAATTTAGGTTTTTTTTTAATTTTTTATCTATGAAAAAAATAATATATATTATTATGTATTTGTAAAAGATAAATAAAGAATTATATATAAATAATATAAATAATATAAATAATATAAATGATGAAAGAATCAAATAATCAAGATGAATATCTAAATAAAATAGATTTTAAGCTAAAAAATTTGTCTTTGAATAATATTTATATAAATATTAAAATTTTATCCCAGATTGAAGAGAATGACAAATTAATAATTAGTAATAATTTAATAATTGTAGATAAAAGATGTGTAAAATCATTGCAAAGATGGTATAATTCACAAAGTAGACGGGAATCTATTAATCATATAATACATATTATAAATAGTATTGAAAATTATATAAATGATCCATATCATCCATATAATAATGATATGAAAAATAAATTATTAAAAGATTTACCAGGATCTCTTAAAGGATTAACAAAATTAAAAAAAACATATATAGAAGATATCGTAATATTATCTGAAATAGACTTTGTAATAGATAAAATTAAAGATATTCTGAAATTATTAGAAACATCTTCTTAAATACTTGGATAAATGTTTATTAATTGAATTATATATTTTGAAAAAAAAATTAGTTTATATAAGTATATAAAGTTTACATGTTAAAACTATTAACACGACTAAAAGAAATATTTCAATCTGAAAAAGGTGAATGTACGATATGCTTTCTTGAGAGAGAATTAGTTGATTTTAAATGTGGAAATCATCATAAATTTTGTAAAAGATGTACTAATAGATGGTTAAAAAAAACAAATTCATGCCCAGTGTGTAGAAAAAATAAACCGATGATATACAACTACTTAATAAAAAGTGATATTAGTATTACGACTTCTAGAATAAGTCCAACTATATGTTTACACCTTTGGAAAAATAAAAAATGTATAAATAATAAACATAAATTTATTATTCTACATTCGCGTAATAATAAATTTTTAAATGTGACATGTTCAGATTGTGGTATCGATCAATCCGTTTTATATTATTAGTTTGTAAGAACATATTATATTATTAATATGTTTTTATAAATTAGATAAACTATTATAAATTTTTAATACTGAATCTGGTGTTACAGATATTGAATCTATTCCCTCATTTACCAAAAATTTACAAAATTCTAAGCTGTCTGAAGGTTGTTGACCACAGAATCCTATTTTAATATTGTTTTCTTTATATGTTTTTATTGCTTTTGATATCATACGTCTATAACTCAAGTTTGTATGATCACTCAATGATGCGATTTTTTCTGAATCTCTATCAATACCCAGTGTTAATTGATATAAATCATTTCCACCAATTGATACACCATCAATATATTTAGAAAATATATCTGCTTCTATGACATTACTTGGTATTTCACACATAATATAAACTTTAAGAGAATTAATACCTCTTTCCAAACCCTGTGTTTTCATTATACTAAGTACATTAATGCACTCTGCAGGTGTTCTACAAAACGGTATCATAATGACTATATTTGTCATTTTCATTTCATTTATTGCATATTTAATAGCTAAACATTCTAATTCAAAACCTTTCTTATACTCTTCAGAATAATATCTAGATGCACCTCTCCATCCTAACATAGGATTTTCTTCATAAGGTTCGTATAATTCTCCTCCTACTAAATTTCTATATTCATTAGATTTAAAATCTGATAATCTAACAATAACATCATTTGGATAAAAAGCAGATGCAATTTTTGCAATACCTCTTGCTAGTCTTTTAATAAAATACCATCTGCCATCTTCATGATCTCCTATAATATTTTTTATATTTAATCTAATATCTTCTCGAATATTTGGATAATCTAGTAATGCTAGTGGGTGTATTTTGATATAATTAGTAATAATAAATTCTAATCTAGCCAACCCTACTCCTGAATTAGGTAATAAACTTCCAGAAAATGCATTTTCTGGAGATCCTACATTTAACATAAGATTAACTGGTAATTTTTTTTTAATATCAATATCATATTCTTCAATTTGGAAATCTAATTTTCCTTCATATACTCTACCAATTTCTCCTTCAGCACAACTCATTGTTATAGTTTGTTCATTATTAAAAGTTTTACTTGCATTTCCAGTTCCTACAATTGTATTTACACCAAGTTCTCTGGCTACAATAGCTGCATGACAAGTACGTCCGCCTTTATCTGTAATAATACCTGATGATATTTTCATGAGAGGTTCCCAATCAGGAGTTGTCATTTCTGTTACTAAGATATCTCCATTTTTAAAATTTTTAAATTCTGACATATCCTTTAATATTTTTATTTTTCCAGTAGAAATTTTTTCACCTACTGCAACTCCTTCTATTAAGATATTGGATTTCTCTTTTAATAAATATTTACTCATTTTTTTCATTAAATTATTTGAATGTATGGTTTCTGGTCTTGTTTGAAGAATATAAAGTTGTTTATCTATTCCATCTAATGCCCATTCAATATCTATTCCAATATTACTATCAAATAATTTACAATAACTTTTTTCTAATAAATAAACATATTTTGCTAATTCAACAGCATGAATATTACTTAAACTAAAATTTATTTTTTCATTATTATTTGTTTCTATTTCATGTGTTTCTGACTTATCATAAACTATTTTACTATTTTTAGTTCCTAAACTTTTCATAATTATAGGATCTGCTTTTATATCAGTTAAAACTCTTTTATCTATAATAAATTCATCTGGTTTTACTCCACCACTTACAACTAATTCTCCTAAACCAAAAGCTGAATTTATTACAATCGCTTTATCATAACCAGTTTCAGGATCAATTGAAAATGCTACTCCTGCAGAACCTATATCTGATCTTATCATTATTTGAATTGCTACTGAAATTTTTACATCCTCAAAATTTATATTATTCGTTTTTCTATAAGAAATTGCTCTACTATTAAATAAAGAAGCAAAACATTTTATAACTGAATTTATTAAATCATCATCTGATGTAATATTTAAATATGTATCTTGTTGACCAGCAAATGAAGCATTTGGTAGATCTTCAGCAATTGCAGAAGATCTAATTGCAACCTGAATATCTTCAATATAACAATTTTTTAGAATATTAAAATTATTTAATATTTCTGATTTATGTTTATCAGATAATTTACATTTAATAATTAAATTTTTTAAATATTCAGAGGTTTTATTTAATTCATCCAGATCATTCACGTCTAAAGATTCAATTGTGTCTTGAATTACTTTATTTATATTATTTTCTTCAATAAAAATATTATATAAATTTGTTGTAATGGCAAATCCATTTGCTATTTTAAAATTTAATGTTTTCGAAAGATGATATAACTCTCCAAGAGACGCGTTTTTCCCTCCAACTAAATGTTTATTTTTATAAGAACAATCTTTAAACCAAATAATATTCATATATTATTTCTATAATATTATAATTTAAAAGTTATTGAAATAAAATTGAAATAAATATTAATTAATTAAATATATACTTAATTAATTAATTTCATAAAAAACTATAAATAATGAGAACTGTAAGCGCACCTGTTAAAAATATTCCACTAGCTTCTTGTATTAAAATTACAGAAAAAAATCAAGATAATGGTAAACTTGAAATAATTGTTCAATTATTTTATTCTGATAAAACAATGTGTACTAGAGATATTCATGTTCAAACATTGCAAGGTAGTTCTAACAATAATTTTATTAAAAAAAAATTAGAGATAATTGCACCTGTACTTCTTTCTGATGCCAAATTTAAAGATTTATCTTTATCTTTCGAGAAAGATAATATTATCATTACAATGGCTAATAAAAAAATTATAAATATCACAAATAATGTTGATAACACTTTAGGAATGTTTATAATAAAACAAATGACAGAAGATTCAAAATTACAACTAGATGAAGTATGTCCAATTCTACATGATAAAGTGGGAGATCTCTTGAAACAAGGAGATGAATTAGTTCGAATTGAAGGAGAACCACATATTTATCATAAAAAAACACTTGAACAAGCATTATTACATAGTGGTCAAAATATTTCGCCCATATCTCGACAACCAATTTCTAGATTACTTCCAGTAGTTCAAGTAGAAAATATAGCATTGCCAATTCAAGCACTGTCACCGCCCGAAGTTACTGGAATCGATACTCAAAGTTTAGAAATCAACATTAAAAAAAATAATCCAATTGATGTACATATAGTAGTAGATGTTTCTTTGTCAATGTGCCAGGGAGAATATCCAAATATGGCTTATCTTCCTTTGAAAAAATATATTGAATCATTAGACGACGGGTCCAGGCTTGAGATAATTACATTTTGTCATAATTTTGAGCGCTCTTTTGATCTTGCTGATAAAAATCAATTAGATTTAGATCAGCAATTAAAAACTATATTAGAGCCACGTGGTGGAACTGCATTTAGAGATGCAATGATTCGTGCTATATCAGAATTTAAGTTTAATAAAGACGATAGAAAACAGTTAATGCTTGTAATTACTGACGGAGAAGATTATAATTCTAAAAGTTCAATTGAAGATCTAAACAATGTTACTGCAAATGCTTGGTCTAAAGAAGGGAAAAATATTGAATGTCTATTTATGCATCCTCCGAATCTTAATGGAGCACAAATACTTCAATTATCTCCGGATAAATGTTTAACATTCCAACCAGATCCACAGTATACCGAGGCAGCAATTGCATCATTAAGAACTGTTACACAACAGTATTCTTTAGGAGAACCTCCAGCAATTACACGCATGATGCGAACAGCAAGTTGTCCTGCACAACAATACCTTGAAATTTAATAAAATTTATTGATTTTTTTTATATTATTAATAATATAAATGTCAAGAAAAATATTTATTGGTGGTAATTGGAAATGTAATGGTACAAAAAACTCCGTTAAAAAATTAATTAATATTTTAAATTATAATATTACATCATCATATAATGCTGAAATAGTTGTTGCTCCTCCTTTTTTATATTTAAATTATGTCATATCAAATATCAAAAATCAAATTCAGGTTAGTTCACAAGATGTTTCTAATGAAAAAGGTTATGGTGCATTTACTGGTGAAATAACACCAGAAATGATTTATGATTTTGGTATACCATGGACAATAATAGGTCATTCCGAACGCAGACATAAAGTAACAACTGAAAGTAATCATTTTATTGCTAGTAAAGTTAAAAATGCATTAGATGTTGGATTAAAAGTAATAATTTGTATAGGAGAACTTCTAGAAGAAAGAGAAAAAAACAAAACTTTAGAAATATGTATTAATCAATTAACTCCAATAGTTGAAATTATATCTCCGAAATATTGGAATAATATTGTTATAGCTTATGAACCAGTATGGGCTATTGGAACTGGAGTAATAGCTACTCCAGAACAAGCAGAAAATATTCATTCTAAAATTAGACAGTGGATTAATAATAAATTAGGAAATTATATATCAGATTCTATTCGTATTATTTATGGGGGTTCAGTAAAATCTACAAATTGTCGAAATCTAATTGATAAAAAAAATATAGACGGATTTCTCGTTGGCGGAGCATCCATTAATGAAGAATTTATTCAAATTATTAATAATTCAGTAAAATTGAAATAGTTTTAAATAAATTATAATCAAATTATAATTTATTTAAAACTATGGAAGAATATCGTAGCATTCAACATGCAAAATACTTAATGACAAAAGAAAATGAAAATATAGAATATTATAAATTTATTCTTTCTAATTTAGATTATGATGATGAAATAATTGTATATATTTATACAAATAAACTAATCGAAAAAATTCAAACATTTTTTAGAAATTATAGATTATCAGACAAACAATGTGATAATTTAGAAGATATATATGGTCATAATATATATGATATTATTAAAATTCGTATTAATAATAATATATTTGGATATCATTACTTACAATTACAAAAACATTTTGATATTAAAGAATATTCTGATATCAAAACAAAATCACCTATAAATTATAATATTATTAAAAAAATAAATCAAATTATTAAAAATAAATCAAAGTATAAATATGAAATTAAAAATAATTTTACAAACATAAAATGTATCTATGAATCATCATATTCAAAAAATTGGGAATTTAATGATATTTTAAACTTATTTGAATCAAGAGGTAAACAAACAATTAAAGTTCCTCAAAATTTATTTAATCAAATGTTATCTTTTGATCCAGATCTTTATGCAATTGAAATTTTAACAAATGATTCTGTTAATACTAATCGCTCATATTGTACATTTGACGATTTCCCATTAGAAAATTATAATGAAAATGAAAATGAAAATGAAAATGAAAATCAATATATATATTTACCATTAGGAGTTTATAATCAATTAAAAATTAGTCCTAATAATACTGATTTTAAAATTAGAATTATTAAACCAGAAAAAGGTACGAAAATTAAATTAAAGTGTTTTATTGATGCAACAAATCATTTTGAAGACGTAAAAACACAACTAACTTCCGAATTAAATAAACATAAAATATTGAGCTTAAATCAGATTATTGGAATAGAAACTGATAAAAATCATTCTATAATTCCATTTTTAGTTACAGAACTATTTCCAAATAATATAATTGATATAACAGATATTGATTTAGAAATTGATTTTGATGAATGTTTTCCATTTGATGATTCAATAGAATCATTATTAATATATTTACAATCAAATTAATAATATATTTATATATTAAGATGTTATATATGGAATTAGTAAATTTAAAAAATAAATTTACTAAAAATAAATTAAATGATAATCTAATGTATAATTATAATTACTCCTTATTAGATAATTATCAAAATTATACATTAATTCAAAAAATAAAATTTACCTTATTTAATAAAAAACCTGAAATAGATTTATTAAATGATTGTGAATTAAATCTACCAATTGATCAATTAAATAATATTTCAACTAAAAAAGATAATTATCTTATCCGAATTGTTGTCCATATTTTATTACATATAATTCTTTTATCTACACTCGAATCTTTTATATTTTTTTCTTATATTTCAAAAATTGAAAATAAATCATTTTTAGGAGTTGTTAAAAATTATTTTAATTATTTTCATAAAATTATTATAAATGAAGAATATAACAATTATATAACATTTGATAATAATATTAATTTAGATAATTACTTAATAGAATTAAATCAGCAAAGTAATAATAATTTTATATATAGAAATTTATTTAATAATAAACTTAAAATACATTCTTTTTTTATAACTTTTATATTATCTAGTATTTTCATAATATATATCTCTTTAACATATCGAAAATATAATTTATATCTTAAAAAATTATTTTTTGAACATATTACCTTGATTTTATTAATTGGAGCATATGAAATATGGTTTTTTCAAAATATTATATTACATTATAAATCAATTACAATGGATGAATTAAATTATATGATAGTAAAATGTACTTTATATACACTAAATAATAATATTAAAAATATTCATATTAATTCTACATTAATAAATAATTGTGAATTATTATAGTCTTATAATATATGGATGATTTACATATTATATCATTAATAACAAAAAATACAAGTGCTGTTGATAATTTTAAACAATCATGTATAAAAAATAATATTAATTATACTATTATTAATATTGGTGAAAAAAATAAAGGATGGAAATCACGTGTAAATATATATATAAAAGAATTACAAAAATATGATAATGATAAAATCATTATATTAACATATTCAAACAATATAATAATTCAAAATGATGCAACTAATATTATTCAAAAATTTAAATCATTAAATAAACCAGTAATAATATCTACAAAAATAAATTTATTTCTTCAATGTGAAATAAAACAATTTAATATTTATCCATACAACTTTAGTCATAATTTTTCTCATAAACAAAAAAAATCTGATTATAGATATCCATGTTTAAATTTACTTATAGGATATAATAAAGATTTACAAGATTTATATAATATTTTATTATCTTATAAAAATGAAAATATAATGAAAGAATGCGAGTTAGACGACCAGTGTTTATTTTATTATTATTATATTAAAAATGCAGATAAAAATATTTATTTAGATTATAATCAAGATTTATTTGGAAATTTAAGTAAATCAATCAATAGATATGAAATTAAAAATAAAAAATTATATAATAAATATACAAAAACTTTTCCTTCATTTTTAAACTTTCAAGATAATGCAATATCATATTATAATAAAATGATGACACCATTTGGTTATAAAAAAATTAATATAAAAGAAAATACACTACCACAAAAATCTAAATTAATTATGAAATATTATGATAAACTTCATGAAAAATGTTCTAAAGTTATAACATATCAAAAGGTATCCACCTATAATAATATGAATGATAATGATTTTCTTTTTTATAGAAATTTAAATAAAATTGTTATTATTTTAACTATTATTATTCTTATTGTTGTTTATAATAAACTAATTAGAAACAAATCCATATCAAAAATACTATAAATACATCCCATACGGAGGATCTTTATTTATTTTTTTTTTTTGATGAGATTTAAAATTTATAAATGCATCTTTTAAATCTTCATAAATTATCGTTTGCGAATCTTTATTATCGTAAAATGTTCTAAAAGATTGAGAATATTTCATTTCATTAATTAATTTTTCTATATCTCCTCCAAAAAATTTAAATTCTTTATGATTTTCTTTAAAGAATTTAGTTAATTCCTCTTCAGAAATTTCATTATTATATTTTGATTTTGATATTTTGATTTTGAAAATATCAATTAATTCATTATATGAATATTCTTCTATATTATAATAAGATGAAAATCTACGTTTTAAACCAGGATTATATGAAAAAAAACATTTATCTAATTCTGTATCATATCCTGCAATAATCATCATAAATTCATTTTTTTTTTCAGATAAATATTGATTAATCATATCAATAGCTTCTTTAGAAAATGAATCTTTTTTCTCTTCATTACCTAATGAATATGCCTCATCTAAAAAAATTACTCCACCTAATGCTTTATCTAATAATTCTCTAGTTTTAGGTGCAGTTTGTCCTAAATATTTTCCAACTAAATCATCTCTTTTTACAGAAATAAAAGTACAATTTTTTAAAATTCCCAATCGAACAAAAATATCTGCATAAATTTTAGACAATTCGGTTTTACCTACACCAGGAGGACCTGAAATAATAGTATGCAGATATTCATCGTTATTTGGATTTCTAACATAATAAATAATTTTTTTAAATATGTTTTTTTTTACAGTTTCTAATCCTATCATATCATTTAATTTTTCAATTGCAGGTATTAAATTATATAATCGTTGTAAAATATGATTATGTCTTATTTCTTTCCATTTATCTTTTAAATTTATAATATTAGAAATTGATTTAATTGATTTTAACATTTCTATTATTTTATCATTATCATATGAAAATCTCATTTTTTTATAATTATTAACTTCGTAATTATTTTTCATTTTTTTCTTTGCAGGCTCTTGATCTTTAATAATTTTATCTTGTAAATCATCAATTTTATCTTTATATTCAAAATTCCTTTTTCTTAAATTTTTATTATTTTCTTCTAAATTTGTTAATTCTTTTTGTAAATTTTGATTATCTTGCCATACTTGTTGATATGCTCCAATAGGATATGTTGTTAACAATGCTAAATTTTGAATAATTAAATCATTTTGATATTCATTATTATTCATTATTTAAAGTGAAAAGTAATATATTTTTAAATATATTACTTTTAAATATAATATTTTACTTTTTAGTTTTTTTATAATAAAGGTATGTTTCTATTTGCATTTTTATTTAATAATTCAGTTAATGAAACTATAACACACACATCATTATGTGGATTATTAATATTGTGATTTTTATCAACACATATACCTCCTTCTAGTAATTTTATTTTATTATCATTAGTACTAATATCTAATGATCCTTCCAATAAACTTATATAACGCGGCAATTTATAAAATTCATTTGTGTTTGGTGGAATTATATTCATATGAATTCTTATTTGTGTAGTATATATATCTAAATTATGAGATAAATCTAATGATTTAATATAATTTATATCTTCTAATTTAGTTAATGAGTTATGATTGTCAAAAATATTAGACAAATCAAATAATCTCATATTATTTAAATTTTCATTATAAAATAATTGTTGGTAATCACCAATTTTGTATTTTGTAAGTACAGATTTATATAAATTTATTATTTTTTCATTATTTACATTATTTTTATTTAGAATTTGTTTTATTCCTAATATTCTAGATACCATATATTTATATAATAAATACCATATATTTATATAATAAATACTTTATTACACCTTTAAATATAATATATTAATTTAATACCTTTATCATATTAGAGTAATAGAAATCATCCTTTTAAAATCAAGATATCTGTAAAGTTCCCAATTTATTTGATTTTTACTTTGACATTTTTCATTATTATAATTTTTCATTTGCAAAAAATTATAATCCTTCATGGATTTACACATCTTTTTTATATGAAGAATTAATTTTATTTCATTACTAGATTTAAATCCTCTTATAATATAGTTATTTTTCCAATAACTATATTTCTTTCCTTTATGTAATGTTTCTGTGGCATGAAGATTCTTTCTGTTTAATTTAATAAGTCGAGATGTTATTTTTTCAGTTAATTGTTTATTTTTTTCACCATAAATGATTTTATCTTCGTTTTTTTTTAAAATTAAATTAATATTATACAAAGAAATACCACTTATTTCCCAAGGAGTTAATGCTTCTTTAGACAACCATTCAAAAAATTCTGCCTCCGTACAATGGAGTTCAAATATCATCTGATCTCCAAATAAAAATTTTATATTATTTTTTTTAAAAATTTCAGGTGGTATTATTAAGCCCAATTCTTCCCTAGTTTCTCTTAATATCGCATCTATATAATTTGAATCAAATATCTCAATTTGTCCTCCTGGTAAATTTATTTTTGTTCTTTTTTGTTTTGATTTTAAATGATTAGTATTCCCTACTACTAATAAAAAATTGTTGATATAGATAGCGATTCTAACAGATCTTATACAATACATTCTTTTTATACAATATAATATTTTTTATACAGAAAAATTAGATAATATATTTAATTTTTCAATTTTATAAGTGTTAAAATCTTATTATAGACGAAATCGTATCAGAAGGAATATAATTAAAAATTTGAATATAATAATAAATATAATAATGTATTTATTATTATATTCAAATTTTTAATTATAACCGCTTCAGGGTACAAGGTCATTGTAGTCCTTCTGACACGGATCCGCCTATAAATTATTAATTAAATGAATTCACATTATCGTAATAAAACTATTTTTAGTTGGGATACATATGTAAATAACAACATTTCATCCATAATATCTTTACATATTATGAATCATTTTAAAAAAATATTAATTGATATTAATATTCGTAATATAATTATTAGAAATATACATCATCAAATTGCAATTATTTTACAATTTGATGATCATTATATTGAAGAAACATATAAATATAATATATATTGTACTATAAAAAATGTTATAAAAAATTTAGACATTGATTATGAATTAAAATATTTTGCAATTCAAACTTTATATAATAAGAAATTCATTAAAAATGAAAATATACAAATATATAAAAAACAATATATAAAATTTACTGTTAACTATTTTAATCCAGTAATTATATCATTATTACCTGATAGTTTTTACCAACCAAATATTAGCATATTAAATATATATTATGAAAAATTCGATAAATGGATAAAAACTTCAAAATGTACTAATATAATTAATTTAGGCGACGATGGAGGTAATATATGTAGTATATTACATAATCATTTTGATAATATGATTACTTTATTTCATTGCGAACAATCTTTTAAATGTGCTAAAGAAATTATTAAAGATAATCAAATTCAAAATTTGAAATTAACATTTCAAATTTCACAATGTACCCACTTTGATAATCAATATAATAATATTATATTATTTATTAATCCTGGAAGAAAAGGTTTACATGATTATGAACTGGATTTTATACATAAATCAAAAAATATTAATTATATTGTATATTTAGCTTGCAATTATCAAGCTTTTCTAAAAAATGCAGATAAACTTAATGAATATTATATCATAGATAGAGTAGAACTTAATGTTATGCCACACACTAACATAACACAAAATTTAATTTATATGAAGAAAAATTAATCATTTTTCCTAATATATACTCATTGCATTCATTCTATACTACTTTATCTATAAATGTACTGTTTCTATTCTAGATAACATACCATTATTACCACATACTCTGTAATGAACATGCGGTTTTAGTAATCCTTTATATGGAACAGTATAAGCACGAGGGTTTCTAAATTTTAAAATTGCTACACCATTTTTATCTGATTTTACTACACCAGAATTTTCATAATTATTATATGCAATCTTCCACGGATCTTGTGTATTAATGACATTTTCTTTGGATACTGGTTCGGCTGCCCAATATATTATATTAGAATTGGGTTTAACATTAACAGTAACACTTTTATTATGATTTAATGGTGTTTTTTCTTGCAAAGGAATACAAGGATAAACAGTTTCACCTAAGAATGGTAACATATTATCTCTCTTAAAAAGAAATTTCATAGCAAATAATCCAGATAAACCAACTATAATATAAATAATTTTTTCTATATTATATTCTTTAGATATATTATTATTAGTAATATGTTTTACTAAATTTAAATCAAGTCCTTCTAATCCCCAATTAATTGCTCCAATTAATATTATTATAAGTATAACTTTTTTATACATATAATTTAACATTGTATATAATGTATATAGATAATATATTCAATTTAATATATTTATATTATGATCAATGTGTTACTCATAATAAGTGTATTACCATATGATCATAAATACATTTTATAAATATCATAACATTAATATTTATAAAATGACCACCAACAATCTAATTCTAAATCTAATTCTAAATCTAATTCTAAATCTAATTCTAAATCTAATTCTAAATCTAATTCTAAATCTAATTCTAAATCTAATTCTAAATCTAATT
>Ga0206125_10003411_pt1 | contig 15276 bp, 19 predicted proteins | sample Helgoland_Spring_4_FD_148598 | JGI IMG/M metagenome (GOLD analysis project Ga0206125, IMG submission 148598) | Pelagic subsurface seawater microbial communities from Kabeltonne, Helgoland, North Sea - Helgoland_Spring_Bloom_20160331_1 | ecosystem: Environmental > Aquatic > Marine > Epipelagic ... | reverse complement strand
TAGAGTTTGATATGTACTACAGCGTTTAAGCTTATACATTTTAAGACTCAGCAATACCTGAAGAAGCCCGTCATTGTGAAATGGCGGGCTTTTTCTTTGCCTAAAATAAGTCTAGTCTTTAGTTAGAACCTGAATGATTCAATACTCCAACCCGAAGAGTTGAGATAACAGACCAGATGATAAAACCACTTCCGCTAACAATCCTGCTTTTCGCTAGCTGCGCCTGCCTTGCGGAGAGCGAGGTGTATAAAATTGTCGACGAAGCGGGCAGGGTCATCTATACGGATACACCGCCAGCTGAAAAGAGGTCGGATCAGCTTGAATTACCACCAATCAACCAGTTGCCTGTATCCAGGCCCGCAGAGACTGAAGTCATATCTGCGGATAAACCACTTTTTGCCGGTTATTCAGTGGTTGATCTGGTCGCGCCGCTGGATGACAGCCTTATTCACTTCAACCAGCGGAATATTATTGTGCAGTTAGCGCTGACACCCGAGCTTCAGGCAGGGCATTTTGTACAGTTTTATCTGGATGGTACTGCTTATGGTCGCCCGTTAGCGGCAACATCCTATGCCATTGGAAACCTGCAGCGCGGATCACACAGAGTTTCTGCTCGCGTAGTAACTGCAGGGGGCGAAACTGTGGCCAATTCCCAATCAGTCAGGGTGCATGTTCAGCGCCATTTCAAGCGTAATTAGTCGGCCGTATAAATATTCATGCACCAATATGGTGCGTTAAAATAAATAGCGGCGTATACTCTTCCCAAACACGGCTTTAAAGCCGCTAAAACAACAGCTATGCGGGTTGATTGCGACTGCAATTATTGGCCTGCTTATTGCAGAGATAAGTAAGTTATTACAAAAATAAAATTTAAATAGCCATTTATTTGGCGCGGCACCTATGACCTCAGATCAGTTACATAGATTACTTCTCGATAATCTGAATACAGCTGTATTGCTTGTGGATCAGAATTTATTGATCGATTACATCAACCCAGCGGCAGAAATTCTGCTCCAGGTTGGCAGCTTGCGTCTGCGCGGCACCGCTGCCAGTGACTTATTTGATAACAGTGAAGCAGCCCGCCAAACCCTACGCGAGTCGATTGAATACGGTAATCCCCACACTATTCGCCATGAATTCCTCAGTGGCCCCGGTGAATCTTCTCAGGTGGATTACACAGTGACACCTATCAGTATTGATTCCGGTCAGTGGATTCTGATGGAGATGCAGCCGATTGATCGTATTTTGCGCATCAACCGCGAGGAGGCACTGCTATCTGTCCACAACACATCGAGAAGCCTTATTCGCGGACTTGCCCACGAGATTAAAAATCCCCTGGGCGGAATACGCGGCGCGGCGCAACTCTTGGCCGACGAGATAACCGAAAGCAGCATGGATGATGAGACTGCGGAGTTATGCCGAATTATCACCGCAGAGACTGATCGCTTAAGAGAGCTTGTCGATCGTCTTCTCGGCCCCAGTCAGCTGCCAATCTATGAAGAAATTAATATTCATGAAATTACCGAGCATGTTGCATCTCTTATAGATGCTGAAGTTCAAGGTAAGTTAGTGGTCACTCGAGACTATGATCCGAGTATTCCCGATATGTCCGGGGATCGGACACAGCTGGTTCAGGCGGTTCTAAATATTGCCCGAAATGCCATGCAGGCAATCCTTGAGGCTGGCTTGGAAGGGCGTAAGTTAACCTTTAAAAGTCGAATTCAAAGAAGCTTCACCATTGCTGGCGTGTATCACAAGGCGCTCTGCCGGCTGGATATTATTGATACTGGTCCGGGTATACCAAATGACATTAAAGAGCGTATTTTCTTTCCCATGATTAGCGGTCGCAGCGCGGGCACTGGGCTTGGGCTAACCATAGCCCAGACGGCGATCAATGTTCATCAGGGGATTATTGAGTGTGAGTCAGAGCCCGGTCACACCTGTTTTTCAATCTATTTACCGATAAAGGCATAGCATGCAGACCACATCAGAAATTTGGATCGCCGAAGATGACCGCTCATTGCGCTGGGTGATGGAAAAAGCCATTAAGCGCGAAGGTAAAGAGGTGCAGAGCTTTGAAAATGGCGATGATCTGTTGGCGGCACTCAAATTGTCGCAACCGGAGATAATAATCTCCGATATCCGTATGCCGGGGATTGACGGTCTCGAACTGCTAAAGCAGATTCACACCACGCGACCGGATATACCAGTGATTATCACCACCGCCCACTCTGATCTCGACAGTGCTGTTGCAGCCTATCAGGGTGGTGCCTTTGAGTACTTGCCGAAACCTTTTGACCTGGATGAGCTGGTCGAAGTCGCCCGTCGCGGGGTGACCTTTGCCCGTGAGCAAAAATCCAAGTTGGAGCCTGTAGAGGCGCCGCCCACTCAGGAGATAATCGGCGAAGCTCCTGCTATGCAAGAGGTCTTCCGTGCCATAGGCCGTCTCTCAAACTCCAATATTACGGTGCTTATCAACGGTGAGTCGGGAACCGGTAAAGAGCTGGTCGCTCATGCGCTGCACAGACACAGTCCACGCAGAAGCTCAAAATTTATTGCCCTTAATATGGCCGCTATTCCCAATGACCTTATTGAGTCGGAATTGTTCGGTCATGAAAAAGGGGCTTTTACCGGAGCTGCACAGCGCAGAGAAGGCCGCTTTGAGCAGGCCAATGGCGGAACCCTGTTTCTCGATGAAATTGGAGATATGCCGCCGGAGGCTCAGACGCGTTTGTTACGTGTGCTGGCTGACGGCGAGTTTTATAGAGTTGGTGGCCACATCTCGGTTAAGGTTGACGTCAGAATTATTGCTGCCACCCACCAAAATCTTGAAGAGCTGGTTGAGAGTAATCGCTTCCGGGAAGATCTCTATCATCGCCTCAATGTTATTCGCGTGCATCTACCGAAACTGGCCGATCGCCGCGAAGATATCCCCCAGTTAATGAAACACTTTTTCCACCGTTCCGCGAAAGAGCTGGATATGGAGCCAAAAGTCTTATCTCAGGAAGCTGAAGACTTTTTCTATGGGCTGTCCTGGCCGGGCAATGTGCGACAGCTGGAAAATATCTGTCGCTGGCTGACGGTGATGGCCGCTGGTCGCGAGGTTTTATTAACCGATTTGCCCCCGGAGTTAAAAGCCGAAGAGGCAAATACTGAGCAGCGTGTTCAGGGCGACTGGCAGCAGATGTTGCGACGCTGGAGTGAGCGTGAATTGCAGGCGGGTCGTAGAGAGATTCTCTCTCAGGCACTGCCTGAGTTTGAGCGCACAATGATTGAAACAGCGCTGGCCCATACGGGTGGGCGAAAAAAAGATGCTGCCCAGTTGTTGGGTTGGGGCCGCAATACGCTGACCCGAAAGTTGCAGGAATATAAAATGGAAAATCAGGCTCTATAAGCGATCTGAATATTGGCGTGCGGAGCCTGTAGAAAAAGTTTCCGCCAATAAAAAACCCCGCTGATCAGCGGGGTTTTTTGTTTTAGCTAAGCGGCAATTCTCACAAATTAGTGAGTGTTCGCTTCTGCTTTTTCCGCGGCAGCTTCTGCCGACTGCTTTAGAGCGTTATTGAACAGAGACTCAAAATTGATTGGTGGAATCATCAGTGGAGGGAATGAACCCTTGATCAGAGTGCTGTCAATTGCTTCTCGAGCATAGGGTAGCAGCATGGTTGAGCAGGTGACATTGAGCACCTGTGCTACCTGCTGGTCTTCGAATCCTTTAATGGTAAACAATCCTGCCTGCTCAACCTCAATAAGATAAATAGTCTCATCTTCATCCTTAACGGTAACCGTGATGCGCAGAGCCACCTCATAGGTGTTGTCATCAATCTTTTCCGACTTGGTGCTCAGATCTTGATTGACCTTGGGTTTCCACTGCTTTTGGAAGGCAGCTGGACCCTGGGGGGTTTCAAATGAGAGGTCTTTTAAGTAGATGCGCTGTACCGCAAAGTTTGGTCCTGCGGCGTTATCCTGGTTAGCTGCTTCAGTGTTGTTATCAGTCATGATGAATGCCTTAAATTTTTAAACTTAATTTTAATAATTGTTAGTTCACAGCTTTCTATATGGAGACTGTTTCGCCCAATTCAAGCCCGGCTTTTACCGCCGCTTCGAGGCTGCCTTGAGCCTCCAGGTCGCGCAGCTCATTAAAGCCGCCAATATGATCGGTTCCAAACCAAATTTGCGGAACCGTATTGCGACCACTTTTAGCCATTACCCGGCCTTTTAGTTCCGGATCTTTATCAAGTTCAATATCCTGATAGTCAATGCCTTTAGCACTTAACAGGCGGCGCGCAGCGACACAAAAAGGACAGAATCGCGTTCCGAATAGTACGATATGAGACATAGGGTTCTCTATTTGCGTATGAGGGGTTTTGATTTATAGGTGCGGGCTTACTTGCCCTTTACCAGCGGCAGGCTTGAGCCCTGCCATTCGCTTATGCCGCCGCCTAAACGACGAACATTAAATTCCTCACTGCTTAGCTTTTTGCCAGCAGCGCCGGAATGTTGGCCGATCTTATCGGCTACGACGATGATTTTATCGCGATGCTTTTCCAGCTCGGCAATACGGCTGGCAAGTTTTTGGTGGGGAATGCTTATAGCGCCGTGGATATGTCCAGCCTCAAACTCAGCAGCGCTTCTGACATCGACCACTACAGCTTCATCGCTGTTGATCAGGCGAACCAGTTCGCTAGTGCTTAATGACTTACCGCTCTTACCCTGTTCGGTTAGAAAAAACACACCAATTAAGGCTGCTAAAAGACTGATTAGTAACCACTGCTCACTGACAAAGACAAAAATTTCCACTTGATATTTTCCGTTAAAAACTTAAAACCATTAAATTTACCCGATAAGAGCGTTGCTCTTATATGGGGCATAAAAGCCTAGTATAGAAACATCCGGACTTCCTTAAGGCGCGCAAGTATACACAGGAATTGAAATGCCGGCTAACTCTTCAGCGGGTATCCGGCCTCTGATCTGGAGTCTTACTGCCATCGTTGCCATATTGGCGAGCAATTATCTGGCAGTGGGGCAACTTTGCCGAGGGCCGCCCACTCTTGATTGGGCGCATGAAAATCGGAACCGCAGGAGGCATCAAAGCCTATATCGCGACAGAGGCGTGCCATATCGCGAGTGACTGAAGGCAGCTGTGAACCGGAAATAACCTCCATGGCCTCACCGCCCGCCACTTTAAAATCGGTTAATAGCTCAATTAATTTGGTTCGCGTCAGCTTGTATTTGGTCGGGTGAGCGAGCACGGCGACACCGCCGGCATCACGAATCCAGCCGATAACCGTTTTAGGGTCTGCCCACTGATCTTTAATATCGCCAGCCTTGCCGGCACCCAGATAGCGCTTAAAGGCCTGCTGAAAATTGCTTACAGCGCCGATTTTTACCAGATAGCGAGCAAAGTGTGGGCGCCCTATCTGCTCTGGACTGGAGGCAAATGACAGGGCTCCTGCCAGGCAATCTTCAAAGCCAAAGCGTTCGAGTTTCTCGGCTATTTTTTCCGCCCTTTCACGCCTTGCAGTGGACTGCTTTTCTACCGCTTCAAGAATTGATGGAGAAGAAAGGCCAACATTGAGTCCAACTATATGAACCCCACGCCTATTCCACTGGCTGGAAAGCTCAATACCGGGAATGATCTGAATAGAATTATAAACCTGGTCGAGCTGTTGATAGGCCTCGAGGGTGTCGTGATCTGTGATTGAGAGCATATCGATCTCTCGCTCTTGGGCGAGGTCGAGAAGTGCTGGGGGACTCAGCGAGCCATCCGAGGCTGTAGTGTGGCAGTGAAAGTCTATATTCATGGTCTGAACGTAAAATTAGTTAGCCTATTGTAACAGGCTGACCCAACTATATACTGACATTATGATTGAGCCTATATCCGATATTCAAAAGACCCATGTAGAGGCAGCTACCGCAAGCTATATAAAACTTGCCGCCGGTTTGTATGACCGCAAATTTGAGCCTATCCCTGTGCACTTTGATCTCAAAGGCAAGTGTGCCGGGATGTATGAAGTGAGGGGCCGGTCGCGCCGCATCCGTTACAACCCTTGGCTATTTGCCAAATACTACGAAGAGAGCCTCAGCAACACAGTGGTTCACGAGGTCGCCCACTATCTGGTCGACTGCATTTACGGCCTCGGGCGGGTAAAGCCTCACGGCAATGAGTGGAAGTCGATTATGTTGGATTTTGGCGCGCGGCCAAAGGCCACCGGGGACTATGATCTAACCGGTATTCCCATGCGCCAATACACTAAGTATGCCTACAAGTGCGGCTGTCGAACCCACCAGTTAACCAGTGTGCGCCATAAAAGAATTGTTCAGCGCGGCTACCAGTATCGCTGTCAGTACTGCCATAGCTTTATTGAATCCGACCTGGCGGCCAACGGATGAGTCGGTGGTATGTCTATATTATCCGCGCCACGGATCAGTCTCTGTATACGGGTATAACCACTGATGTGGAGCGGCGCTTTGCCGAGCATCAAAGTGGGCGCGCCGGGGCTAAGTATTTCCGTGGACGCAGCCCAGAGCAGCTGGTCTTAGTCGAGTCCGGCTATGACCGCAGTAGCGCCAGCATTCGCGAGGCGCAAATCAAAAAGCTATCCCGGGAGCAAAAGCTTGAATTGATCGGCTAATAGTAGGTAAAGTAAGGCTAGCTAAAGCTTGTATATACAATAGTATCTTTACTCAGCTCAGATATTCCTGTAATTTCTCTCCTGTAAAACCCATTTAATCAAAAGATTATATTGAGAGTCGGCCTAAAAAGTTGATTTTTATTAATGTATATACAGGTATAGAGTATATACAAATAAAGGCTTCTATCAGAAAAGCTTTTATTGAAAAGGTATTTTAATCATGAGTCAGGCTATCTATTCGCTGCCGCGCTATGCACAGATAAAAACCTATATAAGAAACCAGATTGAATCTGGTCAGTGGAAGGTCGGTGAGCGCATTCCCTCTGAAAACCAGCTCTCTGTGGATTTTGTGGTAAGTCGTATGACTGCCCGCCGTGCGGTACAGGAGTTGGCGGATGAAAACCTGCTGCAGCGCGCGCCGGGATTGGGCACCTTTGTCGCCGAGCCGCAGATAGCCACGCCGGTTTTGGAAATCACTGATTTTACCCAGCAGTTCAGCCACAGCAATCCCGAGTACAGCAACCGTATTCTGGTTCTAGAAGAGAGCACTGCGGAGAAAAACATAGCTGCAGTACTGGGCCTCAATCAGGGTGATCAGCTATTTCACTCAGTTGTTGTCCATTACCGTGACTCTGCCGCGGTTCAATGGGAAGAGTGCTATGTAAACCCGCAGATAGCAGCGGCCTACCTGAAGCAAAACTATTCCAAAGTTACACCTCAGGCCTATCTGAACTGGGTAGCGCCGGCGACCAGAGTTGAGCATCAGGTGCAGGCAGTGATGCCCAATGCTGAAATTACTGGCGCTCTGGGTCTGCAGACCATTAGCAGCTGCTTAAAAGTAAGTCGTCGCAGTTGGAGCGGAGATAAGGTTGTCAGTATCAGCAAGCTTATCCACCCGGGTAGCTATTCCCTTGGTGCGGAACTAATTATTTAACAAGCGCGAGTAGTAGTCAGTTTATAAAAGGGTAGTCCAGTGAAAAAAATTGCTGTTTTTGTTGATGTACAAAATATCTATTACACCGTTAGAGAGCAGTTTTCCTGTCACTTTAATTATCGTGAGCTGTGGCGAAGGCTCGGGGAGCAGGGCGAGATTGTTGTCGCCAATGCCTATGCTATTGAGCGCAATGATCCGGGGCAAAAAGGCTTTCAGCAGGTATTGCGAGAGATTGGTTTTGATGTGAAATTAAAACCCTATATCCAACGCAGCGATGGCTCGGCCAAGGGCGACTGGGATGTGGGTTTGGCGATTGATGTGATGGACTGTGCTGCCAACCCCGATCAGCCGGTGGACATTATTGTGCTGTTATCAGGGGATGGAGATTTTGATCTGTTGCTGGAGCGGGTCAAAAATAACTATGGCGTAGATACGAGGGTGTTTGGTGTTGCGGCACTAACGGCGACATCGTTAATTAATGCCGCCGCTGTATTTGAGCCTATTGAGGGATCATTGCTTCTTAAGTAGCTGGCTTAAGTAATTATTCCGCCACCAGGCATTCCGTTACCAGACATTCCACCACCCATGCCACCATTGCCGCCACCCTGGCCGGGTACAACAATCTGTGAAGCCTGCTCGCGGCGCATTTTTTCCAGTTCTCTACCGGCCTCTTCGACGGCAATCTGTGCCTTGCCGGCAAAATCACTGGCCGCTTCACCAATGGTATTGCCATCGAGTTGAAAGTTAAGTGGCAGCGCGCCCATAGGTGTCATCACCTGAGCTGCGCCAAAAAAGGTCGTTTCACGATCTGGATCATCGCTGCCATCGGCTTTAATGGGAACCAGTTTGCGAATGGTGCCCAATTTTTGATCGGTAAAGTTTTCTTCACGAAACAGACCATTGGGATCCATTTCTGTCTCTTTTTCATTAGTCATAGGATTTCTTTCTTGTATTAAAGGATGGATTTCAAAGGATGCACACTAGCAGACAAAGGGGTGCCAGTAAAAGGTTATAGGGGCTCTAGCGGGGTAGTTTTCGAGAGATAACCACTGCTGCAATAAGCATTATTGAAGAGCCTGCTAGGCAAGCTGCCAGGCCGTAATATTGATAGATCAATCCGGATAGCAATGAACTTACCAATCGACCTGCGGCATTGGCCATATAGTAAAAACCCACATCCAATGAAGCGCCATCTTCACGGGCATAGGAGACAATCAGGTAGGAGTGAACTGAGGAATTAATCGCAAACAGGGCGCCAAAGATCAGCAGCCCGGCAACAATCAGCAGCTCAGCATTCCATCCCAGATAGAGGCCTGCGGCTATTAATGCCGGAAGCATGCAGATAGCCGCTACCCATTCAAAAGCTGTTTTCCCTGATGCCGCAGTGATTTTCGGTGCCAGAGTTTGCACAATGCCATAACCGATAATCCATGCCGCTAGCAGGCTGCCGACCTGCATATAACTCCAGTTCAATTCAGTCTGCAAAAATAGTGGCAGAGCCACGACAAACCAGATATCCCTCGAGCCAAAAAGAAAGAAGCGCGCGGCACTAAGGCGATTGATCGCGGCACTTTTGGAAAATAACTGGGTAAATTTACTCCGCTGTTTGGCGATTCCTGTGGTGCGATCTAACAGCGGTAGACTAAACAGCAGCACCATTGCCAGCAGCGCAGCCATTGTGCCGACAGCAGCCTGAAAGCCGATAGTGGCGAGCAGCCAACCACCGAGGAAAAAGCCAATGCCCTTAAGGGCATTTTTTGAGCCGGTAAGCAGGGCAATCCAGCGGTAGAGAAGGTTTTGTTCATCGTCGGGAACCAGGGATTTAATACTGGTCTTGGCGCTCATTTTATTCAGGTCTTTGGCAATACCTGAGAGCGCCTGAGCGACCATCACATAGGCGACAGTTAACATCGAACTGTCGACCAGCAGCATACAGAGGGCGATAATCTGCAGCGCTAGACCCAGCTGCATAGTGATAGTTAAGCCTATGGCTGTGGCCAGCCAGCCACCGAGCAGATTGGTGACAACGCCAAAAAATTCATAGAGTAAAAATAGACCGGCAATCTCCAGAGGGCTAAAGCCAAGCCCGTGGAAAAACAGCACCACCAGCAGTCGCAGCGCGCCATCGGTGAGTGTAAAGGCCCAATAATTTAGAGTGACAATAACGTATTGGGTGGTTGCAGATTTAAGCTCAAGCATTTAGCCGGCAGCCTGTTTTAGTCTTTTATAGAAGCGGCAACCTTGGCGGCCAGTTCCATCATGCGATTGACGTAGCCGACTTCATTGTCATACCAGATAAGCACTTTTACCTGAGAGTCGTTGATCACCATAGTCGAGAGGCCATCGACAATGCCCGAGCGTTTGTCGTTGGTGTAATCCACTGATACCAGCGGCACTTCATCAAAGCCCAGAATGCCTTTTAGGCGTCCCTCTGCGGCGGTCTTTAAAGCGCCGTTTACTTCTTCAACGCTGACATTCTTTTCCAGTTCAAAAACACAGTCGGTCAAGGATGCATTGGCCAGAGGCACGCGAACCGCCAAGCCATTTAAGCGGCCTTTTAACTCGGGAAAGATTTCTGTAATTGCCGTTGCGGAGCCTGTACTGGTGGGAATAAGCGACATGCTGCTAGCGCGTGATCGGCGTAAGTCATTGTGGTATTCGTCGAGAATACTCTGGGTGTTGGTAATGTCATGGATAGTCGTTATAGCGCCATGCTTGATACCAAAAGTTTTATGCAGCACATCAATGACCGGTGCCAGGCAATTGGTGGTGCATGAGGCGGCGGTGACTATGGCTTGATCTTGATATTCATGATCGTTAACGCCCATCACAATATTTAGGGTGCCATCTTTTACCGGTGCCGAGACAACGACTTTTTTAACGCCCTGGTCAAAATAGGGTGCAAGGAGTTCCTGGGATTTAAACTGTCCGGTGCACTCGATAACCATATCCACGCCGGACCAATCGGTGTCCTGGATATTTTTGTTCTGGCTGTAACTGATGCTGCGACTGCCTATCTGGATAGTCGAGCCATCGTCAGCCGCGCTGATCTCTTCGTCCCAGGTGCCGTGTACCGAGTCGTACTTTAGTAGGTGCGCTGCGCTGGCTGCGTCGCCAGCGACCTCATTGACCTGGACAATTTCAAAGTTGTCCCAGTGCCATGCGGCACGTGTGGAGAGTCTGCCCATGCGGCCAAAGCCGTTAATTCCGATTTTGATTGTCATAGCAATATTTAATCTCTGTTGGTGTTCTTGTGTGCAGTTTTTTTATCTGACTTTCCTTTGCTAGCTTTCTTTTTACTACAGTTTTATGACAGAAGTATGTCTAGGCAAAAATTATTTATCGACACAGCTCACAATTTTATTGCAACTGGGCGTTTGAGAACAGCTACGCATTAGAACTGCGAACAACTCGTGAGAAATTACACAATAAAACCCTTTCAATGAACTTTCTCCAATACAGCTGGTTTAGCGAAAGGCTGTAGCCAAGGAATCAATTTTTACAAGCATTACAAATGTTACAAGGGAACAGCAAAGAGGAATCATTGATGAATTTTTTAGGAATTGCCAGTTTGTTTTTAATTGCCTGTGGTGCTCTGTTTGGAGCGTCGATTGGCATTTTCGCCTACGGCGCAGATTTTTGGATCAGTATAGGGATGGGCTGTGGACTCGGCGCCTGTGTCGCGGTTAGCGAGTTTTCTCCCATGTTTGACTAGACAGTTTGACTAGAAAGTTTGGCTAAAGAGCCAGGCCAAAGAGTTTGATTGAAGAGCTCGGCTAAGGAACTCTTCAACGCACAAAGCAACACACAAAGTTTAAATCGTACATCTCCTCCCATTTTAGGCCACCGACAGGTGGCCTTTTTTTTGGGAGTCCAAAAAACTTAGTGCTCGTGTCCACCGGCGCCGTGGATATGGCCGTGCTCAAGTTCTTCAGCAGTGGCATCGCGGACAACTTCAATAGTCACATCAAAGTTGAGGGCTTTGCCCGCCAGAGGATGGTTGCCATCTACGGTAACAGTCTCGTCAGTTACTGCAGTAACAGTAACAGGTACTGCGCCGCCCTGGCCGTTCTGCGCTTCAAACTGCATGCCGATTTCAATGCTCTCAACACCCTGGAAGGCACTGCGTGGCACTTCTTGAATCAGCTCTTGCTGGACTGGGCCATAGCCCTCTTCAGCAGTAACAGCAACAGTCAGCTGGTCGCCGACAGCTTTGCCTTCGAGTGCATTTTCCAATCCCGGAATAATATTGCCTGCGCCATGCAGATAAGCCAATGGATCCTGACCTGCAGAGCTGTCGATTGTCTTGCCGGCATCATCGGTTAATGTGTAATGAAAGCTTACGGCGCTATTTTCTTTAATTGTCATTGTCTGTTCCTGATAACTTTAAAAAGGGGTGGTTTTAAAAGTGCGTCATTATGCGCGAATAAGCCGTAAATATCGACTGCCGTTCAGAGTGAAAACCGGGTTGAAAAAGTAAAAGATCGGCTTACACTCGTCATGTGTCATATTTATGTCATCTTTTCGCCATTAAATGAGTCATCTACAAATGAATGATAAGGTTATTACCATGCCGAAGCATACGGTTTTAATCGTCGATGACGAAGCGGCGATTCGAGATATGTTGTGTATAGCACTGGAAGCGGCAGATTTTAATGTATTGGATGCAGAGAATGCGCAACAGGCTCACGCCGCGATAATTGATAAACAACCTGATCTGGTCTTGCTGGATTGGATGATGCCTGGCACCACCGGGCTGGAATTATTGCGTCGGCTTAAGCGTGATGACCTGACCGCCAAGATCCCGGTGATTATGCTTACCGCCAAAGCTGAGGAAGATAGCAAAATTTCCGGTCTTGATGCCGGCGCCGATGACTTTATTCCCAAACCCTTTTCTCCGCGCGAGTTGATTTCCCGCGTCAAGGCCGTTCTTCGACGCGTTGGCCGTGAGGAACTTCAGGAGCCTATCTCTATAGGTCAGCTGGTGTTTGACCCGATCGGACACCGGGTGAGTATTGCTGATCAGGCGATCAATCTGGGTCCCACCGAATACCGGCTTTTGCAATTCTTTCTCACCCACCAAGAGCGAGTTTACTCCCGCGATCAGATTCTCGATTATGTCTGGGGTGGCAATGTCTACCTCGACGAGCGAACGGTGGATGTTCATATTCGCCGTCTGCGTAAAGCAATTTCGGTTGCAGGACATGAAAACTATGTGCAGACTGTGCGCGGAGCAGGCTACCGTTTTTCAGCCCAGCTAAAAAATGCTTAATAGAGGGTGTAAATTCGTTGCGACCGGGAATGCATACAGAGATATGGCGTGTGGTATTGGTATGCCTGTTCTCCCTGTTATTTGGTCTGAGCCTCGGCGCTCCCTTTGAATTATTTCTCGCCGGAGTCGTTATCTACGTACTCTGGACCTTCCGCATAATCAATCTGATATTCAGCTGGATCGATAAAGGTATGCGCGGCACTCCTCCGGACACCGACGGTGTTTGGGGCGAAATTAGCGATACGTTAAATCGCCAGCGCCGCCGCCATCGCCGCACCCAAGAAAAAATGCGCCGCACCATTAATCGAGTCACTCGGCTAACTGAAGCCCTGGGCGAAGGTATTTTGGTATTGCGCAGTGATCTGACCATAGACTGGTGGAATAGCTCTGCGGCAAAGCTCTTGGGTCTGCGCTCTGTTGATCGCGGCAGCGCAGTGACAAATTTAATTCGCGACCCGGCTTTTGTCAGTTATATCACCCAGAAAGAATTTGTTGGCGCTCTCAAACTGAACACTTCCAGTCCCACCGGCACTATGCAGCAATTTGCCGCCTCATACTTTGGTGCCGATGAAATTGTTCTGGTGGTTACTGATATAAGCCGCCTCGACGGCCTTGAGCAGTTGCGCAAAGAATTTGTTGGCAATGTTTCCCATGAGTTGCGCACACCGCTGACGGTGATGCGCGGTTATTTGGAAACCCTACAGCTTATGCCTTCGGACAATCCGATTTCCAGTAAGGCGTATGCCCAGATGTCTGAGCAGGTGGATCGGATGCAATCCCTGGCTGACGATCTAATCCTGATTTCTAGGCTGGAGGCCGATGACCAGAAGCCGACTTTTGAAAAGGTAGGTCTGGCGGATCTGCTTAAAGAAATTGTCGCTGAAGCTGAATTACTAAGTAATGGTAAGCATAAAATAACCCTCAACTGCCCAGAGGCGGTTAGTGTTGAGGCGGATCAAAAGGATATCCGCAGTGTGTTGGGCAATCTGGTCTTTAATGCGGTGCGCCACAATCCGGATGGGGCATCTGTTGCGGTCACTGTGACCAGCTATGGCGGCTTTATTAATATCTCGGTCAAGGACAGTGGCAAGGGTATAGACCCGATGGAGATTCCGCGACTCACCGAACGTTTTTATCGCGGCGATAGCAGCCGTAACTCCGATACCGGTGGCACAGGTTTGGGTTTGGCAATTGTGAAGCATGCGTTGGGACGCTGCGGTGGGCAGCTGACCATCAACAGCAGGTTGGGGCAGGGTGCGGAATTTATCTGCCGGCTGCCGGTGTCTCAATAAGCTAAAATAATAGACTAGACTTACAAGCTAGCAACAATTTTCAGATATAAAAAAAGGGTGCCTAGGCACCCTTTTTTACGCATTGCATTATTAATGCATTGTGAGCGCATTGAGCTTAGAACTTGTGTTCCATGCCCAGACCAAATGCGCTGTTTTCTGAGTCCGCAGAGCCCACTGATGAGTCTGTGTTATCAGTGTAGAAAACATACAGCTTAGTGCTTTTAGCCAGCTTGTAGTCAGCACCCAGAGAGAAAGTTTCCTCTTCATCGCCGTCGGCATCATCTTCAATAGAGCCAAACTGTGCTTTCAGTGTAACAGCGCTGTCGAGCTTGTAGGCTGCACTGATAAAGTAACCTGACTCATCTTTTGTGCCGCCATCATTTTCATTTTGCTGGTACATAAAGCCTAGCTTCAGAGCGTCTACCTTGTACTGAGCAACAGCGCGCATCAGATCCTGGCCGTCAACATCCTGATCGCCAGCAAGGGCGAGGTAGAGGTCGTCTTGCTTGTAGCTTACAGAGTAAGATACGCCGTCAGCCAGACCACCGTTATCGTTTTCCGCGTCTTCGCCGGGAATCATAGCTACAGTAGAAGAGAAGCCGTTGATTTCTGGTGAGCTGTAGGCAACGATATTGGAAACGCGATTCTCGCCTTCAAAGGTATTCTTGATATCGCCTTCAAGGTCATTGAACAGATCGATCTTGCTCTGTGCCAGTTTGGTCGGGGTGTCGTGCTTGCCGGCCCACACTGTACCGAAAGAGCCTTTGATGCCGCCCATAATATTGCGCTGGGTAAAGGTTTGACCTTTACAGTCGCCATCGTCGACACAGATTTCAAATTCAGCCTTGTATACAAGTGTAAGGCCTTCAGCGATTTCGCTCTTTCCTTTAACGCCAAGACGAGAAGCGTTGCTATTCAGCTTCCACTCATCGTTGCTGCCGTCGTCTGCATTTACCAGAGAGACATTTACTTTACCGTAAACAGTACCGTCGATAGGGCCGGCGGCAAAACCATGGGAAGCAAAACCCATAGTTGAAGCGATAGCGGCGCTAAGTAGTAATTTTTTCATACAAATTCCCCAAATTTTAAAGTCAGTTGACAATTATATGGTTAGAAACCAAGGCTGAAATATGACAGCCACAT
>Ga0206125_10003405_pt1 | contig 15304 bp, 14 predicted proteins | sample Helgoland_Spring_4_FD_148598 | JGI IMG/M metagenome (GOLD analysis project Ga0206125, IMG submission 148598) | Pelagic subsurface seawater microbial communities from Kabeltonne, Helgoland, North Sea - Helgoland_Spring_Bloom_20160331_1 | ecosystem: Environmental > Aquatic > Marine > Epipelagic ... | reverse complement strand
AAAAAAGACCTCGGACCCCATCGAGCTACTGAGCACTCATCTTTCCCTCACCCCCTCAAATCAAATTAATCTATCTGAGCAAAAATTTGCCAAAACTCCACTGACTGAGAATCAGGCGGAAAAAGCGACCCAAATGATACTCGCAAGTCGTCTCGCTAACTTACGTGTACAACGTAAACAGGAATTTGAGGAAAAAGTCGTCAAACATGGTAGCAAAACAATGCGGTATGAATTCAAGACCTATGGTGATGTTCCGAAAGGCGGTCACTCGCTCTATATTTCCATGCATGGCGGTGGCGGCGCACCAGCCCGTGTCAATGATCAGCAATGGAGAAATCAGATCAAGCTCTACCGTCCGAAGGAAGGAATCTATGTGGCACCCCGAGCTCCAACAAATACCTGGAACCTTTGGCATCAGAGTCATATTGACCCGATGTTTGACCAGCTGATTGCTGATTTCATCACTTTCAAGCAAATCAATCCGAATCGCGTCTACATCATGGGATACTCTGCGGGTGGTGATGGAACTTACCAGCTGGCACCCAGAATGGCTGACCGATGGGCGGGAGCTGCCATGATGGCGGGACACCCGGGTGACGCAAAAACTTGGAATTTGAGAAATCTAGCCTTCATCATCCAATGCGGCGGCAAGGACCATGCCTATGATCGTGCCAAACTATGTGCTAAGTGGGGTAAGAAACTTGACCAACTTGCAAAACAAGACCCCGGTGGCTACTCACACAAAGCTATCATCTATCCAAAATACGGGCATTGGATGAATCTAGAATGTAAGCAAGCTGTTCCGTGGATGGCAAAACATACTCGTAATCCGTGGCCCAAAAAACTTCACTGGTATCAAGATAATGTCACCCAAACCCGATTTCACTGGTTGTCTAACAGACAAGCAAAACCCAAACAGCTTATTACTGCTGAGGTAAGAGAAAATACGATTACTTTAAACAATCCAGCAGCTGCTATAGAACATTCTTCATCAAAGAGGGTGGGGGACTTCACACCAATAGGGGTAATCACTTTACGGCTATCAGACAAATTGTTAGATTTAAACAAAGTCATTATTGTTAAAAACAATTTAGGAAAAGTTATGTTAGAAAAAAAGGTTCAACGTAATATCCTGTCAATTTACGAATCTATACTAACACGACCAGATCATACCAGTGTATCTACTGCTACAGTGACCATTAAGTTTTAAATAATTAAAGCCGCTTATACTTTATAAAGCGCTCTACCACAACGATATAGATTGCATGAATGCGATATAACATCGATCCCTAAATAATTTAATGGTTGTGATTTTGGCGCAAAGGTAATCAGGGTTTTAAAAAGCACTGACTAACGGGATACTGTTGCTCATTGAGAGGCAAAATAAATTGTTAGAATGTTAGTTATATTGTGCTTAGCTCAATAATTGAACCCAGAGCATTTAGGCAATTGCTTCCTTCAATTTATTATTGAGAATAATGAGTTAATTAATTGCTATGTGCGTAACAGGTGAGAAGCCCCTCTGAAGGCATCCCTATGTGCGAAATGAACGATTAAAATACACGACAGTTTGCTGAGTGGCTTTTCATGCAGTCGCTATTTCCTGGAGAAGATAAATTTTTGATGGACGTAATTAACGAGGTCGTTTTGAAGAATAACCACAGTGATCAAACCCTTCAAAAGTATTTTCGTTGAAAAACTTAAGTTGTTGTTCCTCCAGCTCGACAATACGGTCATGTAACGGGCAGTGCTCGTGGTTACCGCACCAGCCTTCACCAAAGGGGCATGTCATTGCTTTATTTTGTAACTCAGAGGGTGGTAACACATCCAGAAGGGAAATGTCAGCTGCGGGTTTTGCGAGACGATACCCACCACTCGGTCCAGTTGATCCCGTGACAATTCCTATTTTAGAAAGAGTCGTGAGAATTTTTGCCGCCAGTGGCTTGGAAAAGTTTCTGGCATCAGCAACTTCATGAGAACCAACATTATCATGACCATCTCTGTGCCGCTCGACGAGGTAGCTCACGGCAGAGATTGCAGCTTATTGTCTGGCAGCCAGCTACGCAATGAGTTGTGTTCATGCATATCAGACAGCAAATAAGCAGTTTTGCGAAGGCAAGCCAATCAAGGTATTGCTGGTGACTGGTGGGTGTTGTCATGATTATAAAATCCAGACCAAAGCATTGACAATCGCATCTGAGGCTCGCGCGCCTATCTAATCGACAATTATGAACAAAGGAGGGCGGGGGACACATGCCGATATTTATCTATATGACGATCCCAACTGGGCAAAACCGTATGATGTGGTCGTACATAATAAGTGCTTCGCTAAAACCAAGAATCCAGATGATATCCGCAAAATCACGGATGTGCATAAGAAAGGTAAACCTGCCGTTGTCATTCATTGCGCAATGTAGACCTACCGTGATGCACAAGTCGACGAGTGGAGAAACTTTCTCGGGGTAACGAGCAAGCAGCACGAGCACCAGAGTCACTACACGGTGAAGGTTGAGAAGAGAGATCATTCCGTTATGAAGGGGTTCCTTGCAAACTGGAAAACACCCAAGGATGAGCTTTATGTCGTCCAAGACACGACCGCAGGCATGACCTCACTGGCTACTTTAGCAAGTCAGAAGAACAGCAAAATACATGCAGTAATCTAGGTAAATGATTTTCACGGCACGCGTGTATTTGGAACGACTTTTGGACACACTAATTAATGCAACGTTCAGCAATCCTGTTTTTCTCGATCTCGTAACTCATGGCATTTTGTGGTCGGCCGGGAAGCTCGAAGAGTGATTATGGTTATCATGAAACACATATAGCAACTAGAGAAAACCCTGATTTTAGCATTCAAGGTGAGTATGGTCAAAACACTCCTGACGCGAGTCTTGGGGTTCAAGTTGTTGCCTTGGGAGATGGAAATTTGATGATTATATTCTAGAAAAGTAGACTGCCAAGTTTGGGATGGAAACAGGAGAAAACGTATTAGCCTGATGGTGACGACTCTGGAAAACAGGAACCTTAGAACGCGGCTACGTATGACTGTGAAACTTGGTGGTGTGCTTGTGTATGACGACCAAGAGCTTGCAAAAAACGGTACGCTTGCATGTTCCATTAAAGAGCGGATAAAAGATACGTGGAATCCAATATTGCTACGAGACCATGATAAATCAGTCTGTTTCCACAATATTTGGGTAAAAGAAAATTCTTTAGATTGATGTAGCCCAATCGATTTGAGCATAGTTTTTTTTTAAAACTGCCGACTCTGTAAAATAACTTTAGACACTTCAGTGCGGTATTATTGGATGCGAATCTATCAGCTAAGCATGGAAACTTGGGTAACGATTTGTAGACCCAATTTTCCTTAGTGAAAAATGCAGAAATATTTTTTTGAGATAATACTAGACTTTTTATTATTTTTTTATATATATGGTTTTGTGTGTATTAAGTGTGTAAATATTATAGTAGGACTTTGTCTATCATCCTCACTCGTTCATGGGGTTTTGATGGTTTCTGATTTGTTCGTGCCAGAGTCTTTCGAAGGCAAATCAATAATGTCATCATCTGGGATTGGTGGCTTGTATACTGTCAATCATCATGTTGCTTCGGTTAATTTAACGGAACACTCCAACGAGCAGATCGGTTTGCCTCTGGCAGATGTGGAATATGCCCAGTCTCAGGATGTAACTGATGCGGCAGTAACTCAGGGCTTTTCGTGGGATGTTTCATCTATGGTAAATTTTGACTTTGTGACGGTACCTGAAACCAGCGCGGCCTTTTTGCTGATGGGCGCTGGAATCGGAATGTGTGCCATAAGGCGTAAAATCTAACACCCTAACTAGATACGATGCATAAACACCGATATAGTTCGACGCTCAGAGGGCTAAAGTTTGGAGCACTTCATTTCATATTTAATACACTCCTTATGTGGGTGATGTTTTCAGCCCTAATTGTTGGATTAATTATTTTTGATCTAACAATAGTTTATTGTGGTGTTGGTTGTATAGCGATGTGGGTTATTTCTAGTCTATGGTTTGCATTGAAAGCGCAATCCATTCGGTGCCCTATTTGTCTAGTGCCCCTGTTTGCAAACAAAGGATGTAGTAAAAATAAAAAGGCGAAGAAGCTACTCGGAAGTTACCGTCTTCCCGTATCTGGCTCTATTTTATGTTGCGGGCATTACCGATGTCCATATTGCGGCGAAAGATTTAATGTTAGTGTTAGCAAACAATCACAAGTGAAAGTGTAAAAAACGCTAACATCCTAGCAAAGAGATTTTCTTGTTAGGTTTAATTTTTGAACATTATCGTTTATTATGGTTGCCGTAATGGGTAAATAACCAGCGGTAATAAGCATAGATCATATCATTTGATATAACCTATTCTGTGTCCTTGTAGATAGTCATGTTTCTTGCTGATCAGGCCTCGCCACATCGGTCTATCGGAGCTAAAGTGCAAATGAATGAAAATTCTCGATATCGGCAAACTCTGGTTGTTTCGCCTCTGGCGTGCGGCTGTAAAGTGGTGGCGGCGTAAGCATGCTGACGAGGCGGCGGCACTGGCATTCTATTCCTTAATATCGTTAGTTCCCATACTGTTAGTCGGTGTGAGTATAGCGTCTGTTTTTGTGGATGAGAAAACGGCAACACGCATTCTGGTCACTGAGGCAGATCGTTTAGCAGGTTCAACGGTCGGCGGCTACTTCGCGCAGATTTTGCGTACAGAAATCCGCTGGGTTGGCTCTGGATTTTCTCCCTACATTGGTGGTCTTTTCCTATTTTTTGCGGCAACAAAAGTGATCGCAGAGCTGCGTAAATCCTTGGTTTTTGGTAAAGAGAGAAAACTTGGTCGCAAGGCCGCGGTCGCTGGGCTGGTTAGTCGACTCGCGGCGATCGGAATGCTGATTGTGCTCGGTGTGTTCATTGCCAGCGCTGTGGTCTTTGAAACAATGATGGGAGTAATTGTGGGCTCGCTGCATGACTCTCCTGTTTTACTGCGTGTAGCTACATCTGTTTCACCGTTGCTGTCATTTATCGCGATGGTATTTCTTGCGGCCGTTGCGATGCGTTGGTTGCCGGCGCGACCGCCAAAATTTTGTGAAGCACTGGCCGGTGGTTTGATTAGCGCACTACTTCTGTTAGGTTTAAAAATAGCACTGGCACAATTTTTGAAACATACGGATATAGGAAGCTTTTATGGTAGTGCCCTAACCTTGGTCCTTGTGTTATTCTGGATCTACTTCGCGATGCAGGTATTCCTCTATGGTGCGGAATTGGCAGCGGAACTAGGGTGCGAGCGGCGCACACATGAGCCGAATGTTGGAAGCAATGACAAAAAGGAACTTGAAACCACTCTGATCGAGGCCAAGCAGCTCGGGGATGAGCCAGCGCACATTACAACTGAAAATATAACCGCTGATGTGCAACCGGATAAGCAAGAAGTGGTGTTACATGGGCAGGATCAGGAGATGATAGTGGAGGCACAGATAATACAAGACAGCGATCCAACTGTTAAAGATAAGCCGGCTGATTAGCGCTCGCTCGTGAGAAGTCTCATTTTGTATGGTAATGCTGTAGCTGGTCTTCGTAACCACTAAATAATGAGCAAAGCTAACTTGCCATGCTCGTCTTGCGAGTTGCCGCCACTGCAATGATACATAAAACTCCAATTCCTGTTATTATACATGCCCAAGCTGGTAATCCCATACCCTTTCCAAGGTATCCAACAACAAGTGAGACGACCGCGGCAAGCACAGCATAGGGTAACTGGGTGATCACGTGCTCCTGCGCTGATACGCCGCATGCGAATGCACTGACAATTGTGGTATCACTAAACGGGCTGCAGTGATCACCAAAAACAGCACCGCTGAAGACTGCGCCAATTACGGCTGACAGCATTACAGGTTCGTTCCCCGCAACTTCGAGATAACCGGGAATAGCTATCGGCATGAGTAGTGCCATGGTTCCCCATGAGCTTCCTGTTAGAAAACTGATACAAGCCCCAGTTAGAAAAACAGCAGCAGGAAAATAGGCGGGTGAAAATTGAGACCCAATTGCATCAGCCAACCACCTTGCTGTACCGACTTCTTTCATCACACTGCCAAACGTCCACGCCAGAATAAGGATAAGAAGTGGTGGTAGCATACTCGCCGCACCATCACGCACTGCGCTGGGGAGACGGGCGTTATGTTTCTTAGGGAACATCAAGGCGGCTACACCCAGACCCAATAAGCTGCCAAGAGTCAGCGCATAGGGCCCCGCATTGCCACTGAAAGCCTTGGTAAGTTTTTCCGTGGTCATCGGCCACAGGGGTGATGTTTCCCAAAGATAGAAAAGGCTGACGATACCTAATGAAAGGGTCAGAATCGGAACTAATGCAACTGCCGCGGATGACCTTTGCTCTTTATCTTCTGTTCGTGTGGTGGGTTCAGTGACCTGTGACTTCTTCATCGGGCCCATATCCCAGCGTCTCCAGATGACGAGAGCCACCAAGGCCAGGGTAAAGAGGCAGTAGAAGTTACTTCCGATCGACCGAAAAAACAGCGTGTATGCCGTGTCTGTAATCCCGTAACTCTGAATTGACTGATCGATCAGGCTGAGTTGCGTTGCGATCCATGTGGAAATGAATGCAATACAGGCAATCGAGCTGCTGGTACTATCCACCAGATACGCCAGCTTGGCCCGTGTGATGCCCGCGCGGTCAGCTAGCGGACGCATAATTTTCCCCAGTAACAGACTGTTCGCCAAACCATCAAAAAAACAGAGGCCACCCATCAAGCCAGTAGCGGTTTCGAGCCGTCTGCCAGCATTACCACGTTTGTTTGCTATTAGTTTTCTGGTAACAGCTGAAAATCCTCCACCTCTCTCAATCACAACGGCAAAAGAGCCAAGGATTAGTGTGAACAGGATAGCGCCAACACGCCATGGCCCCTGCAGCGATGAAAAAAAGTGATCGGTGGTTAGTTGCTTTAGTGCCGATGCGACATCGCCACCTGTTAGAAATAGGCACCCAGCTAGCGCACCAAATGCAAGCCCAAATACGACTTGCCGTGTGATGAAAATAGTCATTAATGCAACTATTGCAGGCCAGAGTTCTTTACCCGAGGAGCCCTGAAAAGCAGATAGCCAACAACAAAAAAACAGGACAATCAACACGACGCTCCGTAGTGTGGTCTGCCATGTTGGGCCAGCTGCACGATCTTGCATGGCGACAACTATGCCGCATGCTGCACTACAGGGCAATCTTGGAGAATTTGTTTTTGTCTGATACCTCACAAGATTTGTGAGCCGTCTGTTAATCACGCATCGGTAAGCAGCTGTAAAATCAAGATATATGCGAGCAATATCAATTATTAACAGCCCTATGCAATGGGATCCGGGCAGTAGTCACGGCGCTGGCATTTCTGACAGAGGTCGCCTAGGTAAAGAGAATCGATCCAGTCAAGCAGTGGGGTGAGGTGGTGTGGTGCGTCGGTGATAAAACCAGCCTCGAAGTTTTTTTTGTTTGAGTTTTTGGCGCCCATGCCCGCGCCAGTGAGATTGGGTGAGCCTATGAAGGCTGATGTTCCATCGACAATAATCGCTTTGGTGTGGATGCGCGGGCAGAGGATGCGCTCGAACAGATCACTCTCCAGTAGCGACGGATATTTATCAAAATCATCGCGAAACCGGGGCCCTGGTTCCTTGGCATGGAAGAGTCGGACAGCGATGCCGTGTTGCACTAGATCAGAAAGCACTTCTAGAAACGGGACGAATCTCTTTCCTTTGGCCACGTGCATGTCCTTGAGATCGGCAGTGACGATCCAGAGGAATCGACGCGCTCCTGGAATCATTTCTTTGATCACTCGCTGGTGGATGTTTTCATTCAGGATAAGTTCGGTCATAATGGAGAGTTTCAGATTAAAGATAGAGGGGGTTTTTTTACTCAAACAACCCTTATTTAGCGTGTCTCACGCACTTTGAAAAATAGTAGATTCAAAAACAACTTAGACGATTGAATCTTTTCAAAAATTTTTGCTTGTGAAATTTTTCACAAACATTAGTAAGCCCCCGACGCCATGGCTAATTTTTTCCCACGCTGGACCAATTTACTGCCGCTCAAGATCGCGGTATGCCTCATTTTCATAGTTTTGGGCCTTACTGCGGCCTTCTCATATTATGCAACGCCTAAGGCGCAACGTGTTGGTTATCAACCAGATCAACCAATTGCATACGATCATGATCTGCACGCAAACCAGCTGGGTATTGATTGCCGATACTGCCACAGCTCCGTGGACAAATCTGCTAGCGCAGGCGTGCCAACTGCGAATACTTGTTGGAATTGTCACCAGCATGTTCAAAAAGATAACCCAAAGCTCGAGCCACTTCGGCGTGCAGCTGATAAAAACTACGATAAATATGACGGCAAACCCATCAAGTGGGTCCGCGTCCATAAACTGCCCGATTACGCTTACTTTAGTCACCAAGCACACGTAGGGCGTGGCGTTTCTTGTAAGAGTTGTCACGGAGAAGTGCATAAAATGCGTAAAGTGCATCACGCTAAGAGCCTGAGTATGGCATTTTGTCTGGAGTGCCACCGTGAGCCAGAAAAGCATCTACGCCCATTAGAACAGGTCTACAACCTCGATTATGACGTTGTGGATTATTTAAAAGCCAAGCCAGAGTTAGCCAAAGAAATAGGTTATGTCGTTGGGGATAGTTCTTCTGAGGCACAAGCAAAGCTAGGCAAACGCCTTAAGGAAAATTGGGACATACACCCTAAAGAAAGCTGTACAACCTGTCACCGCTAATTAACTCACAAAGCTTAATTAATTTTCTAAAAAACACCCCGTTTTTTAAACACACGACTTATCGATTCCATGAGCGAAAAGACCACTAACCAGCCGCCGCGCATCGCTGACATGTTGCAGAAGCAAGACGGAAGCAAAATCTGGCGCAGTCTAGGTGAAAAAGAGGGAACTAAAGAATTCCAGAATGCACTCGACCGTGAGTTCCTCGAAGGAGCATCCCAAATGGAAACGGAAGAAGAGCGAGAGTTGTCGCGCCGGTCGTTTGTTAAGTTAATGGGAGCATCATCGGCGCTTGCAGGCTTGGGCCTCGCGGCGTGCCGTCGCCCTGAGGCATTGATCGTTCCTTTTGCTGATTCTCCTGAATGGCGTATTCCCGGTAAGGCACTCTATTACGCCAGTTCAATGCCACGTGCGAATGGAGCAGTGCCGCTGGTTGTGACCACGCAGGACGGACGGCCTACCAAGCTCGAGCCTAATAAGCGATTCGATGAGCTTGGTGGAACAGATTCCTTCACACAGGCGTCGATTCTGGACATGTATAACCCAGATCGTTCGCGTGATTTCCTATCCAAAGGTAAGAAAAAGAGCCGTGCGGAATTTGAAAGTGCACTGGCAGATCTTACGAAGCCAGACGCCAAGATTGGTTTTGTTTTTGGTGAAGACGAATCACCTACACGCAGTCGACTTGTCAAGGAGCTGGCAGCGAAGTATGGATCAGCCAAGTTCTACAGCTACGAGCCGCTGACCGGCGAGGAGCGCAAGCAAGCAAATGCAAGTGCCTTTGGGCAGAGCGCAGACGTCGCCGCTGATTTTTCAGATGCCAAGGTGGTTCTCTCACTTGATTCAGATTTTCTCGAGCTGGACCAACAAGGCCCCGTAAGTGGATTTTACAAGAATCGCTTTATTGAAGGTTCGGGTTACGATAAGAAGCCCAACAAGGATGCAATGAATCGCCTCTACGTCGTGGAAGGTGGATACAGCCTAACTGGGGGCATCGCTGATCATCGCTTACGGATTGCGCCAAGCCAAGTGGTTGCTGTGGCTGCTGAAATTGCCAAACAACTTGGCGCTTCTGTCACCGTTACCGGCCCTGACAACCTTAGTGAGGATCAAAAAATGTGGGCCAAAGGTTGTGCTGAAGATCTTGCAAGCAACAAGGGCAAGTCTGTAGTCCTTGCTGGATCCCGCCAAAGTAAGGCACTGCAAAATATTTGTATTGCCATCAACACGGTTCTTGAAAACTACAGCAAAACTCTCAAACCAGTGCTCACCGAGCGGGGTGGATATGGTGACGTCGATGGGCTTATTCAAGACCTTGATGCCAAAACGATTGATACGGTTGTGCTACTTACTCCAGCTAACCCAGTTTATGATGCAGATGGTTTTGCTGCTGCTACGAAAAACGCGACTGTAATTCAGTTGGGACTTCGCCGCAATGCCACTGCAAATGCGGCTGACTGGCATATACCTGCTGCGCATTATCTTGAAAGCTGGGCGGATGGCAGAACATCGCTGGGCTCCTACACCGTGGTGCAGCCCATGATCTTGCCACTCTATAACGGGGTCTCAGAGATTGACCTTCTCCTAGCACTATTGGGTGATAGCAAGCTTTTCGATTCCGATAAAGACGGTGAAAAAGCCTCACCTTCTTACGATGCAGTGCGTAAGACGTTTTCTACCATTGCTGATGGTACGGACAAGAGCTGGAAACAACTTCTGCGTGATGGGTTCTGGAAAAAATCTACATATGCAGCGGCCGCACCTAAGGGTGGGGGAGCGGTTTCAGTGACAGTGCCTCGGCCACCATCAACAAACAGCCTTGAGGTAGTCTTTACTACCGATGGAACCATTTATGATGGTCGTTACATCGACAACGCATGGCTTCAAGAAGCCCCCGATCCAATTACTAAAGTATGCTGGGACAACGTTGCTATTGTCTCACCTAAAACAGCAAAGGATCTTGGCGTATACGACCGCATTCTTGAGCTTCAGCCTGACGGCAAGATTTATGGATTCATAGATGTCAAAGACAATGCGCCAGAGGCACCAGGCGGTGAAGGGCGTGATCATACTAACCCGATTGTTAAAATCAGCGTCAATGGACGTGAAATCGAAGTGCCTGTAATAGTTGGATTTGGTCATGCCGATAATATAATTTCAATTTCTCTCGGTTACGGACAAGGTTACGACGAGCACAATGACTGGGGAATAGAAGCCTCAAATGAAAAAGACGTTGGTCTCGTGGGTGTAAATCGTGGTTTCAATGCCTATGCGCTGCGCAGCAGCAAGTTTTCCTACATTGCCACTGGAGGTAAGGTAAAAGATCTTGATAAAGACTACCCAATAGCGATGACGCAAGAGCACCATGCCATGTATGGTCGCGCGCTTGCTCGTGAGATCTCTACACTCGAAGATGATCATAAGGGGGACTTTGATACTCAGTACGATAAAGTACAAAAACAGGGAATGGATTCCCACGCTCCAGAAAACATATCACTTTATAAGCACAAAGGGTCTGATACTTGGCATGACAAGAAAAACGGCGCCGAGAAACACCTCTATGATGAACGCCAGCAGTGGGCGATGACTATTGACCTAAACAATTGTGTGGGCTGTAACGCCTGTCTTGTGGCATGTCAGGCAGAAAACAATATCCCCGTCGTTGGTAAAGAGCAGGTTGCAATTGGCCGTGAGATGCATTGGATCCGTATGGATCGTTACTTTGCCGCCGTCGATGGAGATGAAGACAACCCTGAGATGATTCCGCAGCCGGTAGCCTGCGTCCAGTGTGAGGCTGCGCCGTGTGAGACTGTCTGCCCAGTGAATGCCACGGTTCACTCTGAAGACGGTTTAAACACAATGGCATATAACCGCTGCATCGGTACCCGTTACTGTGCTAACAACTGCCCATACAAAGCGCGTCGATTTAATTTTTTTGACTACAACAAGCGTAATCCGCTGATTGAGAAAAACCTCTATAAGGGACCTGGTGGAACCAAAGCCGTTGGCGAGGCACCTCATCTTCAGCGTAATCCAAACGTCTCTGTTCGGATGCGGGGCGTGATGGAGAAATGCACATACTGCGTTCAGCGAATCCAGAAAGCCAAAGGCGATGTTAAGAGCAACCTCAAGAAAAAGGCAACACTAGCCGGCGGATCATCCGCGGATGTTAAGATTGGCCCTGACGAACTGCGCCCCAAAACAGATGTCGTGCGGACCGCTTGTCAGGATGCTTGCCCGGCGAGTGCAATTGTATTCGGTAACATACTCGATCCCAAGGCGAAGATCAGCCGCATCAAGACGGCAGACAACAAACTTAAAATCAACCGTGCATATGACTTACTCAACTACATTGGAACCTTGCCGCGCACCAGCTATCTTGCGCGCGTAAAGAATCCAAACCCCAGTATGCCCCGAGCAAAAGTTATAGGGCGCGCCACGATAAACATGCACTAGGTGTTCGATCCAAAGTTTAATAATTAATTCCAACTAACAATCATGTCGCACGACACGACCATAGAAAAAGACCCAAACAAGCCGGTGATCCCGGTCATGGAGCGTGAGAAGTTGATTCTCAACGGCCGTTCATACAACTGGATCACGGAGCGCATCTGCGGTATTCTGGAAAATAAGCAGCCTGCAATTTGGTGGTTCTTATTTATTCCGAGCCTCATCATTGCTATCGTAGGTGTGGGCGGGGGTCTCTTTTATCTTGTATCAACTGGTGTTGGGGTTTGGGGTAACAGCAACCGTGCAATGTGGGGTTGGCCGATTGTGAACTTTGTGTTCTGGATTGGTATTGGGCACGCGGGCACACTCATTTCTGCGATTCTTTTCCTGACTCGCCAGAATTGGCGGACGTCCATTAACCGTGCGGCGGAAGCGATGACTATTTTTGCAGTATGTTGTGCAGGAATTTACCCGATGTTCCACGTTGGTCGTCTATGGATGGTGTGGTTTCTGGCGCCGATCCCTAACGCAAACGCGATCTGGCAGAATTTTAAGTCCCCACTCCTTTGGGATGTTTTTGCAGTATCGACCTATTTTACGATATCTTTAATCTTTTGGTATCTGGGAATGGTTCCCGACCTTGCAACTATCCGTGATCGTGCAAAACCTGGCCTGCGTAAGTTGCTTTATGGTATATTTGCAATTGGCTGGCGTGGAGGTAACCGCCAGTGGAGCCATTACGAGGTAGCCTATCTTTTACTTGCCGCGCTCTCTACGCCACTGGTGTTATCTGTGCACTCTGTAGTATCATTTGACTTCGCAACCTCGGTAGTGCCAGGCTGGCACACAACGATTTTTCCACCCTATTTTGTCGCAGGTGCGGTCTTCGGCGGCTTTGCCATGGTGCTTACCATCATGATCCCAGCACGTTATATTTATGGCCTTCAAGACCTCATCACGATGAAGCACATCGAGAACATGTCGAAGATTATCCTGCTTACAGGAACGATCGTTGGTTATGCCTACTTGATGGAGCTGTTTGTCGCGTTTTACTCTGGCGCCAAGTATGAAGGTGCCGCATTCTATTATCGAATAGCTGGTCCCTACTGGTGGGCATACCTTGCGATGATGTCGTGTAACGTGCTCTCACCCCAGTTGTTTTGGTTCAAATACTGCCGTGAAAATCTTTGGGTGGTCATGGGCGTATGTATGTGTGTGAACGCCGGCATGTGGTTCGAGCGCTTTGTAATTATAGTGACCACGCTACCTAGAATGTGGCTGCCCGGTGATTGGAAATATTACAACCCTAGTTGGGTAGATATTCTAACTTATGTCGGAACCATCGGACTATTTTTGACCCTCTTCCTTCTGTTCCTCAAGTTTTTGCCATGCATCAACATTGCTGAGGTGAAGTGGACATTACCACAGAGTGATCCACACCATGATGACAAGGAAGACCTTGATGATCAAGGTGCCGAGGCTGTCCCTGCATACCAGCACGAGTTAAATGCCTAACAATCACAAATTTTTAATCCAAACACCAAGTTCTCAATGACTGCAAAACGCGTTTACGGTTACCTTGCCGAATTTAAAAGTGCCTCCGCTCTCTACAAAGCCGCGGAAAAGGTGCGTGATGCTGGACACAAAAAGTGGGATTGTTATTCACCCTACCCCATCCACGGTCTAGATAACGCGATGGGGATGAAAAAATCCATCTTGCCCTACCTTGTGTTCTTTGGTGGAACCTTGGGTATTATAACCGCGTTTTGTCTGGCATACGCCACGCAGGTCGTATTATACCCGACAATTGTGCAGGCGAAACCTGCTAACATTTTTACCACGGCCGCCTTCTTCCCCATCATGTTTGAGTTGACGATTCTTTTTTCTGGTTTCACTACGCTCTTCGGGTTGTTGGCATTGATGGGGCTGCCGAGATTAAATCATCCATTATTTGAGAGCCGGCAGTTTGCGCGCGCGACGGATGACGGTTTTTTTATTGCAATCGAAGCACGTGATCCGCGGTTTTCCTCCGAGGAAACAAAAACGCTTTTAGAAGATGCCGGGGGATCAAATATCGAACTCGTAGAAGAGCCAACGGACTAACTTTTCATTACTTAAACTTCACTTCTTACCTCACACAAAATGCGCTACTTTTTTCTAGCATTCACCCTGATCGTAGTTCTCGTGGTTAGCTTTTTTGGCTTCCGTGGTCAGAAGTTTAGCAGCACACCTTTGCGGATTTTTCCTGACATGGATGATCAGGATAGGATCAATACACAGGAGGCAAGTAGCTTCTTCAAGAATGGCATGGGCTCGCGTAAGCCTGTTGCCGGCACCCTGCCACGAGGCTTCCAGCCCGATGGGGGCGGAGTGAGTTTCGGGAACAGTGAGAGCTATTTGCACACCGGGATAATAGATGATACCTATGGAAGCGGAATGCCAGATGATTTGGAGCTCGCCAAAACGCCTGAAGCACTGATTAGGCATGGGAAGGAACGTTACAAGATATCCTGCATGCCTTGTCACGGTGAATCTGGTAACGGGAAAGGCACCGTTGCAGTCATAGGTATTCCCGCAACAGCTAACTTGAATAATTTTTCAAGCGCGACTTATCCAGATGGTAAAATGTTTGAAACCATCACCAAAGGCAAAGGGCTGATGAGTGGATATGGTTACAATATTCCCGTGAACGACCGATGGGCAATTATAGCCTATGTCCGCGCCCTCCAAACAGCAGACAATTCCGCTGAGTAATCACCAATTCAACTATCAATCCCAATGGGCCACTTCATTACATCCAAAGACATCCCCGCCGACGGAGAGCATATAGAGAAAGGAAAACTTTCGCGGCCAATCATGGTCTGCGGTGTTGTTGCTCTGATTGGTTTGATCGCCAGTGTTTGTTTGCTTTTTATCGGTAACGACGTACACAATGAGGCAGCAGACACGGTGGCTGGGCGTTACGCCTACTCATGGTTATTCGCGTTCGCATTTTTTGTGAGCTTACCTCTCGGCAGTGCTTTTTGGCTGTTACTGCACCACGTCTCCAACTCTGGATGGGGGA
>Ga0206125_10003400_pt1 | contig 15316 bp, 16 predicted proteins | sample Helgoland_Spring_4_FD_148598 | JGI IMG/M metagenome (GOLD analysis project Ga0206125, IMG submission 148598) | Pelagic subsurface seawater microbial communities from Kabeltonne, Helgoland, North Sea - Helgoland_Spring_Bloom_20160331_1 | ecosystem: Environmental > Aquatic > Marine > Epipelagic ... | reverse complement strand
TACCACTTACTGAATGTGAACCTGTAAAGTGTCTAAAGTTATTATCTAATTCTTCAATTGTTAGAGCGGAACCTTTACCGTCTGAGCCTGTTCTAAATGTTAATGCCATTTTTTATTAAATTTATTTTGTTATAAATATTAAGAAGAACCTACAAGGTATTCTATTCTTATATCTTTATTATTTGCTTTTGCTTTTATGCTATATAATGACGCAAATGATGAAATATATTGTAAATCAACATATCCATCTACTACATAATCATAATAATTACTACTTTCAAATTGTGCATTTGATAACATTACCGATTTACCCGGATCAATTTTAAGTATTCCCACATCTCCTGAATCTAAATTATCAGTATTAGGTGCATATGAATCAGGACTAGCTTGTATTAAATATAAAGAAAGATAATTATCACAATCTAAATTAGTAAATCTTAAATATTTAACTGTATCTCTAACAAATGAACCTGCTACTTGAGAAGCTTCATCATCTACAAATCTTAAAATTTCTACACCAGTATCTTCCCATTTAGAAGAAATAGTATCTATTCTTCTTACTAATTGATTTACACCCTCAATTTTAATACTGTTAGTTGCAATTTCTTCGTTGCCATTAGGTAAAAGTATACTTTCTCTTATAAATACCTCTAATGAACCCGTAGGAGTACATAATGCCATAATTCTATTTTATTATAAATATGATGCTAGTTCTTACTGTTTATAAATATATGAACCTGATGTTGTTATTGATATTCCTTTATCTATAGCTTCTTGATAATATTGTAATAAATCTTCTACAATAGAATCTCTATGGTTAGCAAATAATGTTATGGCTTCTAAATTTTTAATTTTTCTTGCTGCTGTATAAAGAAATTTAAAACCAGACTCTGATTTTTTCTTTAAGTCTGTTTGATATTGGTCACCACATATCATCATTTTGCTTCTTAAACCTATACGTGAAGTTATCATTTCCATTTGTTGGTGAGTAACATTTTGAGCTTCATCAACAATAATCATTGAATCTAAAAATGTTCTACCTCTCATAAATGATACAGGTACAATTTCTATTTTACCATCTTCAATAAGTTTTTCAATTTTAACTTTATCATATAATTGATAAAAATTTTGATAAATAGGTTGAACCCATGGATCCATTTTTTCTCTTAAATCACCTGGTAGAAATCCTATTTCTTCTTTTGATACTGTAGGTCGAGTGATTATAATTTTGTCATATTGTCTTCTTAAAAGACCATCTAATGCAACGTTACATGCTAAAAGTGTTTTACCACTTCCAGCTCCACCAGCTAATAAGGTGATTGTATTTTCAAGTATAACTGCTTTTGCTTCTTTTTGTTCGTCATTAAGTTGGAGTTTGAACTTAATTGGGTTTTTGGGAATTCTTTTCGGACGATAAACGTCGTCAGTGTGCGGTTTAGACGCCATAGATTTCTTAAATTATAGGTTATACAAATGGTTAAGACAAACAGTGAAATTACGTTAATAAACGGGTATAGTTTAATATAAGAATATAATGAGATAAGTAGTATACTCATGTAACGTTTGTTAGTTATACATATGAAAAGGATAAAAAAACCCGGCACAAGGCCGGGTTAATTTATCAAACTAATTTAAATTTCTAATTATAGAGTATTTAAACCGTTTATGTTGATTAATCCATAAAATTCTGGTCTAACCATTTTCTTAGCATATCTAGTTAATAGACCTTTTCTTGGTGTGAAAGTGTCTGGGTCATATACTAATGGAGTCATGATTAACGGAATGTATGGAGCAAATACAGCACCAGCTTCCAAGAACTGAGATCCTCTAAATCCTAATAGGATTTGATTTTCTTTCATATATGGGTTCTTGTAAACTTTTTGTCTGCTATTTAAGCTACCTACTTTCTGTACACCAAATGCATAATTCATTTTAGCAGCATCGCCATCTGAATCAGCAGCAAATCCTGGAATACTTTCTAAGATTGTACCTACAGTTGGAGAACATACTAAGAAGTTAGCACCACCTCTAAGAGTTCTTTGGTGAATGATGTTAGATAGTTTTTGGATTTTAGTTCCTAATGTTTGGAACCATTGTCCTTGGCTATTGTAGAAACCTAAGTCGCTAATAGTACCGTTTCCAGTACCTGTTATAGCTCTGTTATTTACAGCTGACCATGTTTCAGTTCCAGCAGCAGCGCTTTCTATTAACATATCTAAAATTTCTAAGTCAATTTCTAATGAAATGTACTCACTTAAGATAGATGTTAATTCAGCTTCAGCATCTAATGCATGGTATGCATTTAAATCCTGTGCGAATTCTGGTGTCCATACAGCTTTTAGCTTTCTAGTTTTAGCAACGATAGCAGATGATTTCATCTGTACATTGATTTCTGGAATTGAAATTGGAGAGTTGTTATCATTGATAGCATCATTTCCATCTTCAAAGTCACCTCTGTATTGATCAGTTGGTTGTAATTGATACGTCATTGTGTAGTCAGCAACACCTGTTGCAGCTGCATATAAAGATCCTGTGATTACAAAATCAACATTAACACCATTTACTTTTGTAAATGCTGGTAAGTTAAGATCATTTGTAAGTAATGATGATGAAGCAATTCTAAATCCTCTTACACCTTTCCAATCTGCATAGCTAATTGATGAAGTAGCAAAAGAAATTTTTACATACTCACCTGCTACAGCAGAAGCAGAATAATCTGAATCATAGTCAAAATCTGACCAATCAGCAGATGATGTAGCAGCTGAAGTAAATACAGAAGATGTGTTGTTTATAGAGTAACCAAATCGGCCAGCACCATATAAACCACCATCAGCAGCATTTCCAAATGGCTGTCCACTTTCGTTACCATATAATGAATTTGATCCTTCAGTTGTACTGAATGGAGTTTTTGAAGTTCCATACTGGAAATCTAGATAAAATACTAGACCAGAAGGTAAATTCATTGGTTGTACTGATACGAATTCTTGAGCGGCGATCTGTCCGAATACTTTTCGTACTAACGGAAGAGCTACACCAGCCCATTGCTCACCTACACCAGCAGTAAAATTCGCAGACGAATTAACACCACCACCTGTTTGTGAACTTTCTACTACAAGTTGTTTAGCTTGGTTTTCAAGGATCATTCCCATGTTATTTTTGGAAGCACCTTTCATACCTTCTAACAAACCTGTTTTTTCCCACTTTTCAGACAATCTAGCGGCATCGCTTTGTACTGAGTGATATGGGTTTGCACTTTCTAATAAAGTTTGTAAACTCATGATTTAAGTTTTAATAAGGGTTAAATTAATTTTCATTTTTAATAATACCAGCTAATTGTTGCATACGTGTAAACGCAGCATTTTCAACTATTGGTTGTTTAGCTTTAGGAGCCATTCCTGAAGCTTTTGAAGCGCTACCTTTTACTTCATTAATTGTTGGTTTTGTCATTTTAGATGACATTCCTTCATTTAATGTTTCAAAAATTACTTTTGCTTCCTTAACTGTTGAAGCTTTGTCAAATGCTTTAAGCACTTTAACTTTTTTAGCTTCATTTAAGTTTTTGGATTTAAAGATTTTGTTAGTGTAAAGGAGTTTAGCATTTAAAAGATTAACTTCTGTAAGTTCTTTTTTAAGTTCTTCAACTTCAGCTAACATTTTAGTTACTTCTTCTTCGTTAATAGAATAAGCAGCTGTTGATTGTCCAACCTTTTTAGGATCTAGATCTACTTTACTAGCTCCTCTTGTAGGATTGTTTTTATCATTCCAACTAACTTCATCCATTTCCTCTAACTCTTCTTTTTCTTCCATCATTGGTATTTCTACTTCATCTTCAACTTCGATATCCACGTCCATTTCTGACTCTTCGTCATCCATTTCCATTTCTTCTCCAGCTTCCAATTCACCAGCTTCTACCATATCCTTAATTACATCCTCAATGAATCCTTTTAGGTCGTCTTCTGACATATCTTCAAGGTCAATTTCCTCGTCTTCCATGTCTTCTTTTTCGTCCTTCATTCCATCTTCGTAGCCTTCTTCTTCAGCATCAGTACGAGCATCTTCTTCAAGATCTTCTTTCTCGTCTTTTAGGCCATCTTTGTAGCCTTCTTCTTCAGCGTCTGTTCTAGCATTTTCAGATAGTTCATCGGATTTAGATTCTTTAACTTCATCTTTGTCGTCTTTTTTAGCTTCGTCAAGGTCTTCAGATTCTTTGAATCTCATTTTTTCGGTTTCTTTTTCGACTGCGGAATCATCTTTATCTCCGTCTTCGTTTCCAACACCTTTTTCACCTTTGACTCTACTACCTTCTTCGATTTCTGATTCGGTTACTTCTTCTTCATTAAGTTCTGCAAGTAATTCTTCAAGACTGATTTCTTCGTCAATCTCTTCTTTTTTAGCTTCTTCTACTTCTTCAGCTTCTTTTACTTCTTCTTTTTCTTTCTTTTTAGCTTCATCTAATTCAGTAGAAATTTCTTCTTTAACGTCGTCTTCTTCATACTTTTTATCGTATCCTTCGTCAACGTCTTCTTTGTCCATTTCTTCTAATTTAGCGGCTAACATAGATTTCAAATGAGGAGTAAATGCTTCTTCTAAAGCAGCTTTAGCATTTGCTATGGCAGTTTCTTTTACCGCTTTAGCATCAGCAATTGCTTCTTTGAGCAAATCTCTGTTGTTTGACATAATCGCAAAATTTAAGTTTGTGAAATACGGTTATTAAGAACCGTAATAGGGATTAATTTATTTATCGATGCCATATAAGAGATGGCATATTACGGTTATACGTATATGAGTATTTTGGAAAATTAAAAAACAGAACAAGAACCTTTAGAACAAAGAATTTCTCGTATAATATTATTTATGTTTGTATAATCGTAAGTAACTGTTTGTTTTCCTTCATTTAAGGTATGCATGTACGAACCTGGATTGGATGGTGTTGAAACAAAATCCCAACATAATAATTCAAAATCATCTTGTACTTCCATTACATTACCATTTTGTTCTAATGACCCCATACCACGAGATGAAACACCTACTGTTACACCTGCTTTTACTAATTCTTTAAGTATATTACCTGAGGGGGTAGGTAAAATTTCTATTTTACCCATTACATTATCTCCGTCCCACCAATAATCGGATATTAAGTGAGATACATTTTGTAAGTTTATAACTGAAGATTCTGGATGGTCTAATTCTCCCATTGAGCGTCTTTCTTTAATTAGCTCATCATATTTAGCCATTTCTCTATCCCATAATTCTTTGGAATAATATCTACCATTTCCATTTTTTACTTCCGCCGTAGCTAAAACACCTTCGACCATTAAGTTACCCGTCTCCTTGTTAACATTTTCTGTTAATTGGAGAGGGTTAACTTTGAAGGTATTTGTTTCTATTAATAGTGATCTATTCATTTTCTAAAGCTACTTCTTCTACTTCAACTCCATTAACTACAGTTTCATCAACTATATCTTCTTTTCTGTATTTTTTACCGCAAGATTTTTCATAAATTTTTTCCATCTTAGCCTTTCTTTTTTCTAAGATTTTAACTTCTTTTTGCATTTGTTTTAGCTTCTTTTTATCCATTAATTCAGCTAAATTATCATCTTCAGTAACCATATTAATACGGTTAGATTTAGTTTCAATTACTTCACTTAATTTATCTAATTTAGCTTCCATAGCTACTATTTGAGCTTGCTTATCAATTTCAGCTAAATCATTATCTAATGATTCTTTTTTTACTTTATTTTTTCCTGGGCCTTTAGCTTTACCTTTAGCTTCAGCATCTCTTTTACCAAATTTTCCGTATGAATCATCTCTACGATCTTTCATAGATTGTTTTTTATCTTTTTCAGCACCAGTACGGTCACCTAAAGATTCATCTTCTCTATCATCGTATCCTTGTTTATATTTTTTTTCTTCTAATTCATCATTTTCTTCCATCATTTGTTTTACAACAGCACCTTGTTGTGATGATATAGAATTTGGATGACCTGAAGTAACAACTCCACCCATTAATGATTCTTTTACTACTTCTTTAACTTTAGCTGAGTATCCACTTCCACCATAATCTTCACCAGTATTTTCTTCAACTTTTTGTTCTACATACCCTAATCCTTCAACTCCAAAAGCAGCATTTTTCATATAATACTGACCATCTTTGGCTAAATTTTTACCTACAATTTCTTTTATTTCTTCAATTGTTTTATCCGGGTTTTGTTTTGCTTCAAAATATACACCATTCATTATTTCTTGACCATTTTGATTATTTAGATTTTTTAAATCTTTATAATCGTAATTATGGTCTTCAATTTCTTCAACGGTTTTAGCTACTTTTTTAGAATCTGCTTTTACTGCTTCATCTTCTTTAGCTTTTTTAGTTTCTTCAGCTAAATATTCAGCAAATTTATTTTCAAAATCTGTTTTAGGAGAAGATTCAACTTTAGTAATGGGTTTTAAATCAATGTATCCTAAATTTTCATTTAGAAGATCTTTAAATAATTTTTCTGCTTTTTTCATAATTTATTTTTCTAATAATGTTTCAATATCTTTTATATAATCGCCTATTATATCTGTAGGTTTTACTACAGCAAAAGTATTTGGTTGTTCTCTATATACTTTTATAGTTTTTATTTTTGCTTGACGTAATAATTTTTTTATGTTATCTAATCTAGCTTCTAATTCATCAAAAGCCATTATACGCTCTTCTTGATATTTAGATGCTTTTTCATCTTGTTCTACTAGTGTATACTTATACATATTAAAAAAGATTTTTTACTTCTAAACCACTTCCCTTTTGTACATAATTTCCATTTTTATCTTTAGGGACTAGTTTATATTTAAATTGTTTTACGTATGCGTTATCTTTAACTCCATCTTCTGTTGCTTTAGGTCCTGGGCCTAAATCTGCCCCATCACCTAATTTACCTTCTTTAGCTAAAGTATATCCTAATTCAGTATATGCTTCATCATCGGCTTTAGCACCTTTTTTTCTGAAGGCATATGGTGTTAAATAAGCTCCAGCTCCACCAGAAGTAGACATTTCTTCAACTTCTTTTTCTCCAGTCATTGCTTTTTTAGCTGCTGTTTTTAATAATCTTAAGGCTGCAGCTACTTGTGGTTGGGATGCTATTGTTTTAGCTTCTTTATCCATTATTTCATCTGCAAGGTCTAATATAGTTGCAGCAAAATGGTGAGGTAATTTAACATAATTTCCAAGTTTTGTTAAATTTTGTGGGTTTAAATCTACAACATCACCATCAATACCAGTAGCTTCTTGCATAGACATTCTCTTATATTCATCTGGATATTCGTTGCGTAAATGCCTTCTAATTTTATTTCTTATAAGTCTAGCATCTTCATATATTTCCCTAAACTTTTCATCATCTTTGGTTTTTGTATAAACTTTTTTAGCTGTAGCAACTAACTCATCTGCGGTTTCATTTAGTTTTTCAAATGAAGGTAATTCAACTACTTTCCATCCTACTTGACCCGATTCAGGATCTATAGAATTAACTGTAAATTTAGTATCACCATCTTTAGAATAAGTAATATCCCCAATTTTATAGTTACCTTGTTTAGCTAAATTAGGAGCAGGTGCTTCTTTAATTTTATATTTAAACGCCATTTGCGATTTTGATTTCTTTTACTAGTTCATAATACTGTAACAAATCAACTAAATTATTATTATCAACTTTAGTAGTTTTAGATAATTCAACTAAATATTTAGCAACCTCAGTAATTTTAATTTTAGTAGCTTTATTTTTTATCTTTTTAGCTTCTTCTTTTAGTAAAAATTTTAATTCATTTATTTTAGAATTATAAAAATTTCTTAAGCCTGGGGTAGAATCTACAGCATTGATAAATTCTTTAAGAACTTGTTTTTGTTCTGAAGATAAGCTATCATATTTACTATTAAATTTTTCTAGAATTACTTTATAAGTAAGTATTCTTAAATCTTTATCATAAGTTTGAAATTCTTTTAAAACATCTTCTTTAACTTCTTTGGTATTAACTTCTTGTTTAGTTAAATGTTCTAATAAAGTAATTTTGTTAGAAATAATTTGATCAGAATTACTAGCTTCTTTAGAATTATATCCCTCAATTAAGGTATATAATGAAGCTAATTCTTTATAATTTTTTATTTTAGCACCAAAGAAAACATCTAATTTATAATGTTTTTTTATTTCATTAATTAAGTTATATTTTTGTTTTCTTAAAGTAGTACGATTAAATTTACTAGAAGATTCTAAAATGGTTGTAATTACCATATTTGCTCTTCCCTCATTTAAAACCTTAGATTTTAATATAGACTCATATAATTTGTACTCACGACCTAATGAAGTTTTTACGAAATATTCTTTTAATATATCGATTGCAGGAGAATCTCCACCTTTTAATGTGTCGGCTGTTATTTGACGCACTAACAGTTCAAAAAGAATCCCTGTATTTTTTGTCTTGGAGTGTTTTATTTTCATCAAAAATATATTTATTTATAAATATGTAAAGATTATTATTCCTTTAATTGTTTTTCATCTAAAAGAGAAGAATCATCTTTATCATGTTCAAAAACCAATTGTTTTTTATGCATTTTTTTAAATATATCTTGGTTTTTTAGATAAGTTGTTTGAGTACTTTCAAGTTTTAATCCAGATTTATTTGTATCTGTTCTACTATCACTTGAATCATTTTTATCTGTATCTTTCATACGTTTAGTTCCTAATGGATCTTTACCAAAGTTACTATCTTGTTTCCCATGTTTAGTAATACTATCTTTAGGTCTTCCTAAATCAACATCATCTCCATATCCCGCTGGTACATTACCTGGGTCTGAATACATTCTTCCTTTACCATATAATGAAGCCAAATCATGAGGTGTACCATATGATTTTCCAGTTTCAACTGGGTCATTACCTTCTGCTTCAATTTGTGCTAATCTAAACTTACGTTTAGCATCTTCACGCATTAAATCTCTATATTCATCGTATTGGTCTTCTGATAAATGGAAGATATTATCATAAATCCAATCTGAAGGTAGTATATTATCTTGTAGTAATGATTGAGCTAATTCTGTTTTAGATTTCATCAATTCAATTTTCTCTTGTTCAAAGATTATTGAAGGAGTTTGCATTGATAAATCAAAATTAGTTAATGCTTCATCCCTATATCCTTGGGCATATAAATGTACAAGTGCTATTTTATTAAGTTCTGAAACTAGGATTCTTTGTAAACGTTCAATTGTACGAGCAAATCTAATATCTTCAGCTGCTAGTGTAGCTTTACCTTCTACATTTTCATCATATCCTAAAAATGCTTTTGGTATTTTAAGTGCAGCAAATAATTTATCTCTTAAATATTCTACATCTTGTATACCATCATAATCTAAACCAGGAGTAGTATCAATTTTTGTAGTTGTATCATTTCCACGAACTGGGATATAAAAATCCTCCATCATGTTTTGCATATTATATTTCAAATTATACTCACCTGATTTTGGATCTACATAAGGAGTACGTTTCATTTGAGATATAGTTTTCTGCATAAATGCTTCTATTTCATTTGGTGGAATAGAACCAACATTCATGTAAAAAATACGTTTTTCAGGAGCACGAGCAATTCTATGTATTAACATAGCATCCTCCATTAATGTATATTGTTTAAATAATTTTCTAGCTGGTTCAATATAAGATCTACCATAAGGTAAGTAATTAACATCACCAATTAATCTAAAATGGGCCATTTCATAATTATCAAAATATATACCAGTTTGATCATCTTGGAATGCTTGACCCGGGACTCTATATAATCCAGAATTTGAATTAACTAAACCATCCGGAGAATATCTATAACGAATTTCTGATGGGTTATCTAAATTAAATCCTTCTTGTCTTTCAATATGATAAGCTGTGTATGGTATAACATTATATACTCCAAATTTTTCAGATATTTCTAATTTTAAGAAAAAATCACCATATTTAGACATTTGTCTAACCCATGACCATAAATTAAATTCAATATTTAAAACATCATAAAATAAATTATATAATATTTTTTGAATATCTTCATTTGAAGAACGAATAGATAATACTTCACCCATATCATTCTTTAAAGTTGATTCATCTGCTATAATATCTAAAGCGGAAGCAATAATAGCATCTTGATCCATTAAATCATATTCAGAATATAACTGTGGTCTAAGATATTGAAAATTAACATTAAATTGGGATCCATATAAAGAAGATGGACTAGTAGAAAAAATTCTATTATATCTGTCTATTAATGAATTTGTTTGTAGTTCACCACTAGTTTGAATTGTATTGCTATCAATTACATTTACTTGGTTACCTCCAGCATTACGTATAATTACGTCAGTTGAAAATAATCTTTGTAGTCTACTAAATAAGCCTTTGTCTGCCATAGTATATAATTATTGTTATAAATATTATTATAGAAGCCATCTAATGTCTTCTCTTCCATCTTTTGTGTCTATATGGTAAGGATTATCATTACCCGAGGAAAAGTATCCACCTTGATATGATGTTCTATTTACTGATATGTTATTTAATGCATTTCGGGTTGCATCTAAACCTCTTTGTCTCATTTTTAATGCCGTATCTCTGATGTACATAGATATACCAAATGACATAACTAAGTCATCATTATATCCACTTTGAGCTTCTGCTCTTGCATTACGCCAAATAAATACTTTCATCTCTTCTATCAACCTTTTTGATTGAATTGTTACTCCTCTATCACTAATGTATTCTTGAAACTTACCTATTACCATAGGTCTTGTCCTAGATGACATTGTAAAACCAGCTACCATTTTGGAGTGGTCTTGATATTTATCAAAATACGAATCAGCATTGCGGGAATCACTTCGTTGTGAATAGTAAAGATTAGGATACGCTCTATCAATAGCAACTTGTATAGTTGCCCACCCTATATTAGCATTTTCTATTACTAACATTGCTTCATTATATTCAGTAGCTAAACCTACTAATAAATGCCCAAATTCTTTTGTTCCTAATTGTCCTTTATATTCAGCAACTTGCACATTATTTTCTACATCAATTACATGACAAGCAGAATAATCTTTTCCATCTCCACGAGCAACATCTGCTACTACTATATAATCTCTAGTATAATCAGCTGATTCCCAAACCCAAAGATTTTGGTCTGCTCCTCTTTTTTCTAATGGATCTTTAATGTATGTTTTTTCATAAAAATCAATATGTTCAGGATAAAATACTATGTCACCTGAGGTGCTAAAATCACAATCACATTCTTGTGCTGCCATTCTAGGGTCACCTAATAACTCATCTTGTCTATCTCTCCATGCTTGGTCTCGTTCTGGGTGAACATACCATGGCAATTTAATAGGTAAAAATTCATTTTCTGCTGCTTCTGCTCTTGCCCATGTTTGATGAAACCAGTTACCTGTACCATAAGGAGTGGATAATGCTATACACCCACCACCAGTTGCTAATGTTTGTTGAGCTGATGCCCATATCTCACCAATATTATCAATGAATGCTGCCTCATCAATTAATAGTAAAGATACTGCTTCGGATCTACCAGCATCTGAACTTGCTGAAGTAGCTTTAATTTGGGACCCATTATTTAATCTTAATGTTAATTTATTATTTTCATCAGCATCTACTTTAAGCCAAGAGGGTAAATTTTCATACATGAATTTTACCTTTGTAACCATATTTTTAGCTGTTTCTTGTTTAGTAGCGATACATAAAATATTTTTATCTTTAGCAAATAACATTAACCATAAAGAATAACCTGCTGATAATGTTGATATACCTAACTGTCTAGATTTTAAGATAATTGAATAAGGATTATCGCGCATTAACGTTAATACTTTTTCTTGAAATGGATATAAATTAAATTGTATACGACCACGTTGTGGGTGCTGTATATAACAATATTTACGCATAAAATGCACAGGGTCCTTAGCGCATTTTAAATATTCTTGACGTATTACTTTTTTTAAATTAGGCATATTATTTTACTAAAAGTATTGCTCCTACTATAGCTACTATTCCGGCACCAGCAGTTAATTTAGTTTTTAGTTTTTGTTTTTTTAAATCTAATTGTAGTTTTTTTGATAATTGTTGAGATAATACTAATTGATCTGATTTGGATAATAAAATATTATTGAAATTACCTATTTGGGAATTTAAATTTAATATAACACTATCTTTTAAAACTATTTTTTGTTTTAATATATCTACTTTACCCAAAGTAAGAACTAATTCATTTTTAGCTCCATCACCTGTAATTAAATCTTTAATTACTAATTTGACTATTGGTTTTTTTAATTGAATCGAAGTACTGTCTATAACGGTCTGTGAAAAACTTTTCAAGCTCGTTATCATTAAAATTATCAACAGCATCCACTTTAGTATTAATTTCATACCTTAAGTTTTTTATTCTATTATCTTTAAGATCTAATTTCTTATCTAACTTACCTATCTCTACATTTAATGTATCGATTTCAAAAGCCAATTCGTCATTTATATGGTGTAACGAATCGACTTTTTGTTCTAATGCTTCAATTTTAGCATTGTATTCGTTTATATATTTTTCTTCTTTTTGAAGAAAACAAAAAACTAACACACAAGCTCCTACTATAACTAATAGATTAAGATTTTTTCCTAACCATGATTTTTGAAATTTCATCTTATTTATCTATAATAGCTTCTAATTCTTTCTTAAGTTTTGTTTTCTTCTTAAGATCAGCTACTAATTTTTCTTTTTCTTCACCTTCAGCTTCTTTATATTTACGAGCTAAAGATTTCATTTGCTTAGTTAATTGGGCAAGTTCTTCTTTTGCTTTAGCTAAACCTTTTGTTTTTTTAAGATCTGCTTTAGATGGTTCTTTATCTTCATCTTCTCTTAAATCTTCTTTTATAAACTTTGCTTTTGCTTTATCAAAATCTCCTTTGTATAAACTATCTACTATTTTTCTACCTAATGTTTCTAAATCATCAGCGTTTAAAGAATGTGGTTTGTTAAATCCTTTTAAGTAACCTTGCCCTATAAGGCCATAGTCTGCTGGGTCTATTACATCATTAACAGTCTTTGCTGCTTTTTCTTCTATACCAGCTTCTTCTTTTTTCTTAATTACATCAGTTAATTTTTCATCATAAGCTTCTAAACTCTTAAGATCATCTTCTATTTCTTCAGATAGTGTAGAGAGAATATTTTCTTTGATATAACTTTTTAAATCAGATTTTTTCATTATAGTTGAATTTTATTATAAATATGTTAAAGGCCTGTAATATTTAATATTTGTTGAATTCGCTCCTCTGTAGATCCAGATATTTTTTCTACTTTATTACATTTATGTCCATATCTTTTAATTAAGGTTGTAATAGTAAAGTCAATTAAATCTCTATAATGCTCGTCTGTTTCACGTATCCCATTATCTTCAATTTCTAATCCATAAGGAGATATATAAAATATATAATCATATTCCCTAATAAATTCACTAGCATATTCCTCAAATGCTTCTTTATCTTGATAAGGTATTGATTTAGCATTCATAGTAAATGCCATAACATCAATTACTGTTCTATCTGTTATAATATTATCTTGCATTAGTTCAGCACAACGTTCAGCTAAAAATACTGTTTGACCTTTTAATGTTGAATCTGTATTTAGGGGAATACCTAAATTGCTTAAATATTTACTACGTTCTGTAGCAAAATTATAATTTTTAAATTGTTTTGTTTCTTTTAAGGCGTTTACTAATGTAGTTTTACCTACACTCATTGTACCACATAATCCTATTTTCATATCTTAATTTCTATAATCTGATAATTGGTTTTTCATTGATTGGTTTTTATAGAATGGAATTCCTTCTCTTTGTCTTCTCATTTCTTTCCATTCTTCAGATGTTTTTTGCATCCCATAAAGATAGTATTCTGCTTTTTTTTCATTACCCTCAGGTATTAGAGCAGGCCCATCCCAATTATGTAACTTATCATCCCATGTATAGGCAATAGTACCATCTGCTTTTGTTAATCTTCTTGATTTTGGAAATGTTTGTCCTGTTTCTATACCCATAGTTTTTTATTTTGTTTATTATTAATATACGAAATTTATTTTAATTTTCCTAATATATTTTCAGCAACATAAGTACCTTGTGCACCACTCACCGTTATACCTCTAGCAGAAAGTGCATCACCAACAAAGTGGACGTTAGGATACTTGGTAAGAGCTAGATTAGAGTAATCGACGAGTGGCTCAGGAGAAAGATATTTTACTTCAGGCACGTAAATACCCCAATCATCTTTAAGTGTTGGGAATACTTTTTTCATGTCTTCAATAAAATCATACACATACATAAAGTATGGTTGCATTGCTTTTGAAATTTTATGTAATGTATCTACTTGTATAGCTGATACATTTACTCCTTCAGATGTTTGTGATGGTTTTCTACTTGGACTATAATATAATCCTGTACCATCTATCTGTAATTTTTTAACTACATCTCTTGACCAATCAAATGGTTTATCAATGCCTTGTACTTCCATTAATATACCAAAATTGGTCATATCATTTCGGAATGCTTCATCTTTTTTAGCGTGACCATTATAACTGTGGTCTCCATATGTTTCTTCTACTGCTACATATGCTGCATTATTGTTAGTACAAAAGGAACGAAGTGATACTCCTTTGTCCTCATATTTTCTATATAATTTAAAATCATAGCTTACATCAATTAATTTTTGGAAATGTTTTTGTGGTGCTTCAAATCGAACACCTATTTGTACTGGTTTTGGTTCAGTTGGTAAATCATATTTTTCAGCTAATTTTTTACCAAAATCAATACCTGATTTACCTACACCAAATATAAGTTCATCGTATTGCATTTTTTCTCCATCACAATAAACCCACTCATTATCAAAATCAATATCATCTACTTTAGTTTCCCAATGGAATTCAACACCACCTTGAACTAAAAAGTCATACCAATTTTTACCTATTTCATGTAGATAATCTGTACCAACGTGCCATACTGGAAATAAACGTAATCCAAAATATGGTTTAATAAAATCTGGTTCTGCTATAGGATTTGAACATTGAACTTCTTCTGGTTTAGGGTGGAAACGTTTGAAATTATCAATTACTTGATCAAATAATTCCATTGCTTTTTCTTCACCACAATATTTAGATAATTGTCCCCCAATTGAAGTATGATAAGTTAATTTACCATCAGACCAACCTCCTGCTCCTAAGAAACCTGTCATTACCTCTTCATATGGTCTTAAATATGGATCTTTACCCATATCAATTATGGTAATTT
>Ga0206125_10003398_pt1 | contig 15322 bp, 10 predicted proteins | sample Helgoland_Spring_4_FD_148598 | JGI IMG/M metagenome (GOLD analysis project Ga0206125, IMG submission 148598) | Pelagic subsurface seawater microbial communities from Kabeltonne, Helgoland, North Sea - Helgoland_Spring_Bloom_20160331_1 | ecosystem: Environmental > Aquatic > Marine > Epipelagic ... | reverse complement strand
AAGTGCCCCTATAGCTCAGCTGGTAGAGCAACTGATTTGTAATCAGTAGGTCCGCGGTTCGAGTCCGTGTGGGGGCACCATTTAAATCAATAACTTAGACATTAATCTCCTAAACTTAGCATTGCTTTGGGTTACAAATGGGTTACAAAAAACATCTGTTTGACAGTGAATTAGGTTCTTTTTGATACGATCAGGCAGATCAAGACCCATATCTCATCTGAGACGGAAGCTACGTTTAGTTTCGAATCTAAGGGGCAGTGCCTCATGCGTAGATATTTGATCGCTGAAAAGGCAGGGGTTACTGCGCCTGATCCATGCAGCTAAGCCACAGGCAGCAAGACCGGCCCCCCCTATCATAAGGCCCCGCGTCTCGGACCACGGGCCTTTAGTATTAGCGTTGTGAATTCATTCGGGGGTAGTTTTGTTGGGGGGAGCTCGCCATCTCTACTCACGCATCAGTTTCAAGCTGAACCGCGCCGCTGCTCTCGCCGAGTGGCGCCAATTGGTGAGCGCATAGATTCAGGCTGCTCTAGCAATCTGATGCGAGTTCTCATTCGTCTGACAGCACCCGCTCGTTTCAAACTTGGCTGATTATATAGGTATTTCACAAATCTACGTAACGTCGGTTAGATATCCAAAGTGTTTGTCTTCTCCCACACCGAAAAATGATTACTGAAATCGTTCCATTCTTGCGTCTTCAGCTTCAAATAGGCGGCTGCAAATTCCTCCCCCATCGCAGCCTTCAGACCGGCGTCTTGATCAAACGCGCGCATCGCATCGAGCATGTTCAGCGGCAGTTTCGGCGCGTCCATGACAGAATGCCCTTCGGCATACATGTCGATGTCGTGACGTTTGCCGGGGTCTGCCTTGGATGCTATGCCCGACAGGCCTGCGGCTATGATCACCGCCTGCAGCAGATAGGGGTTCACCGCACCGTCGGGCAGGCGGAATTCGAACCGACCCGGTCCCGGAACGCGGACCATATGCGTGCGGTTATTTCCCGTCCAAGTGACCGTATTTGGCGCCCATGTGGCCCCCGATGCGGTGCGCGGCGCGTTGAGGCGTTTGTAGCTGTTAACCGTCGGGTTGGTGATCGCCGCCAAGGCAGAGGCATGCTTTATAATGCCGCCGAGAAAGTATTTGCCTTTCTCGGACAAGCCAACTTCGCCAGTTTGTCCGGTCCCGTCGCCTGCAAAAATGTTAGTAGTTGCGGCATCGCCCGCCGCGTTCCAGACCGAGATATGCGCGTGGCACCCGTTGCCGGTCAGGCCCTCGATCGGTTTGGGCATGAAGGTTGCGCGGTAGCCGTGTTTTTCCGCGACAGTTTTGACCATGAATTTAAAGAACGAATGTTTGTCCGCCGTGGCCAAGGCGTCGTCGAAATCCCAGTTCATTTCCCACTGGCCGTTCGCATCCTCGTGGTCGTTTTGGTAGGGGTTCCAGCCTAGCTCCAGCATGTAGTCGCTGATCTCGCGGATGACATCGAGGCGGCGCATGAACGCCTGCTGGTCATAGCAGGGCTTGGCCGCAGTATCGGATACATCCGAGATATTATCCCCCGATTGGGTCAGCAAGAAAAACTCGGCCTCAATACCGGTTTTGACATACATGCCATCATTGGCAGCTTGGTCGATTAGCTTGCGCAATACGTTGCGTGGGGCTTGGGCGACGTCTTCACCTTCCATGATGCAATTGGCGGGAACCCAGGCAATTTCTTTATTCCATGGCAAGATGACGACGGCCTTTGGATCCGGCACCGCCAACATGTCCGGATGTGCGGGCGTGAGGTCTAACCATGTCGCGAAACCCGCAAAGCCTGCGCCGTCTTCCTGCATGTCCGCAATCGCGCGCGCAGGGACCAATTTTGCCCGTTGTCCGCCGAACAAATCGGTGAAAGAAATCATGAAGTATTTGACGCTGTTGTCTTCAGCGAACTGTGCGAGGTCTTTGGCCATTGTTTGATCCCTGTCGTCTATCGTGATGTAGAAAAGGTCGCAGACCGCATCGCCGACGCCCCATTGTGAATTAGAAGCCGGTGCCAGCTTTTCCTGGATACCAATCCGTTCCGGCAAGCGGCACTTTGGCCATAGCGGCGGCTTCCATTGTCAGCGCCACGAGGTCCTCCGGCTCAAGGTTATGAAGGTGGCTCTTGCCGCAGGCCCGCGCAATTGTTTGGGCTTCAAGCGTCATCACCTTGAGGTAGTTGCTGAGGAGACGGCCCCCTTCGATTGGGTCAAAACGGCGCATCAACTCAGGGTCTTGCGTGGTGATTCCAGCAGGATCACGGCCCTCATGCCAGTCGTCATAGGCACCTGCGGTCGTTCCGAGTTTATTGTACTCTGATTCCCATTTGGGGTCATTGTCGCCCAAGGCAATCAAGGCCGCAGTACCGATGGCGACAGCGTCCGCGCCCAGCGCCATGGCTTTTGCCACATCCGCGCCAGACCGGATGCCACCGGACAGGATCAACTGGATTGTACGGTGCATCCCGAGGTCTTGTAGCGCCTGAACCGCAGGGCGGATCACAGCAAGCGTAGGCAGACCGACGTGTTCGATGAACACATCTTGCGTCGCGGCTGTGCCACCTTGCATTCCGTCTAATACAATTGCGTCAGCGCCAGATTTCACCGCAAGGGTAACATCGTAATAGGGGCGCGCGGCTGCGATCTTCACATAGATCGGAACCCTCCAGCCGGTAATCTCGCGCAGCTCCAAAATCTTGATTTCCAGATCATCAGGACCTGTCCAGTCAGGGTGGCGGCAGGCAGAACGTTGATCGATGCCCTTAGGAAGATTGCGCATCTCGGCCACGCGGTCAGTGATTTTTTGACCAAGCAACATCCCGCCGCCACCGGGTTTGGCGCCTTGGCCTACGACGATCTCAATTGCGTCCGCTTTGCGCAGGTCATCGGGGTTCATGCCGTAGCGCGAAGGCAAGTATTGATAGACCAGCTTGGCCGAGTGCCCGCGTTCTTCCGGCGTCATGCCGCCATCGCCTGTGGTGGTTGAGGTACCTGCGGCATTTGCACCACGCCCCAAGGCCTCTTTAGCTGGACCCGACAGCGCCCCAAAGGACATGCCCGCGATGGTGATCGGGATATCAAGTTCGATGGGGTTTTGGGCGTTCAACGCCCCAATTGTAACGTTCGTATCGCATTTTTCGCGATACCCTTCTAGTGGGTACCGCGAAATCGACGCGCCCATGAACAGCAGGTCGTCAAACGACGGCACCCTGCGTTTCGCGCCACCCCCTCGAATGTCATAGATGCCGGTTGCGGCCGCGCGGCGGATGTCGCTGTTTACATCTTGGGTGAACGTCGCGGACTGACGCGGTGTGGTCTGGGGAATACCCTTTGGTTTTTGATCATCCATTTTGGGTATCCTTAATACGCGCCAGCGTTGTCGACATCAAAGTTGTAAAGAGTACGGGCAGAGCCATAGCGGGTAAACTCGGATGGGTCAGCGTCAATGCCCGCCTGATCCAGAAGTCCTTGCAGGAGGATCAGATGTTCGGGGCGCATTTCCTTTTCCGTGCAATCGGTGCCGAGTGATTTGACCGTACCGCGCACGAAAAATCGCGCCTCATAGCAACTGTCTCCAAGCGCATCGCCAGCATCACCACAGACGATGATATTGCCTGATTGGCCCATAAACGCAGCCATATGGCCAATGTTGCCCGCAACGACGATGTTCACGCCTTTCATGGAAATCCCGCAGCGTGAGGAGGCATTGCCCTTGACCACGATCAGCCCGCCGTGACCCGTGGCACCTAGGTATTGGCTGGCATCCCCGTCAATCACAATCTTGCCGGACATGATGTTTTCTCCCGTACCGGGACCGGCAGAACCTTCAATATGAATGCTTGCCTGCTGGTTCATCCCCCCGCAATAATATCCGGTTGAACCTTTTACTGTGACCTCAATCGGGGCGTCTAGACCGCAGGCAATCGCATGAGCGCCGCGCGGATTTATGATGTCCCACTTGGTTTGATTGGTGTCGCTCGCTTGCGCATGCAGCTGCTGGTTGGTTTCGCGCAAACCTACATCGGAGAGATCAATTGTTCGCATGCAAAGGGGCCTCACCGAAGTTGGTCGGAGCATCATCATGGCTCCAGAAGTAGACGGTGGCAGGTTCGGGTTCCCAAACGCGGGCCTGCTCGATGCCGGGCAGGTCCACAAGCGCGCGGTACTCTGACCCGAAGGCTACGTATTGATCGGTCTCCGCCATGACAGCAGGTTTGCAGGCAATCGGATCGCGCACCACACCAAAGCCGTCTTTGGTACCGACCACGAAAGTGAAAAACCCGTCCAAATCCTTAAGTGCCCCTTCCAAGGCTTCACCCAAGCTCGCTCCGTTCTGCATCCGCCATGTGAGGTAAGCGGCTCCGACTTCGGTGTCGTTTTCGGTTTCGATGTGCACGCCGTCACGGCGTAGTTGGCGGCGCAAGGAGTTGTGATTCGACAAAGATCCATTGTGCACAAGACATTGATCCCCGCCGGTATTGAACGGGTGCGCCCCCATCGTCGTCACAGCAGATTCCGTGGCCATGCGCGTGTGCCCGACGCCGTGGGTGCCTGACATCTCAGAGATGTTAAAACGCGCGGCGACATCCCGCGGAAGGCCGACTTCCTTGAAAATCTCAAGAGAGGCACCCTGGCTCATTACACGGATACCACGATCAAGACGGTCAATGGCAGCGCGCGCGGCTTCCGTTTCGCCTTGGGGGATTTCGAGGATCGCATGCGTGCTCAGTACGGTCATGTTGACCTGGACACCTAGGGCTTTAGTCAGAGTCTTGTCCAAGCCTTGAAACGCAGCATCCGGCGCATCGGATTGCACAGTCATTTTTGTGTGCTCCGATATTTCGCCGCCATAAATCGCAATACCAGCACTGTCCGGTCCGCGATCCGTCATGGTAATCAACATAGAGGTCAGCAACTCGCCCAACTTTGGTTCAAGCGCCTTGTCTTTTAGGAACAAGCCTACAATTCCGCACATTCTATTTGCCTTCGCCTCACGCACAGCCGTGAATCTAAATGTTACCCAAAATAATACGCAGAAAGTGACAAGCCTTCAATCCTCAGGAAAAGTATTTCATTTTGGGGAAATTTTTAGCAATTATTCTGCGCCTAAGAATCCTGCGGATGGTACTGTCAGACAAAACTAACTTGAGACGGAGAGGGCGGTTTCGTAGCCTCGCCGTATGACAAAATACCCCCATTCTATTACAGGAAACCTAGCCCAGGGTTCCTTAACCATCTTGCCTAGGCCCGTGGACCAGGAATCGAGGGCCGTGGGCATTGGACCTCGTATTGTCGAACTATTGCTGGCGTTGCCTGAGCCTAATCAGCATTGGTTAGCTTTGCTCGGGCCGCGGTCCGTGGACCAACGGCAGGGGTTACTGTGCCTGATCGCTGCAGTTGAGCCGCAGGCCCATGGACCGCCCCCCCCAATCCCAGGGCCCCGCGTCTCGGACCACGGGCCTTTAGTATTAGCGTTGTAGATTCATTGGGTGGGGGTTTTGTTTACTGCCATTAACTGAAGAAGCAGACATTGCCCTATCCAAGCACTAACGGCTGCTATGTGGACTTTGCAGAATTTCACTGCAACGGTTTCAATGGCCGCTTTGCTTGAATCGAGAAACAATCGTCACACCGTTGTCATTCGCGCCTAGCAGTGAGTAACCGGTCGGTGGCCAACTTGATTTGATTCAAGTAGCTGTCATGCCCATCCAAAACTGACATTTCTAAGTCCGGTGTCCCTGTCCGTCCCGCAACTGCAATTTGGGCGCAAAACCAATTGAGAACTGCGCCGCGCGGCAGTGTCTCAGCGGGTGGAAAATCCTGCTCAACTGCAGGAGCTTTCGCAATCTCACCGTGGAGTAATTTGGTGGCAAAAGCTGGATCAGCAATAAAAGGCCGCCCCATCCCAATCAGGTCTGTCTTCCCGCTTTCAACCGCGTCGTTCATGACGTTGGAGGAGCGAAACCCTCCGGTGACCATCAGGGGAATGTTCAATGCAGCTTTGATAGCGGCAGCATAATCCAGAAAATAGGCTTCGCGTATTTGAGTTGATCCACTTTTCGACGCATGTTGATACGCTGTGGGCTCTTCGAAATTGCCACCAGAGATTTCGATGAAATCCACGCCCTCCGCTTCTAACATGACGGCCACTTGAACTGAATCCACGTGGTCGAAGCCGCCTTTCTGGAAATCGGATGCGTTCAGTTTGACGGCAACGATGAAACCCGGATCAACTGCTTTACGAACGGCTCTGACGATCTCGATCGACAGCCGAGCCCTGTTTTCCAGTGCGCCACCCCAACGGTCGGAACGGGTGTTTACACGAGGCGATAGTGCAGAACTAAGCAGGTATCCATGTGCGGCGTGAATCTCGACGCCATCAAACCCGGCTTCCTCAGCAAGCCTCGCAGACCGCACGAATTTTGCGATGATCTCTTCGAATACGGACTCGCTTGCTGGGGTCGGCCTGCCGTAGCCGGGTAAATCTAGCTGGACGTCTGATATCGACGTTGGGTGGGCATTGATTGCCTCAGGGGTTTGGCGTCCGGCGTGCGCAAGTTGAGTAAGGATTTTTGCACCTCCACTTTTGCCTGCTGCGGCAAGCGCTGAAACGCGTTCCATGTCCGAACTTGGGTCTAATACAAAGTTGCCAGCATGTTCGAGATGCATCCGATCAACGGGTGTGTTCCCAGTGATCAAAAGCGCGGCACCACCTTTGCTCCATTGCGCAAAGAGGTCAATCTGGGCTTGCGTGGGATTGTTGTATTCGTCGGCAAGCGCTTCCGACATTGCGGATTTCACGATGCGATTTTTCAGTGTGACACCATTTGGCAAAGTCAGGTGTTGGCCGATATTCATTACTAGAGCTCCTTTGCCAATATTGTCAGGGCAGCCGCAATTGCGTTTTCGTCCCTTGTGTAGAACGTCCATTGTCCATGCCGTTCTGATGTCACAAGCCCTGCATCTTTGAGCAGACGCATGTAGGTCGAGATTGTTGATTGTGAGAGGTTTGCCCTCTCCTGAATATAGCCAACGCAAACCCCGCTCAGGTCAGCGTGCTCCGGCAGAGCTGGTGGAAAATTGGAGCGATCCTTGAGCCATGCCAATATATGGCGGCGAACCGGGTTGTTGAGGGCCGATAGTGTTTTATCAATATCCATATATCGGCATATCGCGATATACAGCTTGAGAGTCAAGTGGCCCGTCTTGAGTCTTTGAGTAAGCAGTCGTTCGCCATCATGCGCCAACGTTGTAGTTGTGGGCTCAAAAAGCCCTTCGCCGCAATTTTAATGAATGACTGCTTTAGCCCAACACTTAAAACTGAGCCTAGACACTAGCGGACCATAGAGCGCGCACCTATGTCCTGCCTTCAGCGTTGTCTGATCTCAATTTGCGCTGGATGGTTTTGCTGGGACCGCGGTCCGTGGACTGTCAGCAGGGTTACTGCGCCCAATCCAAACAGATGAAACGCGCCAGGCTCACCTCAGGTCCATGGACCGCCCCCCCTATCATAGGGCCCCGCGTCTCGGACCAAGGGCCTTTAGTATTAGCGTTGTAGACTCATTCGGGGATATTTTGTTTGGCTGTACACCTCTATTCACGCACCAACTTCAAGCCAAACCGTGCCGCTGCTCTCGCCGAGTGGTGTCAATTATTGAGCGCATAGATTTAGGCTTTGTGAGCAATCTGCTGCGAGTTCTTATTAGTTTGACAAGACTGATCAATTGAATACTTTTATAACGGCGTGCCCCGATGTATCCAGGGATTTGACGATATGGTGAACATTAACCTATTTAAAGTATTTTTAATGGCTGCTACCATATTATTTTGTCTATCTATAACAGAGGCAAATGCTCAAGATTTAAAAGTTTTCCGTGTACAGCGCGCCTTGGTGGGCTCTGGTTATAATCCCGGTCCTGTGGACGGCTATTGGGGTAATAATACTGCAAGTGCACTATCCCAAATGGCTAAGGATATGGGGCTTGCCTTGGCTCTAAAGTCAAAGGCAGACATCACTTCAGAAGTACTTGCGGCTTTAGAACGCGCTTTTCAAACTCATGCTGAGAAACAAGAGCGTGACGTTTTGCATCTTCAAGAGGTGATGACGCTATCTGATGCGCGGCATTTGTTAGAACGCACGGGTATAGGTGCTCACCCCAGTGAAATATTACAAATCTTAGGGTTAAGCCGAAGCGCCGCCGTAACTTTGGTAATGCAGGGCCTAGATGGTTCGAATACATCAATTGCTCCTCCATCGTTTCTGACAGCAAATAAGCTTCCAGAATATTGGATCCGATGGGACTATGAAGAAGAAGGGCGCCAACAGTTTCGGGTCGCACGAGATAAGGAGATGGGTGAATTACGAAACTGGTGGATTAAAGAAATGATAGCCACTCCCAGCCCCCAAGCTGAACGGCTTATACTTTTATGGCATAATCATTTTGTTACCGCGTATTCTGGTGTTCAAGAAGAAGTGCATGCAATCGCACGTCAACACTGGACCTTCCGCGAATTAGGGCACACAAACTTTCGGGATCTTACTCGCGCAATGGTGCGTGATGCAGCAATGCTCAATTATTTGGACAATGACCGAAGCGAAAAAGAGCAGCCTAATGAGAATCTTGCTAGGGAATTGATGGAACTGTTCGTTCTTGGTGAGGGTAACTATTCGGAAAAAACAGTCAAAGAAGTCGCCAGGGCACTGACTGGTTATAGCTATAATAGGATGCGGAAATTTGAATTTGAATTCAAACCTTGGAATCATGATAAAGGTATTAAAACTGTATTTAATAAACGCGGGCACTTTAATGGTGATGACATCGTTGATATTCTACTTGCCCAACCTGTTGCAGCAGAATTCGTAGTTGATCGATTTTGGAATGTATACGTTTCTGACTTCAATAAAGATCCTGACGAAATCGAGCGTATAGCCAATATTTTCCGTGCAAGCGACTATGAAATTAAAGTGCTATTGAGGACGATTCTTACTTCAAAAGCTTTTTGGGCTACAGAAAACCGAGCGACAATTGTCAAGTCACCTATCGATTTGATGGTGGGCAGCATCCGTTCCACTGGCATACTCCCTGACTGGTGGGCGTCTCTACCTAATCGTTTGGCATCCATCGGCCAAAACCTATTTGAAGCACCTAATGTGGCAGGTTGGCCGGGTGGTGCAGACTGGATGACCGCTTCTAGACTGTTAACACGGAGGGAAATGGTTCTGGACATTACATTAGCTGAGCCAATCCAAGAAGATCAGGACTACAGTCTGATGATGTCTGAGGTGATGGCACCCGCTGCTGTGACGTCAAATAATCAGATGATGCTTGCTCCTCAACCTGAGGCACGCAAAGTAATCATCCGCTATGCTGCCGAAAACTTTGAAGGTCCCCCCAAATTCGACATAAGAGCAATGGGACAGAGAGACGGTAGTCTATGGTTGCAGTGGCGAAGTGCATTGTTCGAAGCGGAAGGAGGAATTGATACTGCGCGTTTTGGACGGACGGAAGATGGGAATTTACCATGGCGGATAGCAACTTTCGAAATGCCTGCTGGGGTCACTTATGATAAGCTAATGGTGGAATTTCTAAATGATCATTGTTGCGGGATAGGTGGTTCTGATGGCGGCGATAGAAACCTATTCGTTGATTGGGTCGCATTGGATGGTCGGCTGTATCTTGCTTCTAATGGCAAACAAACCAGTAATTATGGTGGCTGTGGGAATGCAAAACCTGGTGAAATGTATTGTTCGTCCAAACTTGTTTTAACCGAGTTTCAGTCGCTTGAAATTGGCAATCAAGCATTAACTGATGCATCATTCGATGTTCCAGATGCGACGCTGGTAGCAGAGCGCGTTGCTTTTGGATGGGCAGAGCAGCTGGACCCAAACGACCATTGGAACAGTTTTACATTTGCTCTTCTCAATCCTATAGCAGCTGGTATTTCGATTGATGGATTGCAAGTGCGTATTGTGCGCAACCGTCACGATAATGGCTGGCGGACATTACTTGAGCTTGAAGATCGTAGTTGTTTCCCATCTTGTCTTGGTGGGGCGATGCCTCCGTCTGCGCACATAGACAATAATGGAAATACGAAGGTGAGCTTCGTACTTCTAGGTCGGGAATGGAGCGAAGAAAAGAATCAGTGGAACCAGTTGACAAATGCACAACGTGAGTTCGTTTCTGCACTTTGGATGAGTGTTCCTGAAATGCTTACTGAAGCCGTCAACGGCAGGAATTGGCGGGAGCGAAACGCAAAAAATATGCTCCTCAGCTGGCAGCCTATATTTGATACAATAGAGAGAACCCTTCCCAAAAGTAGATATGCCAAATTAGCTGCAAAAGGAGGATTAAGGATTGCCGAACGTGAAGGCACCGTCAACATGATGTCTATGATGTCTGGACTTGCGGACAATAGTCCGCACCAAATTGCAGGTATTGATCAGCAAGAGGCTAAATGGTCTTTCTGGCAAGATAACTTGCAATCGCAATCACTTTCTAAGACTTTTTTGGCTGCCGCTCCTGTCACTATAGCGTCTACCACTCCAAATCTAACGGAATTAATGCTGGATCCTATATTTAACCTTAAGTAAAAGTTGTAAGGAAATCACTATGAATAGACGATCTCTTATAAACGCTCTGATTGCTGGGTTAGCAATTCCACTTGCACCCGCCAGCTTGGCTTTGGCGGCAAAGTCTACGGGTCGCCGTCTGATCCTTGTCGAATTGTCTGGTGCAAATGATGGATTGAATACAGTTGTTCCAATTACAGATGAAAGATACCGAGAGATACGCCCAAACATCGGAATGGGAACAAATGATGTGTTTAGCATTGATAAAGGGCTTGCACTACACAATGCACTTACTCCGTTGGCAGATGCGTGGGAGGCGGGTGATTTATCAATAATTCAAGGGCTGGGATATCCTGGCCAGAACCGCTCGCATTTCAAATCAATTGCGCTTTGGGAAACGGGCGGTGACGGATTAAAAGCCGGCGAAACAGGTTGGCTGACCGAAGATATAGAAAACATGATTAGAGCAGAAAACCTAGATGCGCATGGTGTTAGTCTTGATGGGGGAATGGGAGTATTCGCTTCATCTTCGGGTCTATGGCTTTCGATGACATCACTTTACCAGTTTAGCAGCCTTAATGAAACTACAGAACGACTCGCGTCTACCGCAAATTATGGAAAGGCTGCGAACCCCGCACTTGCAATGGTGCTTGATCGTGGGCAAGCACTTAATACTGCTATGTCAAGAATTTCGAAGAAGATTGCGCGGATGATCCCAAACAGTCAGTTACGCTTTAACGCGGGTGATTTCGGTAGGCAGGCCGCGATGGCTGCACAGCTGATCGATGCAGGTATTGATGCTCCAGTATTGAAGATTAAAATTGATGGGTTCGATACACATGAAAATCAGACATGGCGGCACCGCGAGTTACTACAAGATCTTGGCAGAGGCCTTGCCGGCTTACGTCATGCACTTATGAACAGTGGGCATTGGGAAAATACGCTAATTATGACTTATAGTGAGTTTGGTCGGCGGGCTGTTGAAAACGAGTCTGGGGGAACAGATCATGGGACCGCTGCGCCTCATTTTATGATGGGTGGAGCTGTGAGCGGTGGAATTTGGGGGATTCACCCCGACTTGGGAGCACTTGATGAGGGTGATATGGCATATACGATGGACTACCGTTCAGTTTATGATTTAGTTTTGGCAAAGTGGTTTGGACTGCCCGAAAATCGGTTCAAAGGGTTCTCAAACTCAATAATGAATGGTATTCTTACTTCTTGATGTTGGGACTTATTTTGGCACTGTCAGACAAAACTACTTGAGATTGGACGAGCGACTTTGTAACCTCGTCTAATGACAAAACACTCCCCATCTCGCTACTTTAAACCTGGCCCGGGGTTGCTGGACAATCTTGCCTAGGCCCGTGGACCGGGAACCAAGAGCCAGGGCACTATCGGACAATAGAACGCGGACCTACGTTCGGCCTGTCGCGTTGCTACGGCTCGATTTGCGTTGGATGGTTTTGCTCGGTCCGCGGTCCTGGGACCAAGTCACGCATACCTAGCAAAGCCATCTAATATGGGGTATAATAAAACCCCATAAACCGATAATAGTTGAGCACAATGAAAGCCAACCCCAAACCATGGCTTTACGGCCCAGATTGGCAGGGCGTCAGGTGCGAGGCGAAGACCCGTCGGGGTACTTTGTGCCAGCGCCCGGGGACCAAGCGCAATGGCCGGTGTAGGCTCCACGGAGGTCGCTCCAGTGGGCCGAAGACCAAGGGCGGCCTTGAGCGGCTTATAGCCTCAAAGGTCACCCACGGGCAGACCACAGCCGCGAAGCGAGCCGAAGCGAAGAGAAGTGCCGAGATTGGGCGTCAGGTGCGAGCTGAGCTGCGAGAGATCGAACAATGGGCCATGGACCACGGTCATCTGTCTAAGGACTGGCGGGAGCAATTCTAGCTGTCACACTGTCACAGCAGTTTTAGTAGGAAAAATAAATACCCTCTCATTCTGGCAGCTCTCAGAACTGCTGTGACACCTGTGACAACTATTAGAATGGTAGATTTTCATCCCTGAACGCCACGATGTTAATTTTGGCATATCCCCTGATACGATCTTTCCCGATCCTGCGTTGAATCCGCTCATGCCCTTTAGCACGCATATATTGCACCAACTGTGATTTCTCAATTTTAGCTCTATCCTCCCCCTTTGTGTAAGCCTCTGCCTCATCGAACAGTTCATCGGTCGGAATGAAGTTCGCAATATCATTTGTCACGCCGATTTTTGCTTCATAAAATCCGTCCAACGGATCAATAAACTTACGATAGCGGCTTAGTTCTTCGTACATGCGGGCCGTCGGCTGGAGTCCATGGCTCTGATACATTTTAAACCCCTGCAGCGCCCAGTTTATGATGCCAGGCAACTCTGCTTGTAACTTTTCTGGTAGCCTCAAATCGGGTTCGTTCTCTGAAAAGTTTTTTGGAAACCGCAGCAGGCGGACACGCCTTAGAAAGGCTTTGTCCTCAACATCAATAAAGGGGTAGAAGTTGGTCACGAACAGCAAGACAGCTTCCGGTTCAAAGTCAAAGAACTCTTGGTGTAAAAACCGCGCACTCAATGTGTCACCTCCAGATATTCCCTTCATCAATTGGGTGTTAACATGAAGGCCTTTTGGCAATTCAGAAACTCCCGCAAATCGTGCTCCAGAAAGACGAGCAACGTCATTTGGAATAGAGGCAGGGTTCTTGGCTGAAAACGTGGTTGCAGAGAGAGTAATCTGATAGTCGCCTAGGGCTTTTCGAACAGTTTCTAAGAAAACACTTTTCCCATCTCCGCCGTCACCCACAAAAAATTGAATGCTTTGTTCAGGTCGTCTGCCCCACAAACAATAGCCAATTAGTTTTTGCAGATACTGCGCATCTGCTTCGTTCGTATCCATTACTTCATAGACAAATTGATCCCATCTTTCCGCTTTTGCACTTGGGTCAAAAATACATCCTGCAATCTTGGTAAGCATATCTTCAAAACGATGCTCCCTAAATTGACCGTCGCCCAAATCAAATGTTCCATTTTCAAAATTGATTAAGTCAGGCTTGCGATCGAAAGCGCCTTTCGATGTCGCCATACCATCCAAACTCGAAGCAACCTCCAACATCGCTTTGATGCGTGAAGTAGCCTCGGAGCCTTTTTGCCACCTTTGTGCTGCTTGAATTGCATCAGGATCCGATCCAGCCTCATAAATGATTGTTCTAATAGTTTGGTGCGCTTGGCGTTCAGCTGCACCAAGATCATGAATCCAGCTCCGGCCATCGAAGACGAACCAGCGTTTTGCTTCTTTGACAAATAGAAACTTTCCAAATGCATCCCGTTTAAACCGCTCTGCGTTTCCAAGATCAGTGAACGGTATGACATGGTTTCGCCGATAGCTTTGCGCGCTTTGTACGGTTCTATCTACTTCGTCCTCGTCCAGAGGAACATCATAAGCCCCATTAATTTCATGTGCATTGCTGCGTACAACCTCATCACTCAAGCCAGCGTGCACTTGTGTTACTGATGATTGGAACAGAGATGAGTTTCTGTTTCCCTCGAAAACATGACTGCTAGTAGCATTGGAATTAGATACCCTTGGCTGGTCTCTTTTGAAAAAATCTAAAATAGCGTCTGGCATTTCTGCGAAGGTAGTTTCCTCAGGTGAAAAACCTTCAATAAATTCATATGAACCATTTTCCATCTGAGAACTTCCCCAGACAATGTACCCCCCTCCGCCTCGCACATCTACATTTGGTCCAAAAATAGTACTTGCGCTGTTCCTTATCGAAAACCCCACTGGGGCTTTGAAAAGTATATGTCGGCCACCAGACATGGTGCGTGTTTGTACGGTTGGTGGAAAAAGAAAGCCGTGCGCCCTCCAAGTTTCCTCTCCATTTTTCCCAACTCCCTCATCTATGTCGATGGCTATTAAAGACGAAGCTAGACCCATCGGCACACCCACAGCTGCGTTTGGGTTGTTTCGCCAAAGTGCATCAACCACTTTTTGATCTTTTGTTGCGTCCTTAAACCCGTTTCGCGTGTATGGCGATTTCGCCTTTAGCGTTCGTATCTTCCCAGTGTTTTGTACGGTATACGAATGGTCTTTTTCTCGAACTGGAAACACTGGAAGGCCCGTTTTTAGAGCGACGTGAAGTGCCAGTTGGTGGTTGTGTGATCGTTGCATTCTGCGGCTTCCTTGAATTAACTTGCTGCAGAATAGAAATCAGACCTTCATTATGATTCTCGTGGTAGATCTTTTCGACAAAAATTACCGTGTTTTTTCCAGGCCAAATCAGCTACGGCAAACGAAGTCCCAAATTCATCTGATGCCATTTCTTTAGCCTTTAGGATTTTATACCCTTCCAAACGAAGTTGATTAATTCTTAGAGCTATTTCGGCGTGAGAAACTTTGGTCCGCATTTTTTGATTCAGCGCCTGTTGCCGCAAAAAAATGTCCTCGGGGGGGGTGCCATCAATAAGCATTTCTAGCTTTTTTTGGATCCAGATTAACGGAAGGCCCTCCAATTTTTTTGATTTGATAATTGCGTTCATGATTCTGCGTTCCAGCTCGACTTCACTTTGCATCTCATCCTCCGTTGAGGTCATCAGGCTAGAACATCAGATTCGAGTCAAACAAAACCAACCCCAAATGAATCTACGCCCCCAACATTAAAGGGCCGTGGTCCGAGACGCGGGGGCCTATGATAGGGGGCCCCGTTCCTAGGTCGTGCAGCTCAACTTTAGCGATCAGGCA
>Ga0206125_10003395_pt1 | contig 15340 bp, 25 predicted proteins | sample Helgoland_Spring_4_FD_148598 | JGI IMG/M metagenome (GOLD analysis project Ga0206125, IMG submission 148598) | Pelagic subsurface seawater microbial communities from Kabeltonne, Helgoland, North Sea - Helgoland_Spring_Bloom_20160331_1 | ecosystem: Environmental > Aquatic > Marine > Epipelagic ... | reverse complement strand
TTGCTTTTGCTAATGAAATGAATAGGTATCATCATTTAGACAATCGTCTACAATTTGACTTTCTTATAAATATCACTAGAAAGCGGAAACGCTTTTCTAAATGGGCTAAGGCTCAACCTGAAAGTGATATTGATGCTGTCAAAGTGTATTATGGATACAGTAATGAGAAAGCTAGGCAAGCTTTGACACTATTATCACCTGAACAAATAAAAATTATAAAAACAAAGGTGAGTAAAGGTGGAAAAAGAAAATAAGATCATTGAGTGGACTCCGAGTGATATGCTTGAGATAGTCCTCAATGAGCCAGATGACTTTTTAAAGATTAGAGAAACATTAACACGTATTGGTGTTGCTAGTCGTAAAGATAACAAATTATTCCAATCGTGCCATATTCTACATAAACAAGGTAGATATTTTATAGTGCACTTTAAAGAACTATTTTTGCTTGATGGCAAAAAGAGTAATCTGGAAGAGAATGATATTGGTAGAAGAAATACAATTGCGACACTTATGTCGGATTGGGGTCTTGTAAGTATTCAAGGCGAACAAAATCCAAAACCAGTTGCACCTCTCAGACAGATTAAAATTATCCCATTTAAAGATAAAGATAAATGGGAACTATGTCCGAAATATAATATCGGAAACAAATAGACTATCAGCTATTCTCAAAATGAATAGCTATAGTGTATAAATACTATTGTAGTGCCGAATGGGCTACGAACTATTCTTGCTGTTAAAAGGAGAAAAAATATGACAGGCATGAAAACACTATTCCCCTCATCCGCTTTTGTAGGCTTTGATCATCTATTCAACGAACTAGAATGGACAGCAAAGCACGCACAAGATCATTATCCCCCGCATAATATTATCAAAACCAGTGAGGAAGATTACCTCATTGAGATTGCTGTTGCGGGATTTAATAAAGAAGGTATTGAAGTCGAATATCACCAGCGAACGCTTACTATTACTGGTGAGCATAAAAAGCAAGGTCGTGATTACATTCACCGTGGAATTTCCACTAAGAAGTTTAAGCGAACCTTTCGACTGTCTGAGAACGTAGAAGTTCACGGAGCAGATATTCAAGATGGCATTCTAGCAGTAGAACTGAAATATGTTATCCCAGAAGATCAGCGTCCTCGTAAAATCAATATTGGTCAAAACGAGGAACAAAATGACACAACTAATACTAATACAAGCCAACTTCTTACAGAAAGCGATTAGCGCTCTGTTTGATCTATTTAAAGACGCAAACTCAACACGCAAGGAAATATCACAAGCTAGGAAGACTATCAAGGAGCTGAATCAGCTAACTGACAAAGACTTACTAGACATCGGTTTATGTCGTGGAGACATCTGGAACGTTGCTCATAATAAGACTGACGATTTAAGGAGACGTTTCTAATGACTGAAGCAGTAATGAAATATGCCTTAGCGCCGGTGGGCGGATTCTTTAGTGGATTTAATAGCTTCTTTCTATCATTAGGAAAAGCAAGAGCAGCATCTGAGCTTCATAGAATGGGTTACCATGAAGAAGCAAAATATCTAATGCTGACTGATAACGAAGATTTGTAAATAAAAATAAAAGATTAAAAAAGGGGGTTTACAGATCCCCTTTTTTGGTATATAATACCAACATATATTATGGAGATACTCATTGTCATTCTACACTTCTGTTAATCGTTACGGCAACTCTTTACTTTATCGTGGATATAATGATACCGGGCATCCGATAAGTAAACGTATTAAATACGAACCGACATTATATTTGCCTTCTAAAGAAGCTGGTACAAAACATACTGGTCTTGATGGATCGCCTCTTAAGGCCATGAAGTTTAGCAAGATGTCGGAAGCAAAAGAATTTATTGATATGTACAAAGATGTACCTGGATTTAAAATCTATGGTAATACAAACTATGTACAACAATTCATCGAAGAAAGATTTCCAGACAATATCAAATTTAATCCTAGTCACGTAAATGTGGTTAACTTTGATATTGAGGTTGCTTCTGACGAAGGCTTCCCTCGCCCAGAGGAAGCTGCATATCCCGTAATCTCTATTGCTCTCAAGTCAAGTCTATCTGGTGTCTACCAAGTTTGGGGTCTTGATGAGTATGACTTTGAGAAAACAGAACTTGATATGGGTGATGATCTTATCCAGTACCACCGCTGTTCGTCAGAGGAAGAGTTACTTGCTAAGTTTCTAGGCTATTGGCATAATAATTGTCCAGACATTATTACTGGTTGGAATATACGTTTCTTTGACGTTCCGTATCTGGTGAATCGCATTGCGAGAGTGGGTAGTGCCGAGGCAGTAAAAAGACTAAGCCCATGGAATTTAGTGAATGAGAGAAACGTCACAGTTATGGGTAGACCTCAGCAAGGCTTTGAAATTGTTGGTATCCAGCAAGCTGACTATATTGAATTGTTCAAGAAGTTTGGTTATGCATATGGCACACAAGAATCATATAAACTAGACCATGTTGCCAATACGGTACTCGGCGAGAAGAAATTATCATATGAAGAATTTGGTAATCTGTTTACTTTATATGAACGTGATCATCAGAAGTTTATTGACTACAACATTAAAGATGTTCAGCTAGTGCAACGTATCGATGATAAGATGGGTCTGATTGAACTTTGTATGACTATGCAATATAAAGGTGGTGTTAACTTATCAGATACCTTTGGTACTACTGCGATATGGGATTCAATCATCTGTCGAGAGTTGGCTCAGAGCAACATTATCATTCCGCCATCTAACCAGAATATTAAGCAGCCTTATCCAGGTGGTTATGTTAAAGATCCTGATGTTGGTGCCCACGAATGGGTAGTATCCTTTGACTTGAACTCTCTATATCCAAATCTTATTGTACAATATAATATGTCGCCAGAGACACTTATGCCAGGGCTATCAGTATCTGGTGTAGATCATTATCTAAATGGTCCTGCTCCTAAAGAAGAACATTGCATTGCTGCCAATGGTGCTAGGTTCTCTAAGTCTAAACAAGGTGTATTGCCTAAGATTATTATTGACTATGGTAATGAGCGTAAGGCTGTTAAGAAAGAAATGCTCAAGACAAAGCAAGCCTATGAAAAGGCACCTACTTATGAGCTTGAGAAAAAGATTAATCAGCTTGAGAATAGACAGATGTCTGTTAAGATCCTACTCAATTCTCTTTATGGTGCACTTGGTAACAAACACTTTAGATACTTTGATATGAGAATGGCTGAGGGTATTACACTATCTGGCCAGTTGTCTATCTTGTGGGCTGAGAAAGCAATCAACCAAGAGATGAACAAGATACTTAAATCTGATGATAAAGATTATGTGATTGCAATCGATACAGATTCACTTTACATTAATATGGCACCTATCGTAGATCAACTTAAACCTACAGATCCAGTCAAGGCTTTGGATAAGATATGTGCACAACACTTCGAGTCTGTCCTAGAAAAATCATATGCTGATTTGTTTACTAAGATGAACTGCTTTGATAATCGTATGGTAATGGAGCGAGAAGTAATTGCTGATCGTGGTATCTGGACTGCTAAGAAAAGATACATCTTAAACGTACATAACTCAGAGGGTGTGCAGTATGACGAGCCTAAACTCAAGATTATGGGCATTGAGGCTATTAAGTCATCAACACCTATGGTTGTAAGAGATAAGTTCAAAGAGATATTCCATATTATTATTGCTGGCGATGAAAGCAAGACTCAGAAATATATTGAAGATTTTAGAAATACTTTTACCAGTCTGCCAGTCGAACAAGTATCATTCCCTCGTGGTGTGTCTAATGTAAGTAATTGGCAAGACAATCAGAAGATATACAAAAAAGGCACTCCAATTCATGTTCGTGGTTGCTTGCTATATAATCATACGATTAAAGGTTTATCTCTTGATAAAAGATATGGTCAAATTCAAAATGGCGAGAAGATTAAATTCTGTTATCTAAAATTGCCTAATCCTATCAAAGAGAATGTAATTGCATTTCCTGATTATCTACCTGAGGAGACAACCTTACATAAATATGTTGACTATGATAAACAGTTTCAGAAAACATTTATCGACCCAATTACACCAATTCTGGATGCTATTGGCTGGTCTGCAGAAGATCAAATGACTTTGGAGGACTTTTTTGGATGAACTATGTATTTGATGTTGATGGAACTCTAACGCCTAGTCGTGGCATAATGGATGAAGAGTTTGCAAATTGGATGGAACACTTTACAACTCATAATGCTTGCTATCTGGTCACTGGTAGTGATCGTAAGAAAACACTAGAACAAGTCCCTGATGTAGTATATAATAGTTGTATGAAAGTATTCCAATGTTCAGGTAATCATATCTTTGAACAGAATAGAGAAATTCATAAAGACGAATGGGTGTTATCTCATAAACAAAATCTTTTCTTATTAGATAAGTTGCATGCATCTCAATACGGAATGAGAACCGGGCAGCACTTTGATCATAGACCTGGGCTATGCAACTTTAGTGTTGTAGGTAGAAATGCAGGACCTTTACAAAGACAAGACTATATTTGGTTTGATGAAATCTTTGAAGAACGTTCTAATATTGCAACGGAGTTTAATAAGAAGTTTGGTAAGGAAGTGCGAGCTACAGTAGCTGGAGAAACTGGTATTGATATCACTCCAGTAGGTAAAGGTAAAGCACAGATCCTTAAATGGTTACAAGGTCCTATCACATTTTTTGGTGATAAGACTATGCAAGGTGGCAATGATTATGATCTTGCTGAAGCACTAGAATTTAAAAATGTAAATCAAGTAGATGATTGGAGACACACTTGGAAAATCTTGTCGAATTAATTGAACAATGGCATCACGACCGCAATCTAATTGAGGGTTCTACTGATAAAGATCAGTACCTTAAACTTATACAAGAGGCTGGTGAACTATCAGATAGCATCTGTAAGGGTAAGGATATCCGAGATGATATTGGTGATATGATGGTGGTTCTAATTAACATTATGGCTCGTAATGAATTATCTATGGATGAATGCCTACAAGTAGCATATGATGATATCAAAGACCGTAAAGGAAAGATGATTGATGGCGTTTTTGTGAAAGAAAGTGATTTACAATAGGCGCTAAATATGTTATAATGGTTTTATATATTATGGAGTACACATGACTAACTACAGCCAACCAAAATATCCAATCTATATTATCTCTAAAGGTAGGGCAGACTCTCGCCTTACCTCTAAGACATTGGATGAATTAAATGTGCCGTATCATATTGTTATTGAAAAAGATGAGTATGATGCTTATGCAGAAAACATACACCCTAGCAAAATATTAACATTGCCTGATGGATTCCGAGAGGATCCTGAACTAGCTCTTGGTGATGCTGCAGGGCGAGTTGGTGGTAGTATACCAGCAAGAAATTTTGTATGGCAGCATGCTATCTCAACTGGTGCTAAACGTCACTGGATTATGGATGATAATATTCGTCACTTCTATCGTGTACACCAGAATAAGAAAACCATTGTAACTAATGGTAATGTAATCCGTGCTTGCGAAGAGTTTACTGATCGCTTTACTAATGTTGCAATGTCTGGTATGAACTATCAATATTTTGTACCAGCATCTCAAAAGAAAAGACCTTATACACTTAATACTAGGGTTTATTCTTGTATTCTACTGCGCAATGATCTACCGCACCGATGGCGTGGCAGATATAATGAAGACACAGATTTAAGTCTGCGTATTCTAAAAGATGATCATTGCTCTATTCTTTTTAATGCATTTGTTTGTGGCAAGATGACTACCCTAGTTATGGGTGGCGGCAATACAGACAATGTTTATATTGATGGTGATAATCGCCGTACCTTTGCAGAAGCCCTTAAAGAACAACATCCTGATATTACAGAAGTTGTATGGCGCTATAATCGTTGGCATCATCATGTAGATTATTCTGGCTTTGCTAAGAATAAACTTATATTCAGAGATGATTATGTAAAGAAAGCTGGAGTTAACGAGATGGGTATGGAAATGGTCAGACTTACTAAAGATCAACATATCAAACATAAAGAAACATTTGGAAATACAGAGGATAGATATTATGGCTAAATCAACAGCATCAAGTTTATTTGTACTAGATGGTACAGAAGAAGAATGGAATGTACAACACTGGGAAGATATGCCAGCGTTTGATCAACCGGACCTAGACATCTATGGTTCTATGAACATTGCATTTAGAACAGAGCAAGACTTTGTTAAATTCCGTCAACTGATTGAACAGCCTAGTATTTCTATTCGATCCCGTGGTGTCTATTATCCAGCTCGTGGCGAGAATGATGCCACCCTATTGCGCTGGATGGATGAAGATACTACGGAGCAAGCAAATGTATCAACTGACGATATTTAAAAGCCAGTTTGACAATAAGACATATCGTCGAATTGAAATTCAAACCTGGGATCAGTTCAAGGATTTTTTGTTCAAGTTATCCCAAGCACCTAAGAAAGGTAAGAAAGATGCTGAACTTATTTCGCCGGCTGTATATACGGATGGTACTACAAGAGCCAATAAGAATGTTTTATATTGGGCAAATTGGGCTGCTGTTGATGTTGATGATTATGTCTTCGAGGGGGATTTAGAAAATGTATTACGTTCTCGTTTTGGTAAGTATAATTTTGTTTGCTATAGCACTGCTAGCAGCACGGACGCTTTACCGAAGTTCAGACTTGTCTTCGACCTTGGCAGACCGGTTATCGCAGAAGATATCAGAGGTTTCTGGCACGCACTTAACAAAGAGCTTGGTGAAATTGGAGATTCACAGACTAAAGACTTATCGAGGATGTATTATATCCCTGCAGATTATGTTGATGCTAACAACTTTTTCTTTAGTAATAATGGCGATTGTCTTGATGTTGATGCCCTTATGGCTGCCCATCCCTATGACAATAGGCAACATTCCACTTCCTTTTTAGATAGATTACCAGACGAGTTAAAAGAACAAGTCTTGTTATATAAAAAGAATAAGCTAAACAATCACGATTATAAATGGTCTGGTTATCGCGATTGTCCTTTCTGGCCAAAAGATTTGGCTGGTGAATATCTAACTATATCAGACACTGGTTGGTATTCTAAGATGTATGCTATTATGGTTAAGGTAGCAGGCAACGCAACATACAGAGGTTACCCTATATCATCAGCACAGATTGCTGAACTATGTAAACAGTTTGATGCTGAGAACGGCAACTGGTATGAGAACCGCCCTTTGGAGACTGAAGCCGATAGGGCTCTTGAGTATATTTACAGAAATGGAACATTATAATGAAAGCACAACGAATTGCAAAATCTAAAAAAGCACGTATCCGTCGTAAAAAATTAAAGGTTCTTATTGAAGAAAAGACTGAAAGATTGTATGCAAGAATGAGAAAGGTTCGTAAGGCTCGCCAATGAGAATTATTGCAGGTCCTTGTCAACACGAAAGTCTAGGTCAGTCTGCTGAGATTGCTCAAGAATGTAAACGTGTGTGTGATAAGTATGGTTATGACTATTACTTTAAAGCAAGCTACGATAAAGCAAATCGTTCTAGTATGAATGGTGAACGTGGCGTAGGTCTAGCCCCAACTATGATTGACTTCAGAGCAATGAAGGAAACTATGGGTATAAAGACAGTCACGGATATTCATAGTGTATTTGATTTAGATACTATCATATATATGTATGATGATGCTATTGATGTCTTACAGATCCCAGCCTTACTTTGTAGACAAACTGATCTTATTGTAGAGGCTTGTAGGACGGGTAAGATTGTAAATATTAAGAAAGGTCAGTTTATGGCACCATGGGATATGAATGGTGTGTTAAGTAAGACCGAAGATGCAAAAGAAGTTTGGATAACAGAAAGAGGAACAAGTTTTGGTTATAATAATTTGGTTGTCGATTTTACTGGCATGCTGTACATGGTTGATAACTTGGGCGTACCGATACTATTTGATGGGACTCACTCAACACAAAAGCCTAGCTTACTCGGCGAAAGTTCTGATGGTAATCGTGAGTACGTGCCAGGGCTTACTCGTGCTGCTTCTGCTATGGGCATTAGTAATTTCTTCTTAGAAGTACATGATGACCCAGATAATGCTCCAAGTGATGGACCTAATATGTTAAGATTAGAAGATTTTGAAAGGACAGTTTGTGACATCCACCGCTATTCTTATACCGGCTAGATATTTCTCAGCAAGATTTCCTGGCAAGCCTCTGGCAACGCTGGGTGGTAAACATATGATATGTAGAGTGATTGAAGAATGTAAGAAATCTAAACTACCAGTGTACGTTTTAACAGATAATCGAACTATTGGTCATGCTGCTGCTGCATCGGGAGCAGAAGTGTGGTGTGAAGAGGAAATAGATTATAAAAACGGCACTGAAAGATGTGCCGGTGCAATTAAGTCTTCCTTATTTGATAAGTACAATCAGTTCATTAATGTCCAAGGTGATATGCCTGATGTGACTTTAGAAATGATTGAAAAAACCAAATGGCATTTGCAACATTATCAGGTAACTACTATGTGTGCTATGATGCCAGAAAAAGCACAGAATGATCCTAATACAGTTAAGCTAGTGAGAGCAGCAGATAAGTGTTTATGGTTTGGCAGAGGTATGGTTGGATATGGTGATTGGCATTTAGGTATATATGGATATAGGCGCAATGCACTAGAAATGTATCCGAGTTTGATTAGTACACGTGAAGAACGATTAGAAGGATTAGAACAACTACGTTGGTTAAAAGGTGGCTGGGATATAGGTGTATTCCCTTGTGAATTTAATGGCATTGAAATCAATACACCAGAAGATGCAGTGTGTTGGAATAGTAGGAGATAGAAGATGACTAAACTGTATGACTTAGAGCCTATGATTATGGACTGTTGGCACGTCTGTGATGACCTTCAGGTTATCTTCAAACAGATAGGTGATGGTGAGCGTGACCCTACACAAGATGAACTGATGAACGCCCTGCTGGGTATGCAACAGGTATATCAGTGGAAGTTTGAGCAATTGTTCTTTATGTACGAGCAAGTGATAAAATCACAGCGAGGAGAATTGTAATGCTAAAAACAGCATGGCGAATTTGGGCTAAGAGCCTTGGTGAAAAAGTAGGTGAGACAGATGCACAAGCAAATGCTGTGGCAGCTATCAGAACATTCTGGTGGATTATTCATATTCTTACCTGCTTTGCAATTATTATACACAACACAGTTAAATTAGGATGGTGGGGATAAAATGACAGTAGCTGGAAAAGTATGGGGTAATACGGAATTAGTTGAAGCTAATGGTGCTTTGGAATTCCATCGTATTGAAATGAATAAAGGTGGAGTATGCTCTAAACATCTCCACGAGTTTAAATGGAATGGTTTCTATGTCGAATCTGGTCGCATGCTTATTCGTGTATGGCAGAACGATTATGATTTAGTTGATGAGACTATTCTTGATCCTGGGATGTATACTAAGGTTAAGCCTGGTGTATATCATCAGTTTGAATGCCTGGAGGATGGTGTTGCCTTTGAATTATATTGGGCAGAGTTTAATCATAATGATATTAAACGGGAGACTGTAGGGCACGCATAAGTGTATCAAATATGTTACAATATCGCATTAAATACAAAAAAAGTTAAAAAAAGTAAAAAAAACACTTTACATCTGTGTTTGGATATGGTATAAGAGTTATAGAAACAATAACTAAGGAACTATATTATGTCAAAATCAAACGTATTTTCAACAAACATGGAATTTGCAACTACTAAATTCGAAAACTTTTATAAAGCTACTAACTCAGTTATCCCTTGTTACATAGAGCAAGTAGCATGTATTGGTTGGGTTGCTTCTTATGAAGATCCTAAGTGGAAGCAAACTGGTTTATCATACGAAGATGCAGTTGCAGAATTCGGTTTTGAGAATGTTATGGCTAAACCTAATGGTTGCGTTAACGGAGATTGGTTAATCCAAGTTAAAGATGGCTTCACATCAGAAGAAATGGAATTCGATACTCCTAAGCATGCAGTTGCTTGGTTAGAAACTAAAGTTCCTTTCTCAATGAAATTATCAGAATTTAAATAAATCAGTCGAGGGGGTTTACAAAGCCCCCTCTTTATGCTATAATGTTGACAACACTCGGAGATTTATATTATGACGAAGCCTTCTATTGAAATCGGAATTAAAAAAGCTGGCACTTACCTTGGTTACTTTACAATTGCTGAGCACACCACAAACATCAACAATAATAAACCTTCTCGTACATTTGAGAAATTGGTTTTCACTAAAGCTGATGGCATGGAAACACGTGACTTTAAAGCAATGGGTGATATTGTATATGGTATGTATGTTAACGACAGCTTGGTTAAGATTGGTAAAGCTGGATCAACAAATGGTTGGGCTGGACGTATCGGTACATACGGTGTCGATCCTAAAGGCGAAGCAACCAATCGTAAGATCATCACTCATCTAAAAGAAGATTTTACATATGAAACTCGTGTTGATGTTTATGGTATCTCAGTACCACGTGTACACTCAGAATACTTTTGCCCAGTAACTAATGGCACTGTATCTATTGATCTACCTCGTAATCATCAGGTAGAAACTCACTTAACAGCAGAAGCAGAAGCTGAGGGTATTGACCTTATGTTCTGCACGCAGAAAGTTTAAATTATGGTAAAAATAATATCACAATCAGCGCCTCTGTTCGATGATGAAGAAGAAACTGTCGTATGGGATTCAGCTAATACACCTGACTGCTGTAACTGCAAAAGTTATAAAAGAGGTGGTAGGGAAGAAGCTATTGGTGTTCGTAAAGCTGAACTTCATGTATCAATTGAAGATGCTTTAAATAAGAAAAATCGCAAACAAGCATTTAAAAGAATTAAAAATGTTGATGATGAGACATGGGAGAGAATGAAAAAAAGTGGGCCTAGACCTCCGGAACTCGACCGTCGTGAAATATATTGTTGCATTGTTTGTGCTAATGCCTTTTATGGAGGAAAAAGAATTCAAAAAGAAAAGCATCAATGGGAAGCTGAAGGCGCACTTACTCTTGGCCAGTAGAAATTTTGATTGCGCTATATACAGTGCGTACTAAGAAAGGTAAAATATGAAAAAGATTGCTATCGTTGGTCATGGCTATGTCGGTAAGGCATGCGAATATGGCTTTAATACTAAAAAGAATAAGATCCAGTTGATTGATCCATTTCTCTATAATAATTCTGTTGACGATATGACTGATGTCGATGTGTCGTTTGTCTGTGTTCCTACACCGTTTGGTGCTGATGGTCAGATAGATGCCTCCATTGTTGTTGATGTTACTAATAAACTTATTGAGAAAACTACTGGTCTGATTGTAATTAAGTCAACAGTTATCCCTAGTATTGTAAAAGAACTAAGCACTAAGAATAGCCGAGTGATTTACAATCCAGAATTTCTAACTGAGCGCAATGCTCTTGAAGATTTTGTAAATCCACCTATGCATATATTTGGTGGTGAAGGTAAGTCTGTAGACATCCTTGAGAATTTATATAATAAGTTTAGCCGTTGTAAGCCAGCCCCTGTATATAAGATGGCTGCACAAGATGCCGCTTTTGTAAAGTATGGTATTAATAGTTTTTTAGCCACTAAAGTTATGTGGTTCAATCAATATAAGGAGTTAATTGATAGTCATGGAGCCGATTACGATAATATTATTACTGCTGTTGGCACTGATCCCAGGATTAGTCACAGTCATACTCAGGTTCCTGGTCCTGATGGTCGCAGTGGTTTTGGTGGTGCTTGTTTCCCCAAAGACACAAATGCTTTATCTTCATTTTCTGGAACAGATCACCTCTCTATTCTAAAGTTAGTCATTGCAGAGAACAATAAAGTACGTTCTCAATATGAATTAGATGCCAGAGAAAAAGAACAGAATGTTGTTTACATATCTTAAATGGTGTGTTATAATACAATATATAAGGAGAATTAAATGGCACATGTAATGATTACTGGTTGCGCTGGGTTTATTGGTTATCACCTAGCACAATCTCTACAAGATGACGGACACACGGTGTCTGGCTTTGATAACTTTAACCACTACTATGATGTTAGTCTAAAAAATGCTAGGGCAAGTAATTTGCGTGAACGTAGTATTGAAGTATCATATGTTGATCTAAAAGATTTGTCTGGTCTTACAGAATTTATGAAACGACATAAACCAGATATTGTAATGCATCTTGCAGCATATGCCGGTGTACGACACTCATTAGAAGAACCACAAACATACATTGATAATAATGTGACTGGTACTCAAAATCTAATCGAAGCTTGTAATGCCGCTGGTGTTGATCAAGTTGTATATGCTTCCACATCATGCACTATGGCTGGTAATGAACTGCCTTGGAAAGAAGACGAGAAATGTGGTTACCAATTAAATCCGTATGGCTTTACTAAGTTTACTAACGAGTCGCAGTTTATGTCTAGTTCAATTACCAAGACAGTTGGTCTTCGCTTCTTTACTGTTTATGGTCCATGGGGTCGCCCTGATATGGCACTATTTGACTTTACTAAAAATATTGTGGCTGGTGAGCCTATCAAACTATTTAACCATGGTGATATGATCCGTGACTTTACATATGTTGATGATATTGTACAAGGTATTAAGATTGTCTTGGAAGATACTCAAAAACGTAATAGTGACAAATATGATACCATCTTTAATATTGGTTATGGTGAACAAGTCAAGCTTGTTGATTTTGTAGATCATATCGAAACTAATCTTGGTCGTGAAGCTATCCGTGAGCTAGTGCCTATGCACCCTGCAGATACACATGCCACTTGGTCTGATACTACTAAACTACAAGCACTTGGTTATAAACCAACTACACCTATTGGTGTTGGTGTAGAAAACTTTGTAAGTTGGTATAAGGAATATTATAATGTCAACTAAGTCAGCAGCTGATCGTCTAATGCAAGGTGCTTGTGAATATCACGGCATCTCTATGAAAGAACTACACCAACGGATTACTGTTGGTGGAGAAAATCTAATGCATCAATATTATTTGTGGGCTTATCCAGATGGCTGGTAAGAAAACTGGTATTACAGCATCTACATTTGATTTACTTCACGCAGGGCATATTGCTATGCTCCGTGAGGCTAAATCTCAATGTGATTATCTAATCTGTTGTTTGCAGATTGATCCTTCGGCAGATAGAAAAGAAAAGAATGCACCAATTCAAACTGTTGTTGAAAGATATACACAACTTGCAGCTGTTAGATATGTCGATGAGATTATTGTATATGCGTCTGAACAAGACTTACTAGATATATTGCAAATGTATCCAATTGATGTTCGCATCCTTGGAGATGAATATAAAGAAAAAGATTTTACTGGCAAAGATATATGTCGACAACTCGGCATTGGTTTATACTTTAACAGCAGAAATCATCGGTTCTCAAGTACAGACTTGAGGACTCGCGTATGTGAAAATAAAGGAAAGAAATCTACATGAGTATAATGGACAAACTCAAGAAGAATAGTAAACTGAAAAACACTGAGGTGCTATCAGAATCAAGTTTCTTCAACAGTAAAGAAATGGTACCGACTTCGGTTCCCATGGTTAACGTAGCCTTATCTGGCTCAATGGATGGTGGCTTGGCTCCTGGTCTTACAGTATTAGCTGGTCCATCTAAACACTTTAAGACATCATTTGCTTTACTTATGGCTGGTGCTTATCTTGAAGCACATAAAGATGCAGTAATGCTATTCTACGATTCAGAGTTTGGTTCACCTCAAGCATACTTCCAACAATTTGGCATTGATACCTCACGTGTACTGCATACACCTATTACTAATGTGGAAGAATTAAAGTTTGATCTTATCTCTCAACTTGAGGGTATTGATAAGAAAGATAAAGTAATTGTTGTAATAGATTCAATTGGCAACCTAGCATCTAAGAAAGAAATGGATGATGCTATTAATGAGAAGTCTGTTGCAGATATGTCTCGTGCTAAACAGCTAAAGAGTTTATTCCGTATGTGTACACCATATCTGGCTATGAAAGATATTTCTATGCTTGCTGTTAACCATATTTACCTAGAGCAAGGCTTGTTCCCTAAAGCTATTGTATCCGGTGGTACTGGTATCTATTACTCAGCTAATGATATTTGGATTATTGGTCGCCGTCAGAATAAGACTGGCACAGAGGTTACTGGTTATGACTTTGTTATTAATGTTGAGAAGTCTCGGTCTGTTAAAGAGAAATCAAAAATCCCTATCTCAGTATCGTGGGAAGGTGGCGTAGAACAATATTCTGGTTTGTTAGAAGTTGCTCTTGCTGGTGGCTTTGCTCAGAAACCAAGCAATGGTTGGTATGAAGGTGTTGATCCAGCAACTGGTGAAATTCTTACTAAGAAATCACGTATGGCAGACACACTTCAACCAGAGTTTTGGTCACGTATTTTAGATGAGACAACATTCAAAGAGTTTGTCAAACACCAATTTACTATCGGATACAAAGCGGAGATAGAATTAGATGTTGAGTGAGAATACAGATTTTGAATTAATCCCAGGATCAGAAGAATCCTGGGCAGTCCGTATTCTTAAAGGTGAGTTTGTTGAAACTTGTATTGCATTTGGAGAAATTAAAGTTGATGGCACAGATAAAGATCCTCTGATGTCATTTAACTTTGGTGTGATTGAAAGTCCTATTGAAGAGCTTGATAGTTCAAATAATGCTTTACAAACTCTCGCTGGTGATATATTATACTCAATAATGCTTAACGCTATAGAAAAAGATGAACTAATCACAAGGGAAAGTAAATGAACATAGAACAGGTTATCCTTCGCAATCTTTTGGTTGATGAAAAGTATATGCGTAAAGTATTGCCTTTTGTTCAACCAGAATACTTTGAAGGTGTCTACAAAAATTTATTTAAACAGGTTGGTAAGTTTGTTGCAAAGTATAACAAACTGCCAACTCTGGAATCTTTTAAGATTGAACTAGATGAAGCAGATGGTTTCTCAGATGAGCACTACAGACATGCAGTAGAAATCCTACCAGAAATTTTCAAAGTAGAAGAAATCGACCAAGAGTGGTTAGTTGATAAGACTGAGAAGTGGTGCCAAGATAGAGCTGTACATAATGCGATTATGGAATCCATTACAATTATTGATGGTAAACACCCATCTTTATCAAAGAACGCACTACCTGACTTGCTCACAAAGGCTCTGGGTGTCACCTTCGATACAAAAATCGGTCATGACTATATTGAAGATTTCCAAAAACGGTTTGACTTCTATCATACAGAAGAAGAAAAAGTGCCATTTGATCTGGAGATGTTTAATAAGATTACCA
>Ga0206125_10003391_pt1 | contig 15355 bp, 15 predicted proteins | sample Helgoland_Spring_4_FD_148598 | JGI IMG/M metagenome (GOLD analysis project Ga0206125, IMG submission 148598) | Pelagic subsurface seawater microbial communities from Kabeltonne, Helgoland, North Sea - Helgoland_Spring_Bloom_20160331_1 | ecosystem: Environmental > Aquatic > Marine > Epipelagic ... | reverse complement strand
GACATTTGCAAATGATGGAATACAATTAGATTTTAATAGTGGTAATCCAAGAGCTTATATTGGAAGTGGTTCGGTTGGAGTTAGATTTGAAAATTCTTCTTTACAAATCACATCTTCAAATGTAGACATAAGTGGTTCAGATGTAACTATTGCTTCACCATCAGTATTTTTAGGACAAGGTAATACAAACTTTATAGAAGCTGCTAATGGTGATGTTGAAATAAGTGCTTCTAATGTTCATTTAAAAAATGGAAACATCACTGCATCTAATGTTGACTTAACTGGTAAGATAACTGCTACATCAGGACAATTTAGTGGTGATGTAACTGCTACACATATTAGTACTGATAGTGGTTCAATAGGTGGATTTGTTTTAGGAACTACAGCTATTTCAAGTAGTCATTTGGTTTTATCTTCATCTATAACTCCTGATGATGAAATCATATCTGCTAGTAACTTTAATGTTAAAGCAAATGGACAATTATCTGCTTCCAATGTATTGTTAGATGGTGGACGAATAACTGGTTCAATAAGTATAGGTGAAGAAGTTGAGGTAAGAGGTGATAATGGATTTACAACTATTTTCTTTGATGATTTTTCTCAATATCCTTCAATTACAGATTTAACAAGTAGTGGTGATAATCCAAAAACAGATGGTTCAGGACAAGGGTATCATCAATTTGACGCTGGTGGTGAAGGTGAAAAATCATTTGTAAAAAATGGTGATGAAATATTTGGAGATAGAGCATTACAACTTGGAAATGATAGTGGTAATGATGAAGTGTGGTTATCATCAAATCAATTAATTCCATTTAATTCACAATCATTATATGAAATAGAAGTAAGAATTAAAAAAACAGAAGCAGATGATGATGGTGTTGAATATCTTGGTATCACTGGTTTCGCTGCAGATGGAACAACTAAAGTTAATACTAGTGGTACTGATTCATATAGTGCTCAACATTATTTTAGTATAGCTGGACAAAATGTTGTTACTAATGATGGTGTGTATAGAATATTTAAAGGATATTTTAAAGGTTATCAAGGTAGAGTAGGGGGTCATGCTGGTGGTAGACATCCAAACATCACAGATCCTGGTGTGGTTTCATCAGGTTCACTTGATACTGGTAATAAAGTAATGTATTTTGCACCATTGGTTTTAGTAAGTCATAATGATAAAGATGGTGTGGCTACAGTTGACTACATTAGAGTATCTGAATTTGGTGCTACGGTTGGAACAAAAATATCAGGTGATAACATTCAAACTGGTAAAATTGTATCAAATAATCTAAATACAAGTGAAGGAAGTGAATTTAATTTACAAGACGGAACATTTAAACTTGGAGGAACATCAAATCCTAATTTATCATTTGATGGAACAAGTTTAAAAGTAAGTGGTTCAATAACAGCATCAACAGGATTGATTGGTGGATTTAGTACAGATACAACAACATTTAAATCAAATAATAATAAAATTATCATAGATGGTGTTTCTAATGATGGTAAAATAACCATTGGAGATAGTGTTGGATTTGCTACAAAAGGTATTCAATTAGATAACAATAATGGTAATCCAAGATTTTATGTTGGTGAGGGTGGAAGTACTATGGGTACTCATAACTTTATTAAGTTCTCATCTCAAAATGGTAATTTAGATATTAGTACTGCACCATTTCAATTAGATTCAAATGGTCATGTATTTTTAGGACAAGGAACAACAAACTTTATTAGTGCTTCTTCTGGACATCTTGAAATAAGTGCTTCTAGCTTTCATTTAAAAGACGGTAACATTACTGCATCTAATGTAGATTTAAGTGGTAAATTAACTTCAACTGAAGGTACAATTGGTGGATTTACAATTGGTAGTTCTAAATTATCATCTGGAAATTTATTTGCAATATCAGCTTCAAGTGTAAGTGGTGAAATGTTCATATCATCAAGTAATTTTAAAGTTTCTAATACTGGTAATGTTACTGCTTCAAATGTAGATTTAAGTGGTAAGATTACAGCTACAACTGGTGAGGTTGGTGGTTGGACTATATCGGAGGATAATTTAACAGGACAAGATGATAAAGTCATAATATCTTCAGTAAGTGAGAGTATAGCTTTTAGTGGTAAAGGTGTACATAATAGTAGTGATGCTGGAATTTATCTCGGAAGAAGAATGGGAAGTAATGATTATGCGTTAGCTATAGGTGATACCCTTACAAACAATGGTGGAATATTTTTAAAAAATGTTACTCACACAGGACTTACTACCTTTATAGTAGGAGATTATAACTATGCTAGTATCAACTCCGCACTTGGAAGTTGGGTAAGATTCGATTCTACTAATGGACTTAAAATTAATACATCTAATTTTAGACTTACTAATGGAAATGTAACTGCATCAAATGTAGACTTGAGTGGTAAGATTACAGCAACAAGTGGTGAATTTAGTGGTGATATAATAGCGACACATATTAATACTGATAGTGGTTCTATTGGTGGGTGGAAAATTAAACCAACTAAAATAATATCAACGCAGGGTGATGGTAAAACAAGTGGAATAACAATAGACTCGACTGATGGTATAACAGGTCATGGTGATGTATCAACACATGAATTACAAACACATGATGGGATGTTTTTATTTACAGAAGATACAATTTCAGTTCCAGGTGGCTCTGGAGGAGCTACATATAATACTGATACTTTTGTATTAGAGAATGTTGGAAATGCTGAAACAATAGGTCCAGGAGGGACAGAATAATGGCAACAAATTATGATTTTAGAATATTAATAGAAACAGTAAGTGGAAGTCAACTATCTTATGGTACTGGTTCATTTGTTTCATTGGATAACACATCTGTTGTAATGACAACAAGTGAATCACAAAGAAGAATACATAATATGCCTAAAATTAATTATTTTAATTCTAAAACAAATACAACATCTAGTGCTTTATTTAATAATTCTTCGTCTTTAAATAATGGTAATTTTTTAAATACTGAACATGATGGTATCCATCATTACCAATTTGTTTCTTCAAGTATAAGAGATTCTCAAGATTCTGGATCTATTATTTTTCATGCAAATACAAATAGAGATTCAGTTGGTGATATAGTAAAAAGATATAAGTTTTTTGGTAACAAGGTTTGTACTGTAATGGGTATACCTGAAAATTATTGGATTTACGCAGATTCCTTTAGATTAACAAATACAGGTTCTGAACAAAATTATTTATCAGGAGATGTTCTTGCACAATCTGTTAATATAAAAACTAATTTTGCAATATCTAATGCAGGTTCAATTGAAACTGATTTACCTTTTAGACATTCAAAAGATACAGATAGATGGCTTAAATGGGTAAATATTTCAGGTTCATTACCAAAGAATGAAATGATGATTGGTTATAGTAATTTAAGTGATAAATATATGATTAGAATGCAAAACAATGAGGATTTAATCATTAGTTCATCAAATATAACTGCAAGTGGTAACATACTTGCAAATGGAAACATCATTGGTGATGATGCAACAAATATTTCAGGCATAAATCATATAACCGCAAGTGGGAACATAAGTGCAAGTGGCGATTTACTTTTACTTGGAGATATACATCAACACACGGGTTCTAGAGCACATTTTGGAACATCATCATTTGGTACAATAAAAGGATTAGCTGGAGATACAAGTGAAGAGTGTATAGTGTCAATTCATTCAAACGATTCTAATCAGTTAATGATAATGAACAACGATCATTCTATTGGTGATGGCCAATATTTTGGTGGAATTGGATTTCATCACAGTGATGGTGTAAATTCTAATACTCACCCAACTGGAGCAAACGCTGCTATTATGGTTAGAGCTGGTGAAATACAAACAACAACCAGTCAAGGTGTTGGAATGGAATTTAGAATTAAATTATTAAATACCAAGCAAACTCCTGAAGAATCATTTATTGCTTACAGAATAAATCCATTCGATCATGGTACAATTGAATCTGATGATATATATGGTGCATCAGGTGATGATGAAATTAATGCCACTCATGAGTTTTCAGGTTCTGCAATATTTAAAGACTTAGCGAATATAGGTCCTTCACAAAATAATAATGCATTTTTAACTCAATCTCAATGGCGGGTTTCACCAGCTGGTGGAGGTAGAGCAGCTTTTTATTGGAATAAATCAGATGGACAAGGTGAAGTTGATTTATTTGTTCAAAGAGGAGCAGCTGCTGCCGCCAATGATAATAATGGTGGTTTGGATATTTATGATATAGATCCAGGTCATGATACTCAAAAACTATTATCCGTAAAAAGACATTCTGTAAGTGTTTCAAGTGGAAGTGGATTCTTTGGACACCAGCCGTGGCACAAAACAGCATTTCACGGAGCTGATGGTCAAAACACTGGTGAGTGTTTTGTAGATTGGACGGGTAAAGATACTTCTGCTAGTGGAACTACCACTGACCCAGTACAAGGTTTAGTAATGCCATTTGATGGATATATTAAAAGAGTTGTTTATAGAGTTAAACAAGATACAGGAGCTACTGATTTTTCATTTTACAAAGTATCAAATGGAACATCTTTAGAAGATTTAGATGGAAGTCCATTAGGTGATACTAAATCAGTTACCATAAGTTCAAATAATACTGCAGGAATAGCTGATTTTGATAGTGGACCTAATGGTAATTATACATTTAGTGCAGGTGATTTAATAGCACTTTCAATAGATCCAACTAATGATGCTAATTATGGTGCAGTTACTGTTACATTTATGTGTAATGTTACATATTAATGAAAATTTAAAAAACAATAAAAATAAAAAAACCTTATATTTATATATGAATAGGACTATACAATGAGTAAATCCAAAGTAAGATGGAATGGAACAACAGAAGATGGAAGAACTACTTCTGTTCAATGGAATGATAATCCATTTACTTGGGGTGATGTAGCATTAGCAGTTGAAATAGCAGATGCTATTGATGGTGTTGGTTATAAGAAGAAAAAAGAGCGTCTTGATAATATATTCAAAGACGAAGATAAAAAGAAAAGATTTATTCACTTGGTATGTAGAATAAAAGGTGAAAAAGTTTACGATGATAAAGTGGAAGTTCAAGATATTAATGTAAAAGTAGAAGATGCAGAATTAGTCGTTGAAACCATTGTAAAAAAAGTCAAGTTGGAGATAAAAGAAAATGTATAAATTATATACCGATAAACAAGAAACCTTCGAATGTGATTTATTTTTAGAAGGTGCAGATTTAAAACAATCAAGTGCTAGACTTATTGTTGAATCAGAAGACTTAACATTAATGTTCAAGGGTACAATTGATGATAAAGGAAATTGTAAAGTTCCTATTAAAAAATTAAAAGGATTAATGGGTGAAAACACTACAGGTGATATTAAATTAGAAGTTATCGCTGAAGATACTTTAATAGAACCTTGGCAATCTGACTTTGTCGTATCAACAGCAAAGAAAGTTACGGTTGAAGTAAAATCACAAAAAGAAGAAAAACCACAAATTAAAGAAGTTTTATCAAAACCACAAGTAAAAATTAAAAGTGTTAAAAATTATTCCAATCCAATTAATGAAATGGTAAAAGTATTAAAAGAGAATGGAATGACATTATCAAAAGTTTTAAAGAATAAAAAGAAAATTGTACCAGTACTTGAAAATTACTCTAATAAAGTAAACTACAAAGGTGGAACAACAAAGTTTATAAAAAAAGTAATTAATGAATTAGCAAAAAATTAAAGGTTATATAAATGTCATTCGATTTAACGAATAAGAACATCCAAGATACCTTTCAGAATGTATTACAACAAACTGGAAGTACTGGTGAGGTTTATGATTTAGAAGGTAATAGAGTAACAAATGTAAACATAAACACTATTAGTTCCTCTGTTGTAACAGCCTCTATAATTGAAATACCAAACTCAAGTAATCAAGGTGGAAATAAATTACATTCAAGAAGTGGTGTTTTGTATTTTGGTGGGACAAATCTTGAAACTGGTGGTAGTGGATTATCAAACATAGTTGAAGACGAAACACCACAATTAGGTGGAAATTTAGATTTAAAAACAAGAACCATTAGTGGTAGTGGAAATATAGACTTTTCAGGTAGTTTAAAAGTAAATACACCAAATAGTACAACTGATTTTTTTTTATTAAAATCAGGTAGTTTAGATAGTTTAAAGGTAAATAATCAAGGTGTTTTACAATTAGGAGCGTTTTCGTTTACACCAACAGCAGTAAATGGTGGAATTTATTATGATGATGGTGATGATGAATTTTATGCAGGAAAACAAAATTAAAATTAATGAAAAATAAATTTTATATATACTTATATATAGATATTAGGAGAAAATAATGGCAACGTGGAAAAAAATTATAACGAGTGGTTCAGCAGCTGACCTCTCTTCCTTAACTTTAGATACAGCTTTACCAGTAGGTCAAGGTGGTACTGGAGCTACAACATTAACAGATGGTGGTATTCTATTTGGAAATGGAACTGGAGCTATTCAGGCTTCAGCTGTACTAGCAGATGGCCAAATGTTAGTTGGTGATGGAACAACAGAACCATCGATAGAGAGCGGAGCTACTTTAAGAACTTCAATCGGTGTTGGAACAGGTGATAATGTTCAATTTACAAACATTACTGGAACAGGAAACACAACATTAGGTAATGCAACATCTGATACTCATACCATTACTGGACATATAACTGCGAGTGGTTATACAGTTTCAGCTTCTAAATTCATTGGAGATGGTTCTGAACTAACTGGTGTTTCTCAAGACATTGATACATTAAGTGCTGGTTCAGCTATTATCGCAGCTGATAAATTTCTTTATTCCGATGCAGGAGATGAAAAATCAATAGCTTTTGGAATCATCACAAGTTCTGTTTTTGCTAATATAGCTGGTGATGTAACTATTGCAGCGGGTGGTGTTTCCTCAATTGGAAACGATAAAGTAACATTTGCTAAAGTACAAAACATAGCTACAAGTAGAATTTTAGGTAGAACCACTGGTGGATCAGGTGATATTGAAGAATTAACACCTGCAACTGTTTTTGGTACGTTTAATTCAGACTTAGGTGGTAACTTTACAATTGGTAATCAATCATCCGATACTGCTACATTTACAGGTGGAGTAACCATTGGAGGTGATTTAACCGTAAATGGTTCAACCACAACTATTGATACTGCTCAACTTACAGTTTCAGAATCATTGATATTCTTAGCAACTGGTTCAGCTGCTCTTAATGTAGATGCTGGTCTTCTTGTACAAAGTAGTTCAATTGAAGGTACTGGTTCTGCATTTTATCACGACACGACACAAGAAAGATGGTCGGTTTCTAAAACTGTATCCATAGCTGATTTCAGTATTGACCCATTACAATTCGTTACAACCGTAAAAACTGAAGATGTAAATCCAAGTTCAACATCTGGATCATATGGAGCAGGTGAAATGCATGTCAATACAGCAAGTGGTGATATTTGGATAAGATACGAATAAGAGGTGTGAATGGCAGTAAACTTTAATGGTGGTTTTAAAATTGGTGGAGTTAAATATTCTCACCCACTATCATCAGACGAAATAAGATTTATTTTAGAAATTTTTAAAAAATGTAATTTCACAGGTGAAGAAATGGAAAATTTAATCGTTGTGACTATGAAATTACAAGAAGAATATAATAAAGTTTTAGAAAAAGAAGAAAAAACAAAGTAGTTATCGGCCTAATGTGTGGCAACATTAGGAAGTGGGCTTATCAAAAGTAACCAACCATAATTAGGAGGATTTAATGCCAAACTGGAAAAAAGTTGTTACCTCAGGTAGTAACCCCGAATTAAATAATATAACTGCAAGTGGTGTTATTCATATAGAAGGAACAGCCGCAACTTTACCTCCTGATGGTGCAATTAAATTAGCTTACAATAGTGATAAATTATCAGTAATTTCCGAACACGGATATGTTAGACTTGGTGTAGTATCTGGTGATTCTGTTAAATTTTTTACAAATGGTGATGATTATCATTTTGATGAGTCGGTAGTTGTAGATGGGGGAGTATTTGCTTCAAAAGATGAAGATTTAATTCTTCGTAGAGATTTTGATGACACAACTTACAACCAAATTAAGATAGCTGACGATAGTTATGAATTAAAATTAGATAATACGGTTAGACATTCTATTGATGGAGTTGGAAACAATACATTTACTGGACACATAACCGCAAGTCAAAACATAAGTGCGAGTGGAACAATCACAATGTTAACTGCCTCAATTGGTGGTGGTATTTTTACATCAGCTTCATTAGCCGCTGGTGGTGGAGGTGGAGCTGTATCTGCAGTTGCTAATGGTTCAAATAATAGAGTAGCTACTTTTTCAAGTGGAGATGCTTTAAATGGTGAAGCTAATTTAACTTTTGATGGAACTGATTTAACTGTAAATGGAAGTACTCCTTCAATTATAATAAACCAAAATGCATTCGGTGCTACAACTGATTCTCTTATTACATTTCAAAAAGGTGGTGCTAATCAATATACAATGGGTAGTGATAATGAATCTGTATCTAAATTTAAAATAAATTCAGGTGGTTCACTTGCTAATCCTTCAGACTTTGAAATGGATGCTTCGGGTAATGTAACTATTAAAGGGGGTTTAACATCAGATGGTATTTTGAGTTCTAGTGGTGATTTACATATTCAAGGTAATATAACAGCAAGTGCTGGTAACTTCTCATCACACATAACCGCAAGTGGAAACATAAGTTCAAGTGGAAATATTATAGGTACTTGGACAGGAATACCAATAGCACACGATTATATTGGACTTGATGCAATAGACGGAACTAATATAGGTGATGATACTATAAATTCAGAACATTATGTTGCAGCTTCAATTGATAATGAACACTTAGCAGACGATGCTGTGGGTACAGATGAAATTGCAGATAACGCAGTTACATTAGCTAAAATGGCTGGTTTAGCAAGAGGAAAAATTATATCGGGTGATTCGTCAGGTAACCCAACTGCATTAGCAGTGGGTGGAGCTAATACTGTTCTTCAATCAGATGGTACTGATATTACATACAATACAGTAGCTACTGCGATGATAGCTGACAATGCAGTATCACTTGCTAAAATGGCTGGTTTAGCGAGAGGAAAAATTATTGTTGGTGATGCTAGTGGAGACCCATCAGCATTAGGTGCAGGAGCCAATGGTAAAATATTAGTCGCAGATGCGAATGGTGACCCATCTTGGACATCATTAAGTGGTGATGCAACTTTATCTGCAGGTGCTTTAACAATCGCAGCAGATTCGGTTGAAGGAACGATGTTAAACACAAATACAGCTGATACTTCGACAATGGTATTATCATCTGATACTTTATCAGTATTAAAAGTTCCAAATGCATTAACTGCTGGTGTTGGTTTAAATAATGGTGGTGGTACTTTTGATGGAGCGGCTACAAGAACATTCTCAGTAGACTCTGCTTCTTTTGCACCATTTTATTCAGCTTCAATGAATAGTTTTACAACTGCTGGAAACATAAGTGCGAGTAATACGACTGGAACTCATACATTTGGTGGACAAACTACTGTAAGTCAAATTACAGCAAGTGCTTTTCAATTTGTAGGAAGTGGTGATGCAGAATTAGAAGTAGATGGACACATAACCGCAAGTGGAAACATAAGTTCAAGTGGAACAATACAATCTACTGGTAATATTACTACTGATGGAATACTTACGGGTAATACTGGAGTTAGGGTTGGTTCAGCAAATAGAATGATACCAGCTGGAGATGATATAACATTCCAAGATGGGGGTATTGATGTTAATGGACACATAACCGCAAGTGGAAACATAAGTGGAAGTTCAACTACAAATATAACAATTGGTGGTGATTTAACTGTTGGTGATGATGTTATTTTAACTTCAGATTCTGCTGGTGTAGGTAGAGGTACAGGACAATATGGACAAATGTTTTTCAGTAATAATCTTGTTCAACTTGGTGCGACTGGTTTAGGTGCAGGTATTTTTCAAGTAGACGGACATTCATCACCAGGTGCTTTATTTGTATCATCATCTGGAAAAGTCGGTATTGGTGGTGGATTTCATAGTACTAACGAACCAGATGAAAAATTAACAGTAAATGGAAACATAAGTGCAAGTGGATATTTATTTTTACAAGAAACAGGTTCTACAACAGGTGGAACAGATGGTTCATCAACCCCTTACTTATTTGCATCTTCATCTGGAGAATTATGTTACCAATCAGGCTCAACAGCTACATCAGTTATTGCTTTAGGTGCTTCAGGAGGTGGAGGTTCTGGTGACATCACTTCAGTAACTGCTGGAACTGGTATGACTGGAACAAATGAATCTTCTGGTGACACTACTTTAAATGTAATTGGTGGTAATGGAATTACAGCAAATTCGAACGATATTGCTATTACACCAGCTCAAGACACTATAACTTCTGTACTTAATACAGCTTTGGTAGTTGGTAGAGATGGTGATAATCAAATTAAATTTAATACAGATAATCAAATAGATTTTGATGTAGCTGGTGAAACAATGTTTACACTTAAAAGTACAGTAGATAGTGGAAGTATTGCAGTATCAGGTTCTATTAAAGTTCAACCCAATGTAACACTACCAGCAGTAAGTGAAAGTAGATTATATAATCAAGCTACTGCAAATGGTAATGTTGTTGATGATTTACATTTTGGTACTGCTGGTTTGACACCAGCCTATGCTTGGGTTTCATTGGATGATGACGGAACAAGTGGAACTGGTGAATTAATTTATGGAGTAGGAAGTGCAGTTACTTCTACAACTTATAATATGAGGGTAACAGATGCATCTGAGGTTAAAATATTTTCTCAAATGGACGGTGTGTATAAAGTTACTGGAAATTTTGTTATTGAAGCTGCAAGTGCTACTTTTGTTTCAGATTTAAATGTAGATGGTAGTACCGTTCATACATATACAGCAAAAGCTCATTCAGCAGTTGACCCTGTTGAAAGAACTCAAATATATGTTGGTACAATAAATTCAGGTAGTTATGTAACTGCTACAATAGACGCTACTTCTGCTGCATCGTGTAATTATGAATTAGGTTCTGTTTTATTAGTTGAGAGGTTGAGTTAAATGGCTATTAATACCGTAACATCACTTGCAGGAACGGCTGCTGGCGCTGGTATCAATAATAATATTTTAGCTGATAATGGTACTATAGTTAGAATCAGAGATGGTCAATCCTTCACACTTTCAGATTATGATACTATAGATTTATCAATACCAAGTGGTGAACCAATTGTAGGTATTGAAGTTATATTTGATGTATCTGAAAATAATACTAATGAAGAAGCAATAACTGGTCCTTGGATAAAAGTAAATAATGGTTCATCAGATTCTTCTGCTAAAGTAACTACTGCTGGTAATGCATGGGATAATAATTTTAGTGATGGTACTGATATTAGAATTGCAGGAGGACCAACTGATTTATGGGGATTATCATGGACTCCAAGTACTGCAGAAGGAATATCTGTTCTTTTGAGTTGGACTTCAACTGATGGTTCTGCTTATTATATGAATTATGTAAAAGTAAAAGTATATTATGGTACTGTACCTACATATAATAATATAATCGATGAGCAAGTTGTAAGTGTTGGTACTATTTCAATAAAAAAAGGATTGTTAGAATTTTAAACTTAAAATAAGGATAGTTGAATGACAACAGCAGAACAACAAATGAGAAATGAAATGTTTCCAGATGATAATACAAAAACATTCGATGATGTTATTGATAAATTAATACAAGATTTTTTTCATAATCAAACAGCAGAACAAATTAAAAATATGTTGAAAACAACTAACCCATCTACAGAATGGAGTTTTTAGATGCCTGATATAGTAGCAAGTCAAGCAAGGTCGACATATGATTCCAATAATGGTTCAACTATACGAGATAGAGCTGCTTCATCTGCCGGAGATAGTGTAAATAGTAATTGGAGTGGATTAATATGAGTGATTATATTCTAAATGATAAAACATATTTTTTAAGTGGTAGCAAAATATTTGTTACAAATGATGATAAATCTAATGGGACAGAAATGACATTGGATTGGTTTATAAATCAACAAGATATTACAATAAAAGAAGTTTTAGAAATATCAAATCAAACTTCAGGTTCAAAAACATATATGACTGATAAGGAGTGGATGTAATGCCAGATTTAAGTCCAACAATAGATGGTGTATTTTTTAAAATAGGTTCAACTTGGGCTAATGCAGGTGATGATGGTGTTACTGCTAATAGTGTAAATACAAGTTTTACTGCAGATGCATCTTTTTTACTTTCTATCGATTTTAGTTCTTTTGGTGCAGTTCAAATTGAAAGAGGTGTGATGGAATTTAATACAAGTGGTATTACAGAGACACCAACTTCAGCGACAATAAAACTTCACGGTACTGGAACAACTGATACTGCTATTAAAATAATTGGAGTAGAAGCTTCTTTTGCAACTGATGGTGCTATTGTAGCTGGTGATTTTGATTCTTGGAATGAGGCTTCTCCTGTAAATTACACAGATGTACTAAATGGTAGTGATTGGAATAATGATGCATATAATACATTTACCTTAACAGATGCAGCTAAAGCAGCTATGGTAAGTCAAGATGTAATTCAAATAATATGGTTGGAGCATGATAATGATTATGACCGTACATCTGCTGGTAGTGGAAATGTAGATTTAAATTTGGGTGCATGTGGTAGAAGTAATTCTGATGCTTCAAAAAGACCTGTATTGAGTTATGTAGAACCTCCTCCTACATTAGGTTCTGTTAAATTAAATGGTGCAAAAATTCAAATCGTAAGTGGAAAATTTTTAATAGATTAAAAAATCCTCTAATTATTAACTTTCTTTATATTTATATATGAATAAAACTATATTAATTGGAGAACCATTGTGGTGAATTTAAAACAATTATTAACCGAAGGAGTATTTGACAAAGGTATTCTGAAAGCCGTTTTTATGGCTGGAGGACCTGGTTCTGGTAAAACCTATGTTTCATCACAAATATTCGGCATTCCAAATAAAAATATTAATATATCCGTTGGTGGATTGAAATCTGTAAATTCAGATACAGAGTTTGAATTTCTATTAAAGAAATATGGATTCGCAACTTATGGTACAGGTAAATTAGATATTGATAAATGGCCTGATGAAGTATTTGATTTAGTTGCTGGTGGTGATGAAGATTCTAAAGATATGACGGTTAGAAAAAAAGCCAAGTTAATGACACGAGATAGAAAAGAAAAATATATGGAAGGTCGACTTGGAATGATAATTGATGGTACAGGCCACGATTACGGAAAAATTAAAAAGGAAAAAGAACAATTAGAGAAACTTGGATATGATACTTATATGGTATTTGTTAATACTTCATTAAAAGTGGCCCACGAAAGAAATAAAGAAAGAGAAAGAAGATTACCTGAAAAGATATTAGAAAAGTCTTGGAAAGATGTTCAAAAGAATCTTGGTAAATTTCAAGGATTGTTCGGTAGTAAATTTGCGGTTGTGGATAATTCAAAGTTTTTAAAACCTGAAGATGCACAAAATAAATTTGGAATGATTGTTAAAAAGTATATTAACAAATTCATTAAAGGGCCCGTAAAAAATTATATTGGTAAAAAATGGATTAAACATAATTTACTTCTTAGAGGTAAAAAATAGATTTTTGATAATAAGTAGGTTACACTAACGATATAACCAGGAGACTGATATGGAAAACGAAATCCAAAATCAGGTTTCATTAATTCTCGGTGAATACGGGTGGTTATTTATAGTTGGTATTTTAACATTACTCTTCAGGTCTACAATTGAAAAACTTGTAGCTGGATTTATGATATTTCAGGGTAATGATTATAATGAAGACGATGTAGTAGAAGTAGATGGTAAACCTGGCAGAATAGTCAGAGTAGGAATCTGGTCTACAACATTCTTCACTTACGATGTAGTGGATGGTATTATCGTAGGTGGAAGTAAATTAGTAATTCAGAATGACAAACTGAAAGACATTAAAATAGAAAAACCTTTACCACTTTTGGACTTGTCAAAATATAAAGTGGATACTTCTTGTGTTGATTTACTTACTGAATTAACAAGAGTAGTAAAAAAACACGAGAACAACATACAGTAGGAGAAAAAGTAATGAGAAAATTACTATCGATACTATTAACAATGACTATCTTATTCGGAAACGAAGAAGGTGGTAATTACTTTATGGATAATTTCCTAAAGTATTCAACATTTTATACAAGTGTAAGTTTAAATTCACCTTTTACTGCACAATCACAATGGGATGTTGATGTTGAAAATGGAACATTCATTGAAACGACAAAAGAAAATGAATTAGCATACAATGTATCAATTGGTGTTAGAAAACTTGCTAGATTTAAATATCAATCTAAAGGTAAAAACTTTTACGATGGTTCTGAAAAAGAATTATCAGATGTTGCTACAATTGGTAATGTAAGTGGTTGGGAATATTTAGTTAAGTATTCTACAATCAGAGAATTTGGTGAGGAATTTGTAGATACAGAATCTTGGGTTAGACATTTAGGTGACAATTATGTAGTTAAAGGTTCATATGCTAACTTTGGTAGACAAGGATTAGAGTTTGGACAATTAGATGCTAGATGGAAAAAATCTATCGGAACAAGTTGGAACTTTTCAGTAGGTGGTAACTTTAGAGGACATCCAGCATATGGATTGTTTCCATTCAATGATTGGTTAGCTGGTTCTAATGGACAATGGTGGACATTGGCTTATGGTTATGGATATTCAGATGAATATTATTTTGAAGATATGAACAACAATGGTATACAAGATCCTGGTGAATTTGGTAGTTATGAATGGTTTGATGAGAATGGTGAATTGATTGCAGAATCGGATGATGAATTTTATGAATACTATTATGGTGATATAATCAATCTTTACAATGAAGAAGAGATTGACAAGTTAGGTTACCAATGGGAGTCTTCATTAGTTATTGGTGTTGATTACTATTTATATGATAGACAATATTGGATTCACGGATGGGCTTCTATAATGCCTATCAGTAAAGGTTTAACTGATTATTCATTTACATATGAAGATGGTGATATTGATTTTGATATTGGTATAGTAGCTGGATATAAATTTAACAGAAACATTGGTATCTTTGGTGAAGGAAGATACTTGAGTTATTTTGGAATTGATGCTTATGAACTTAAAGCAGGAATTAATGTGACAATATTCTAATGGCGATGATAGGTGAAATATTAGTAGAAAAGGGTTATGTAACTCAACA
>Ga0206125_10003387_pt1 | contig 15376 bp, 7 predicted proteins | sample Helgoland_Spring_4_FD_148598 | JGI IMG/M metagenome (GOLD analysis project Ga0206125, IMG submission 148598) | Pelagic subsurface seawater microbial communities from Kabeltonne, Helgoland, North Sea - Helgoland_Spring_Bloom_20160331_1 | ecosystem: Environmental > Aquatic > Marine > Epipelagic ... | reverse complement strand
GTCGACAATCTGCACGCGGGTGCCTATTTGGTCCAACTGCATTTCGCAGGCGGACGCACGTTTGCCCACCAAGTGTTGGTTCGATAATTCATGTGGAGGTCAATCTTTGTAGTTGCAGCGCTCACTTTTGGCGCGCTGTCTGCTACTGCCCAAACGGGCACCTTGACGGGCATTGTCTCCGATGCCATCACCGGTGAATCCCTCATTCAGGCGACCGTGCGCATCGGAAATACCGGTGTAGCGACAGACTTTGACGGCAAATACGCTGTGAGTTTGCCATACGGCAGTCACGAAATCACCGTGCAGTACATCGGATACGAATCCCAAACACGAACCATTGAGATCAACCGACAACTGGTGCAATCCAACTTCAAGTTGAGTACCATTGTCTTGCAAGAAGCTCAGGTAGTGGCTGATGTTGCAATTGAGCGCGAAACACCGGTGGCATTTTCCAACATCAAACCGGTTCAAATCCAAGAGGAATTGGGTTCACAGCCCATCCCGATGATTCTGAATTCAACGCCCGGTGTTTATGCGACCCAAGCGGGCTCAGACGACAACGGACCTTCCATTTCCATCCGGGGTTTCAAACAGCGAAACGTCTCCGTCCTCGTGGATGGCATTCCCGTGAATGACATGGAAAGCGGAGCTGTATTCTGGAACAATTGGTTTGGCCTTGATTTGGTGACCCAAACCATGCAAGTACAGCGGGGACTCGGCGCCTCCAAACTCGCACTCCCAGCCATCGGCGGCACGGTAAATATCGTAACCTCTGGCATTGAATCGTCGCGAAAAACTTCTGTCAAGCAGGAATTCGGCAGCTTCGGATTCAGCCGAACTTCGATTGGGCACACCAGCGGTCGATTGGACGGCGGGTGGGGCTATACCATGGCGGGCAGTTTCCAGAATCGCCAAGGCTATTTCCAACAAGATTATAACCGTGCATTCTTTTACTATGTGAAGGTGCAGAAAGCCCTTGGCAACCATACGCTTTCCGTGAGTGCCACGGGCTCGCCATCTCAAAATGCGGCGCGGGGATACCAGCAGCGCATTGCGACACACAATAAGGAGTATGCGCGCTCTTTGTTCGAAGGAACAGATGAAGAATACGCCGAATTGATGGCATACAGCCAAGGCTACGACGGCATTTTCAATGATGGCACCTTGCTGCAGCAGGAGGAATTGGCCGCATACGACTCATTGAATCAGGCTTACGGCTATGGATCTTCTGATGATTTTGAAGAAATCGTTTCTTCCACTGACTTCATCGACACCACGGGAATAGTCAGCTACGGGGACACCTACAATGTGCATTGGGGCGAAGTCAATAACAACGTGCTATACGAGCGCCAGAACAAGTACCACAAACCCCTCTTCTCGGTTCGTCACAGCTGGCGAGCTACGGAGAAGTTGTACATCTCCAATATGGCGTATGCCAGTTATGGCTTTGGTGGAGGAACGCGGCTGGAAAACAGCTTAGGAGGAGGCGACTATACGGCGAATGGCCAGGTTGATTTTCAAAAATTTTACAACTCCAATACCATTGGCGGACTCTTCGGACCGCCCATTGACCCCACTTACAGCGATTCATTGCTCAAATCAGGGCGAATCATGCGAAAGCTATTCAACAACCATTATTGGTACGGGTTTTTGTCTACGTTTCGGCACGAAACTTCGGAACAAGTCACCTTGTCTGGCGGATTGGATTTCCGGACCTACCAAGGAGAGCACTATGCGGAAGTTTTTGATTTGCTCGGTGGAGACTATTTCGTCGATACGCGCAATGCAAATGCCGAATCGAACATGCGCATGGTGGGTGACAAAATTGGCTACCACAACGATGCTTTTGTGCGCTGGGGTGGTGCTTTTGCGCTGCTCGAGTACAAAGGATACCTCTGGAATGCGTTCTTCAACGTGAGCGGTGTCACCCAAGGCTACAAAAGCGTCGATTATTTCGCTGCAGCCAATGAAGATGGCACCGACAAGACCAGCGGATGGAAATGGCTACCGGGATTCACCCTCAAAACAGGAGGCAATTACAACCTTTCCGAATACGCGAACACCTTCGTGAACCTGGGACACCTCAATCGAACCCCGGTTTTCCGAAACGTGGTGGACTTCGAAAACAAGTTCGTGGAAAATGTCGAAAATGAACGCATCAACTCTGCGGAATGGGGTTACAGCTTTAGCAAGTACCCATTTAGCGTAAACGTCAATGCCTACTATACCGACTGGCAAAACCGACCGCTCCAATCCTTGCTGCGATTCGAAACGGTTGAGGGTGACATCGTTCGCGCCAATGTAAATTCCATGAGTGCCTTGCACAAAGGCCTCGAGACAGATGTCGCATGGCAGCTAAACCCTCGACTCACCATTGAAGGCTATGCCAGTTTGGGCGATTGGCGCTGGACCAGTTCCGAGGATAGCCTCGTGCTATTGGACGACGACTCAAATCTCCCCTACATCGACGTAGAGGGCAATGTAGCCATCGTTCAATACAATGCCGAAGGGGTGTCTGTGGGAGATTCACCCCAGAGCCAATACAGCGTCTCGCTGAAATACACGTACAAGCAACTTTATTTGAAACCGCGTTTTACCGTTTTCAGCCGGCACTTTGCGGACTTTGATCCCTTCAGCTTGAACGGCGAAAACGAAGGGCGGCAGTCTTGGCAGATTCCCACCTACGGATTGCTTGATCTTCACGCGGGTTACCGATTGGATCTCAATGGGACCAACATGGATTTCCGCTTGAGCATTTTCAACCTGCTCAACACCGTTTACCTCAGCAACGCACAAAACAACGATGCATACGGTGAATGGTACTTCACAGACGCCGACCGCAAATACGCCTTCAGTGAAAACAACTTCGACGCTGGCTCCGCTAGTGTCTACATGGGGTATGGATTCCGAACCAATTTATCTGTTCGCATCCGCTTCTAACCCAACCATCTCGATTGACATGAAAACATCACTCCTCTCCATCTCCTTGATTTTTGTCGCTTCCACTTTGTGGAGCCAAACCGACATCTTGGACGCTCGCACCAACTATGGCGTAGGGCAAACTGTCACCGTCACGGGCATTGTGACCTCCGACGGCAACTTGGGAATTGTCCGCTACTTGCAGGATGAAACTGCCGGCATCGCCCTCTATCCCGGCGGAGACTGGTCCCAAAATGGCTTTGCTGACCCACAACCGGGCGACGAATTGACCATGACCGCTGAATTGAGCGAGTACAATGGTTTGCTCGAAGTGGGTCCCGATGGCATCTCGCAAGTCGAAGTCATCTCAACAGGCAACCCTCTTCCCGAACCGCAGGTCATCACACCGGGTGAGATGGGCGAAAACCTGGAAGGTGAAATCGCCTACATCCAAGGAGCAGTGTTCACCAATGGAGGAACAGTCATCACGGGCAACAGCACGTTTAGCTTCAACGCAAGCGGTGAAGATGGAATCATTTACGTGAGGAATGACAACGAATTGGTGGGTCAGGTTTTGCCCGCAGGCGAAGTGGACCTCTACGGCATCATTTCTCAATTTACGTTCGATGGATTTGGAGGCTACCAACTCCTTCCCCGTGGAAGTGAGGACCTGGTCCCCACCTCTGCAATCAACCTGAGCACACAGGTCAACCAGACCAACATCACGACGAGCAGCTTTGATTTAAACTGGTCCACGGATGTTTTGGGGGATTCCCATGTGGAATACGGACTGACCCCAGACCTTGGGATGGAAATTGTAGTGGACGAGCAGGTGCTCAATCACACCATCGCTTTGGAGTCCCTTGAAGCGGGGACCATTTACTACGCTCGTGTTTTGTCCATTGCAGGTGAAGACTCCACAGCCTCAACGATCCGTCCCTATGCCACCGTCTCTGAGTCACCCGGATACATGCGCGCTTATTTCACACGGGAAGTCGACAACAGCGTTGCGACCATAGAGGAGGCGCAAACCTTAGGGACCAATACCAATGACACCATTGCGGCGTACATCGGAACGGCTCAAAACACGTTGGAAATCGCAGCGTACAATTTGAACAATTCCGCGATTGAAGCGGCCATCAACTTGGCGATCTCCAATGGCGTTGAAGTGCGGTACATCGCAGAAGGGCAGAACGCAAACTTAGGCCTAAGCGCCATCGACGACAGCATGCCTGTCCACTTCCGCACCGACGGCGAAGGAAGCGGAATGCACAATAAATTCATTGTTGGCGATGCCGATAACACCGAACGCGCATTTGTATTGACCGGCTCCACCAATTTCACCACGGGCAACCTGAATACAGACCCGAACAACGTAATTATTTTGGGCGATCAAAGTTTGGCGCGTGCATACCGACTCGAATTTGAGGAAATGTGGGGATCCAATGGCATGGAGCCGGACCCGTCCAATTCGAAATTTGGTCCTTCCAAGACCATCAATACACCCAAGAAATTCATCATTGGAGGAAGCCCCGTCGAACTGTACTTCTCTCCCACCGATGGAACCACTTCCGCCATTCTCGACGCAATCGAATCCACGGATTACGACTTTTCATTCGCTACCCTCGCCTTCACGCGGAATGATCTCGGGGCTGCGGTGATCGAAGCGGGTTCAAGCTTGTTCGTGAATCCACGTGGAGCCATGGAAGATGCGGGGGCTACCGGTTCTGAATTTGAGACCTTGGTGGATGCAGGCATCGAAGTCTATTCGCACGTTGGCATCTCCGGACAGTTGCACCACAAATATTGCATTGTTGACCAAAGTGAACCCCTATCTGACCCTACAGTGGTCACCGGTTCACACAACTGGTCAACCACCGCGGAAACGACCAACGATGAAAACACATTGGTCATTCACGATGAGCGCATTGCAAACCTCTACTTCCAAGAATTCACCGGACTATTGAATGCAATGGGCGTAGGCATCACGGAATTGGCAACAGCCGAAACCTTGTGCCACATTTTCCCGAATCCGGCAGACTCGCGCATTGCAATCCAAGTCAAGGACATCCGATCCATTGGACAAGAATTGGTACTTCGGGATGCGAGCGGTCGCATGGTCTTGCGGGAATCCATTACTTCCATGACGCAAGACATTCTCATTGGTCATCTGACTTCCGGTGTGTACCTCGCGCAATTCGGATCAAGCATGCCCACCCGCTTGGTTGTTCGCTAATTCTGTGCTGCGTTCAACGCAGCAATGAAAATGACCCCGTGATCACCCGCACTGGATCTTCGCTCGGAGCATACGATTGTTCACCTTCAACGGTATTGATGATCAGATCATCATTGCCTTGGAGGATGCGCAATTCGTAGTAATAAGTACCTTCTGAGGCCTCATCTTCATTTGGCGCCCAACCGGCTGAAGCACCAAAGTTCTGGGAAGAATATAGCAATTCACCCCAGCGATTGAAGATGCGAATGGCGCTGCCGGGATAGGCATCCAATCCCTCCACAAAAAACGCCTCGTTCAGTGCGTCACCATTTCCTGGCGTGATCACATTGGGAAGGGTCAGACTGCACTCCTCGGTGATGACATTGAAGGCTCCTTCGGCCATATAGCAAGGAGGGTCGGTCTGTATGACCACGCTGTAAGTGCCATCTCCCATGCTTTCCATTCCCGGACCATCTGCCACAATCGGCGCACCAGCCATGTCGTATGACCACAGGTATGTATATGCTGTATATGACGGTTGCGTCACGACCGAATTCACTGACAGGGAAGCATTGTCATCAGGACAGAGGATGACCTCTTGGGCGTCCCAACCCAATGGCGGTTCCAGCACAGTCAGCTCCAAAGCGGCAAATCCTTCACCGATGTTCCCGCATGGATCTTCAATGCCATTGGCGTCATCCGTCAAACGCAACTGGTAGGCACCGCTGGTGACGATGGTTCCATCCAACTCGAGCTCAAACACCGACGCCAAATCACCCGTGAGATCCAAAGCCGTCGCGCTGCTAAAGGTGTACAATTCCCCCGCTGGACCTTCCAACTCGAAATCCCCTGGCTCCACGGTGGAAAGCAACACCGATTCGTCAAGCGTGACCGTATAAAGCTGCAATTCACAATCGGTCAAGCAAGAATCCGGGGCGGGCGGAACTTCATCGTATAAGCTCGCCGTAGACTGGCCAAAATCGATGGTATACCCTTCGAGGCTGTTGGTCCAATTCATCACGACTAACGCGTAGGTTTCGCCTGCTTGAACGGGCAAGTCAGCGTTGAAAGCCGGTCCGTTGAGATTGCCCGGCCCATTGCTATTTCCAGTACCTCCGTTTGCACTCGAGATGCCTGTGGGACCATTCGGCTCGGGAGGTGCCAGGCCAAAGGAATTGCAACCGACCTCGGGAGACAGAATTGGCGTCCCAATTCCTTCGCATCCTCCGGTGGTAATGTCAAACAACCCCCAGTCATAGTCATCCATCGGATTCAATGGATCGATGATGAAGCTTAATAATCCATTCTCTTGAACCGTAAACGTGTACCACAAGCTACTTTGCTCCAAGCTCGCATTGCAGGCACCCGTGTACTCATAAATATCTCCCGTGTTCAATGTAGCCTCCGTTTCCGTGTACAAATCACCGCAGAGAAAAACAGCTCCCGAACAATCACTGATGGTCTGCGCCGCAATCGTTTGGATTCCAACAAAAACCAGAAAAATCAGCACAGCCAGAAAGCTACAGGATTGATGGTAATGTGGGCATTTCAGTTTATTGCAACTCATTGGTGTTCAATGTAGAAAAAAAATCAACGCCCTAAAAAGGGTTGCTCAACCACTCGCTCGAGGTCATCAAAGTATCATTGAACGTATTCAGGAAATTGACCAGTGCTGACCGCTCCTCTGCCGAAAGGCTCAACTGGAATGGCTCTTGTCCGGGAACCCCAAATCCATTAACGCTCAACCGTTCGTCTAGATAAGGATGATGCTGAATGCCATCCGCATAAAAGTCGACCACGTCATGCAGCGTGGCAAACCGACCATCATGCATGTAAGGAGCCGTTAATCCGATGTTTCGTAAGGAAACCGTTTTGAATCGGCCATCGTCATAAGGATCGTCACTTATCGAACCTATGCCCCCGTCTCCAGCTGCGGCATAATCCATCTCGAGGCCATTTACAAAGGGTTGTGTCGAGAACAAATTCAACCCGCTGTGGCATTGATTGCATCGGGTTTCTCCATTGAAAAACAAGTCCTTCCCCATGCGTTCAGATTCCGAAAAATTTGCAAATCCATTCGAGCGACCGGCATCATACCGCGACGAATAGGACCGCATGCACATGAGGAATTGAGCCAGCGCAGAAGCCACACGATCCGAATTGATCTCTTCCGATCCGAATGCCGCTTCAAATAACGGAGCATAATACGGTTGCTCCAGGAGTCGCTCAGGCATTTCTTCGATGCTCAGCGCCATTTCATCCGGATGAGCAATGGGTTCTAGAACCTGCTGCGCCAATCCAACGGTGCGCATGTCCCAGAAAAACCGTCGTTGGTAACGAAAATTGAAAAGCCCCATGGCATTTCGCACGGTAGGCACACCCGAGACGCCTACGGATTTTGCTTCACTATCCGAAAAGGCATTGGCCTGGACGTGACAAGAAGAACAACTCACCGTGCCATCTACGGACATGGAAGGATCATAAAACAACACGCGACCGAGCGTCGCTCCCGCATCGGTGACCTCGATTTCTGAGCCGATATTCCCAAATAACTGCAACGCAGGATCGGTCAACCATTCCTCCGGAAAAGCCTGTGTGCTGTATGAGAATGGCGTCGCTGGAAGCTCGGGGTCCAACGCTTGTTGCACCGCTTCCTCCTGCTGCATGGGTGAATTCTGCTTTTCACAACTGGTCAAACTAAATGCAATCAGGAGTGCAATCGCAGAAAAACGCATGGCAATGCACGAAGTCAAGTTGTGGATTGTTGCATTGGTAGGGTCCATTTTCAAAGAAGGTACGGATTAACGCAATGAATCACAAAGGATAAGCATCATCCATCTGAGCGATGTGAAAACCAGATGCAACAACATGACGATATGCGGAAGACGTATCAGACAAACACGGATTGGTGTGATTCATGTGGATGAAATGGACCTTGGATTTTTCGGTGGCACTTAATCCACCCAGGAAATCCATCGTCTCCACCATGAAAGGGTGCGGAATTTCAGACATGTCGCGGTATCCGACTTCAGATGCGTCAAAAAAAGTAGCGTCCAGGTAAGCGCGGTCAACCAAGGACAGTTCGCGCTTCAAATCACGCTCCCATAACTCCCATTTATTGATATCCGGAATGAACAAAACGGTGCGATTGGGACCCACGATCCGATAACCGACCGTTTCCGAGTATTCGTCGCGGTGCGGAACCCGGATGGGCAGGGTTTGAACCCGCTCCGTAACTTGGACGATCGAATCCTCAGCAAGTGGATTGACCACAATATTGCCGAGTGAAATCAATTGATCCCAAGGTCCATTGGTCTGCAAAAAACGCCGAAAACGTGGCATGGCGTGCACCTTAATGCCTGTTGCACCAAGTACTTCACGGCCAAGAAACATCAAACCCGAGTAGTGACCAATGTGAGCATGGGTCAAAAAGATGGATGGCAAAACGTCGGCCTGACCGGAAAGCGACTGCAATGCATTCCATTGGCTCGCCACGTCGGGCGTGGCCTCAAACATGGCCAACTGACCCGATTTGGAATCTGAGATCCCCAGCGAAACGACCTTTCGATTGGTAGCCGGGCGTAAAAACAAATTCCGACAACACGGGCGATCACAGCCCATGTGTGGTGCGCCTCCATCCTGAAGCGTGCCCAATACATAGAGCATGGGCTCCTTCAATCGTGGACTGTCTGACGACGAATTGTTCGAGGAGTTAATGCTCGGCAATTGCCGGTCCGCCTCTCCTTTCTTGTTTCCTCCCTCCTGGCCAGCGCAGGCCAAGAGCAAAAGGATGCAAAAGAGAGGTGCAACGTTGCGAATCTTGGATGCCATACCGAGAAAGGTCGCAAAAAAAAACGGGCCATGCTTTTACATGGCCCGTCTATTTTCTCTTTGGTGCAATCAACGCTGGATCATGAAGCGTTTGGTGTGAGCCCCATTTGTTGATCGCAAGAACAGCAAATACGTTCCGTTCGCAAAATTTAAACTGATTTTCATGGACCATAGCGTTGTTTTTCATCCAAACAGGATGAATCCAACTTTCAACTTGATTTTGGATTAATTTTGAATATGAGATTATCCGCGGGACTGTTCTTTTTGATCTTGCTCAGCACATCCCATTGGAATGTGCTGAATGCGCAACTCGCAGTTTCTGATGCTTCTGCAAACGATGGGTGGACACTTGAAGATGGGTCAACGCACGATTGGATTGAATTGCGAAACGATGGGGAAACATCTGTGAGTTTACAGGGGCATCGCATCAACGATTCGTTTGATTTCGAAGAGGCATGGGAATTGCCTGCGTTGGAATTGCAAGCGGGTGAGCGACTGCTCATCTTAGCTTCTGGCGAAGACAAGTCGTATGTTCCTGAAAACTGGCAGTGCCCTGCATTGGATTCGGACGAATGGCACTACCTGCTCCCGACGTCCAATCTCCCCACCAATTGGCGGTTGCCGAGCTTCGATGACAGCGCTTGGGATACCGGACCTGGAGGTTTTGGTTATGGCGATGGAGACGATGCCACGGTGGTTGACGCCGATGTGATTTTCCTGCGGCGCACCTTTTCAATCGACGATCCACTCGACTGGGGTTATTTATCCACCGCAGTTGATTATGACGATGGATACATCGCCTACATCAATGGCGTTGAAATAGCACGTTCCGCGAGTATGTCAGGAGTAATGGGCAATTTCAACGATTTCGCCACTACATGGGTCGAAGCCAATATTTACCAAGGTAATTCGCCTGAACAATCCTTAACCGATGCAGCAGAGTTCAACTCGTTGTTGGTGGAAGGTGATAACGTGTTTGCCGTCCAAGTGCACAACAGTGGAGCTGAATCAAGTGACCTCTCGATTCGACCTTTTTTGGGGTTGACGCGCAAAGATGGCCTAGACACCTCTTGGCCCAGCCCGCCCGCCTGGTGGGCAGAGTATGACGCTCTGCTGCACACCTCCTTTCAGCTAAGCCCGGGTGAATCGGTGGTTTGGTATGATGCTGATGGTGAAGTAATGGATGCCTTACCCTTGCATCCTGACCTTGTCTATGGACTGTCCGTGGGGCGACCGGAAGGCAGCCTCTCCGAATGGTGCATTTTCGAAAACCCATCGCCCGGCGAGGCCAACAATGGCGTCTGCTTCGACGGGTTCGAAGCGGAAGTCTCAGCCACCTACCCATCTGGCTGGTACGACTCACCGCTCGCCGTACAAATTGACAATCCGAGTGCAGAGCAAACGGTGCGCTACACCACAAATGGGGATTACCCGACCAATGCGGATCCTGTTTTCCCTGAAGGAGGATTGGAGTTTGATGCCACCACCGTGCTGAGTGTTCGGGCGTGGGATTCCCAGGGCAATTCCATTCCAAGCGAAGTCAATGACTTCACTTACATCATTGACGAATTCACGCCCGAAGTGCCGACCTTTTCCATCATCACCGATGAAGATCACTTGTGGGATTGGAACACGGGCATCTATGTTGACGGTCCAAATGCAGGTCCGGATTACCCTTACTTCGGCGCGAACTTTTGGGAGCCTTGGTCACGGTTTGCCCGGCTGGAGTACTTCGACGCAAGCGGAACTTCCCAACTCAAGGAGAACCTGGACCTGGAAATCCACGGGGGCTGGTCAAGGGCTGAACCGCAGCGATCGTTTCGCCTCGATTTTCGAGGGGAGTATACCGGCGATTTCGATTACCCCATTTTTGACGACACACCGGAAATCACCTCCTACAACAATCTGAATTTGCGCAATGGCGGTCAGCATAGCTGGGCAACCAAATTGCAGGATGCGATGTATTCGCGCATGGCACGACGCACGAACATCTTAGCGAGCAATTGGCGCCCAGCCATCCTCTACCTCAACGGAGAATTCTGGGGCCTCTACGGCGTGCGACAAAAAACAGACGAGCATTTCATCGCCAATGAATTGTTGGTCGAAAAAGACGATGTGGATCTCCTTTCACCGACCGCTGTACTCGCTGGATCCGACCAAGACTTTCTCGAAGGAACGTCGGCACTCTTGGCCGCATCGCCGTACAGTACAAGTTTCTTCACCGCTTTTCAAACCCACTTTGATGTCAAAAACTACATCGACTACTTTGTCTTTGAAACGTACGCCCAAAACACCGATTGGTTGGGGTTGGCTTGGGGCCTGAACAACATCAAAACTTTCCGCGCAGCACCCGATCAGCCTTGGCGGTATTTGATGTACGATACGGATGCAGGGTTTGGCTTCTTCGGAGCCAGCGTCAACGACAACTTCATCGATTGGGCAAGGAACCCTAATTATCCCTCTGTACACAGCAACATGTTCGATAAAGTGTTGCTCAACAATGCCTTCCGATTGCGGTTCATCAACCGATACGCGGACCTCATTAACACGATGTTCCAGCCGCTGAATTTCAACACCGAAGTCTCGGAAACCATGGCCATGATGAGCGGGACCATGCCCCACCACATCGACCGATGGAATTCTCCGGCGACTTATTCCAGCTGGCTCAACGCAATCAGTAATTTGACATCCTACAATTCGAGCCGAGTGAACACCGCTCGAACGCATTTGAAAAACAGCTTTGGATTGCCCGCTGATTACAACTGCACGTTGGATGTGTTCCCCCCACCTGCGGGAGCCGTCCGTGTCAACACCATCACTCCAGGACCGCTTCCTTGGCAAGGGATTTATTTCGAGGAATGTCCAATCGAATTGGAAGCAATTGCAACGGAAGGTTGGATGTTTGACAGCTGGGATAACAACCAGCACATCTTAGCCGGCGACATGAATGCCGATACCCGAATCACCTCTGTTCCCCTCTTCACCAACGATTTGTTCCGCGCTCGCTTCGTGCCGTGTCCGGAAGACGCCGCGGTGTCGATCGTCAGCAATGGTGGTTTGTTGTCTGTGTCGCTCGAAAACATTCCATATGCCGATTCCATTGCTTGGTTCTTGGAAGATGGGTTTGTTGGGACTGGGAACGAATGGGCTCCAAATGTTGATGGGAGTTTTACGGCTGAAGTTTTCTTCGATGGATGCTCGGCTATTTCGCCTTCTTTCGAAGCAGGAGCCGTTGATATAGAATTGCTTCAACCGGATGATGCCTTCAAACTTTGGCCGAATCCAGCGAACGAATCCTTTACTTTCAAGATGCCAGCACCAAGGCCTTTTCGCGTGTTTAATGCCATGGGACAAGCCGTCTGGGAGAGCCAGCCATCCTCAGGAATGGCCGCTCAAAAAACCACCGTCCAAGTCCCAACAAGCGAATGGCCCGAAGGCACCTACGTGGTGCGCTCCGGGCCAAATGCATTCAAGCTTGTGATCCAGCGCTAAGCATCGCTGGCATGCTCATCAGACAGGGGTCATGAATTGATTTCCTTGCGACGGCGTTGTTCTTCCGAGAAGGTATCCAATCCTTCAGCCGTTCCTTCAGCACCACGCTTCGTGGGTACGCGGCGCATTTGATCAAAAAGCACATCCACTTGATCGTAATTCTCCAACCAAATGTTGGCGTTGATCAAATTGATGTAGATCAGTCCCGCCATTTTCGTATCAATGCGCGCTTTCTTGTTGTCAAAGTCCGCCTCTTCCATTGCAGTTGACCAAACGTCAACGCACTTGGCAATCCCTGCCATGGCGGACTCAGGATCCGAGAGGTACTTCTCCATGGCCATCTCCATGTCCAAGGCGGCATTGTTTAAATCCCTGTAGTCAACCTTTTTCGTGGTTTTTGCATGGTAAATCGTCATGGGTCGCTTTTTGGTAGAGAAGCAAAGGCGATCGTTGAGGAGTGCATTAGCCGCTGCACTGGCCCCTTCTACAGCCGTCATGCTCAGGCGATCGTTGATTGCTGTTTGGTTCCACGACTTGTTCAATGCAGACTTGGAGGCATACTTGTTGCTAGTGAAGGTGGAATAAAGTATTGGATCGCCCAGGACTTCATCTGCAACCACCGAACCATCGGGAAGACTCACAGACATTCCGACCAATTGACGGTACTGCATGGTGCGGTAGTACTTGTAGGATACACTTCCGTCTTTGGCCTTGATCTCTTGTTGCTGATCCTCATAAGGCATTGCCTCAAATTGTTGAATTTCAAGGTTGACGATAGCTCCTCCATCCGCACGAGTCAAGCCTTCCAAGTTTATTTTGGCCCCGACGATGTTCGGTTCAAAAATTTTCTCTGTGCGCATTGGCTTGACAGGGGTTACCAACTGAGGCTTCTTTTCATCCAACAATGCACGCTCTAGAAGCTTCGCACCTGTGCCTTTGGAATTGTACGTTTCCATTTCCTTGTCAAAGTTTTCCTGGGCCATCTTGGTGTCGATTTCCCATTGGGCCAATTCCTCCTCATAAATATCTTTGTACACCTGGTTGACCGCTACTTGATAGGTGGTCACGCCAGCAGGCAATGGCTCGCTTGGACGGCTGATGTATTCCACCTGCATGGTTTCCCTTTGAACATTTTGCGCTTGAGCACCAAAGGCAATCGCGCAAACTAGCAATAGATAAATGTGTTTCATGGTTTTTTTCTTGTGGACGCAAGTTATCTGATTTTTTTTTCCGCACCGGCAAAAAAAAGCCCAACCGATGTGGTTGGGCTTTTTCGAGGGACTGGACTGGTGTTAGTCGACGACCAAAATTGTTTGCGTGAGCGTGGCCAAATTCCCAATGCAGTCAATGGCAATCCACGACCGGAAAATGACACCCCCTCCTTCACAAGGGCTACCTGAACTGTATTCATTGAAAATGATGGTCGTCTCTCCATCACAATTGTCAAAGGCAATTAGTTCCGGATTGTCACCGGTCAAAACCGGTGGCTCAGGAATGTTTAGACATGTCACGGTCAGATCTACTGCAGGCAAAGAGCCAATCCAAATGGGCGCCGTTGTATCCACGACAATCAAGGTTTGGCTGCCTTCGATGAAGTTGCCGCAGTCATCCGTGGCTGTCCAAGTCCGAATGAGGGTATACCTCGATGGGCACGGACCTTCCACGATTTCTTCTGTGAGCACAACTTCTACGTTGTCATCACAATTGTCAACCGCTGTCAAAATTGGCGGCACTGGCACCGCACTGCATTCAACGGTCACATCAGATGGAATTTCCATTGACCATTCAGGAGCACCGCTATCTGAAACTACGATTTCTTGCGTAACCACTGATTCATTGCCCGTGCAATCTGTTGCGGTCCACGTTCGAATCACGGTGAATCCTGCAGCGCAACCGGCTTCACCAATAATTTCTTCCGCAAAATCAACATCGACAGCTCCATCGCACACATCCGTCGCAGTATACAATCCCGCATCCTCCAACTCGCCGCAACTGATGTTCAAATCGCCAGGCATCGCTTGATCCCAAATCGGAGACTCGGTATCCTCCACTGTAATTGTGAATATGTGGCTAACCACATTTCCACAGTCATCAGAGGCAGTCAAGGTAACAAGGTGCACATAGTTGCCACATTCATCTTCCGAAATCACTTCACGTGACTCATCAATGGATACAGCTGTGCAGCCATCAACGGCCTCCACTGCAAAGGCTTCTTCTTCGCATTCGAATATCAAGTCCTCAGGAGCATTTGTAAACGTTGGCGACAAAATATCCTGCACCTGAATGAACTGATTGCACGTCGCAACTTCCGAAACCAATCCACATGCATCCACTGCATAGATGGAGAAGGTCCGTGTAAAATTGTAAGCCTCTCCACACTGTGGGTCTATTGCATCTTCAAATTCAATTACAACGGCGGCTTCACTGCAATTATCGATTGCACTAACGCTTGGCATTCCCAAAGCTTCGGGCGAAATATCCACCTCGCAATTCTCATCGAGGAAGATGGTGGCATCTTCTGGGCAAACCAGACCAATCAATTCCGGCTGTTCCGTATCGGAAACTTCTACCACTTGTTCATGGGTAGCTTCATTGCCACTGCAGTCGATTGACGTCCAGTTGCGCAAGAGCGTATACGTTCCTGGGCAGTCACCGGGAATAGAATCCTGGTTGAACACTACCTCCACTGAAACGTCACAATTGTCTATAGCGGTCAACACTTCCGCTTCACTAGCCGCCTCAAAACATGTCATCCCAATGTCCTGCGGTAAGCCCTCAACAAAGGTCGGAGGCGTGGTGTCCTGAACTTGTATCGTAAACTCGTGAATGGTTTCATTGCCGCAATTGTCCGTTGCGGTAAGCGTGACCAGGTGCTCGTAATTCCCGCAATTGTCCTCGAAGAGTACTTCACGTGTCTCG
>Ga0206125_10003385_pt1 | contig 15385 bp, 14 predicted proteins | sample Helgoland_Spring_4_FD_148598 | JGI IMG/M metagenome (GOLD analysis project Ga0206125, IMG submission 148598) | Pelagic subsurface seawater microbial communities from Kabeltonne, Helgoland, North Sea - Helgoland_Spring_Bloom_20160331_1 | ecosystem: Environmental > Aquatic > Marine > Epipelagic ... | reverse complement strand
ATTACATTGAAAATAACGAAATCCCCCAATTATTAAAAGATGCTCAAATGGAAACCGCTATTGCCGTAGGTGCTGGCGTTGATCCACTTGATAATCAAGCAAGAGAGACAGTAAAAGAAAAAGTTGGCAGCTTAGAGGTTGAATATGCCCAACAAGCTAGAGCCGTTACCTTTTTAAAGGCTGTCGATACTAAATTAGCGAAATTAACTCATAGATCGAAGATGGTGAAGCGTGTTTGATTACGACTCGTTAAAAAAAACAGCTACGCAGTTAATTACTAAATTTGGTACATCTGCGACTATTACGAGAGATTCAGGTCGTAGGTTTAACCCTGCTACTGGTCATTATTTTACAGGTCTAACTGAAAGTTTTAGCGTTAAAGCTGTTAGAACGCAATTTAATGCGTTTGAAAAGGCTGGAGATAACATCAAAGACGATGATATTCGTCTATTGGTTCAATCTGGCGTTACTGCGCCAATTATTAACGACTCTTTAACGTTTGACTCGGTTACATATCGGGTTATGAGCGTTGCAACAGAATCCCCCTCTGGAACGGACATTTTTTATGACATTCAGTGTCGATCTTAAAGAGTTTGCTCAAAAAACAAACAAAAAAGTGTCTACTGTTGTAAAAGAATCAGCAATTGACTTGTTTTCAGAAATTATAAGGGAAACTCCTGTTGGTGATCCGTCTTTGTGGAAAAACCCACCCCCAGCAGATTATGTTGCTGGTAGTTTACAAAGTAACTGGCAATGTACATTAGATACACCAGCGTCAGGCAAATTAACGACAATTACCGCAGATACAGCGACTATTTCAGCAATGGAATCAGTTGTCCAAACTGCACAAGCAGATCAGCCAATATTTCTTACTAACAATCTGCCGTATGGCGAAAGAATTGAATATTTAGGGTGGTCACACGCTCAAAAGCCTGAAGGAATGGTTCGAGTGAGCGTCAGTAAATTTCAGAATAAATTAGCTAAAGCATTAGCGAAGGTTGCGGCATGAGTACAATATTTGCAGACATAAGTTCCGCGCTAGATTCAAGATTAAACACCCTTGCAGGGTCATCGCCTATTGCATGGGAAAACACAGTATTTACTCCTGTAAAAGATACGCTTTATTTGCGTCCTACTATTTTGCCAGCTTTAACGACTCAAGCGGCACTAGGAACAAGCGGAATCGACGAATATATAGGAATCTACCAAATAGATATATTTGCGCCTAGTGGTAAAGGGCGTGGCGAAGCAGAAACAAAAGCCGATGCAATAGCCGACCATTTTAAACGTGGTACAGATTTGTCTAGCAATGGAAAAACCATACGGCTTGGCAATGTATCAAGAAACACAGGAATACGGGACGAAGATCGTTTCATTATTTCACTCTCTATTAACTATATGGCTCATGTAACTCCGAGGTAAAATATGACTATCGCTACTGGCTCACGCCACAATCTATCCTATGTTGTTGAAGCAACATTTGGAACAACTCCATCATCCCCAGGATTTACACCAATTCGTCACACTGGAACAACTTTAGGTCTGTCAAAAGATGCAGTTGAGTCAGAAGAATTGCGTGAAGATCGACAGGTTGCCCATTTTAGACATGGAAACAAGTCTGTAACGGGTGATATTAACTTTGAACTGTCTTATGGCGGTTTAGATGCACTTTTAGAAGCTACTTTGTGCGGTGCTTGGGCTACAAACGTCCTAAAAGCTGGCACAACACGCAGAAGCTACACTGTTGAGCGTCACCATCAAGATATTGGTAAGTATTTGCGCTCTACAGGGTGTCAATTCAACACAATGTCACTATCTATTGCGCCAAATTCAATGGTTACTGGCTCATTTGGCATTATTGGCTCTGGTTTTACAACATCAGGCTCTGCATTAGGTAGTTCTAGTTACAGTGCTGAATCGACAACTGCACCTTTTGACTCTTTTTCAGGTTCAATTAAAGAAGGTGGTTCAGCAATCGCAATTATTACTGCACTTGAATTAAACATTGATAACGGCATGGAAGCACTCTATGTTGTTGGCTCTGCTGACACGCTTTTACCGTCTATTGGTAAATCAAGCGTTACAGGTTCTGTTACTGCTTATTTTGAAAATACAACTTTGCTAGACAAGTTTGTTGCTGAAACTACATCCTCAATAGAGTTTACGTTAACTGATGCGGCTGGCAATGACTACATCGTGCTGTTACCTAAAGTAAAGTATAACTCTGGCAACCCTGAAGTTAGCGGCCCTGGAGCAATTACAGTAACTTTAGATTTTGTTGCTCTCTATAACTCTAGCGATGCATCACAAATCAAAATTACTCGCGTACCAGCGTAATTTCATAGATCGAGGATTAAAATGGACATTAACCAACTATTTACCGCAGACGCACACGAAGAAGGGGCTGAAATACGCATTAAAAGCCCTTTAGACGGTGCTGAAACTGATTTTTACATAACCCTACAGGGCATAGACTCAAAAACGTACAGAAAGGCTGTACGGAAGTATCACAGAGCCTTGCTTAACGAAGAAGAGGGTGGAGAAATTGATCTTTTAGTATCTATTACAAAAGATTGGCGTGGTTTAAGTGATGGTAAGAATGATGTGCCTTTTAGTGCGGAAAAAGCAAAAGAGTTATACACAAATGCGCCAAGTGTCACAGCGCAAATGGATTCTTTTGTTGCTGACCGCAAAAATTTTATCAAGGGCTGATTGAGGAGCTTGGTCAATATGCTAAGTGGCAATTTTGGTCACGAGGCTTTGACAAAGGCTCTAAAGTCAGTCGTATTGATAATCTTAATCAAGTTGCCAAGTCTATTGGTAAAAAACCTAAAGAATTAGAAGATGCGCCCAAGTTAGACCCAAAATTAAGCTATTTATGGGCTATTTTTGTTGATCTTAAAAATTCTGCGCCAGATTGTATTACCTACCCCCAAATTAACGCCTATATGCAGATTTATGGCGATCTTAGTGTGTTTGAGATCGACGCTATCTGTCATTTAGACGCTTTACACTCTCAAGAGATTAATAGTTATGGTTGATGTTTCTAAGTTAGTTATCAGCGTTGATAGTGATGGAGTAAGAACGGCTACGGGTGATTTAGAGTTATTAAACAAAGCTGGCACAAAAACAGAAAAAACAACTGAAACGTTAGATCAATCTGTTAAAAAACTGACTAAACAATTTGATCGGCAAGCTAGAAATGCTGGCAAGTCGGCAAATGAAATCAAATTACTGGATTTAAAAGCAAAAGGCGCAACGGACGCTCAGTTAAAAGCAGCACAAGCAGCGATGAAAAACGCTGAAGCTATGAAAAAGCAAGCTGATGCCGCTAGATTTGCTGCTCAGTCAGCAGGGCAAACAGGTGGTGCATTTAGGGCTATGCGAGGCTCTACACAACAGCTTTCTTGGCAGTTACAAGACGTTGCAGTACAAGCGCAAATGGGAACAAGCGCGTTTATGATTATGGGCCAACAGGGGCCGCAAATTGCTTCTATTTTTGGTTCTGGTGGTGCTGTAGCTGGTGCTTTGATAGCCTTTGGTTCTATTGCTGCTGGCGCTGTATACAATGGCTTAATGATGACGGGAGATGCCGTCAAGCGCCTTGATAAAGAAATGGATGCTTTGACAGGAGACTTTGATAATCTTACTGGCGAATTACGTGACTTTACTCGCGCTTTAGTCAATAAAGAAATTGTTGAAAACACGATTTTAATTAAAAAATTACAAGAAGAATACGATAAATTAACAAATCCTGTTCAAAATACAGTCGAGTCATTTGGTAATTTTACTGATCATTCTAAATCTGCTGGCGAAGCAGCATTTAAATTAAAAGCTGAAATTTTAGCTTTAACCCAAAACAATACAACATTAAGGGAATCGGTTGACGATTTAACAGATGACACTGAAGATTTAATTGGTAATTTAGATAAAGAATTAATTACTTTAGGTATGACAAATGTGCAGCTTGTTGCTTATAAGGCAAAAATGGCTGGTGCAACGGATGAACAGATCAAGGCAATTATAGCCACTGCTGCTGCTATAGAGAAAGAAAAGCAAAGGCTAGAAAACATAAAAGAATCAAATAAGGCTATTGAAAAAGCTAAAGAACAACAAAAAAAATATAACGCAAATTTACAGCATCAATTAAATCTTTTAACTTTAACTGGCCCAGCTTTAGATGCGTACAAAGCATCTGTAAAAGGTGGTACAAAAGAACAGCAGGAAGCAAATGCTGAACTAGAAAGACAAATACGACTAAAAAAAGAAGCTATTGCGCTTGATAAAAAGATTGCCGATAACGAAGATAAATTAACTGACTTTTTTACAAAAGCTAATGCAAAAAAAGATGCAGATGCTGAAAAAGCTGAAGAAGATGCACAAAAGAGAGCAGCAAAAGCGGCTCAACGCGGATTAGATAAAATTACTCTGCTTGCTTTACAGCATGAGGCAGAAAGAATTCAATTAGCTGATGATTTAGCAAACGAATTAATTACTCAGCAAGCACACGATGATGCATTAAAAGGTCAAGCGAGAGAAACAGCTAATGCTTTGTCTGAAATAGATAAAAAAGCATTAGCAGATAAGCAAGCTATAGCTGATGCAAAAGCGCAGATTGAAGATCGAGGATTACAAAACGCGCAGAATGTTGCTAGTGGCCTTGAAGGAATTGCAGAAGAAGGAACAGCCGCACAAAAAGCGTTGTTCGCAGTTTCTAAAGCAATTGCAATTGCAGAAATTATTGTTGCTACAGAGCGCGCTGCGGCATTAGCTTCCGTCTATTCTGCTGGAGCAGGGCCTATTGCTTGGCTTGCGTCCCGTGAGGGAATTAGAATAATGGGTTATGCCTCTGCTGGCATAGTTGCTGGTACAGCTATTGCTGGAGGTCGAGCATTAGGCGGTCAGGTTAGAGGTGGTGAATCTTATCTTGTCGGTGAGCGTGGCCCAGAACTTCTGACAATGGGTACGTCAGGCCGTATTGCTACCAATGAAAACCTTAAAAATGCTGTTGGCGGTAATTCTGGCTCTGCTGTTACTGTTAATCAAACTATTAACGTCACTACAGGCATACAAAGCACTGTCCGAGCCGAAATTGTAACGTTGATGCCTCAGATTGCTCAAGCGGCTAAAGGTGCAGTAGCTGATGCTCGATTGCGTGGTGGTAACTTCTCTAAAGCAATGTCTGGAGCATAATCAATGACAACCTTATCTTTTCCTTCTGTAGCTGTGCAGAATATGACTATGCGCTTAAAGCGAGTCGTTGCAGTTTCAGAATCACCCTTTACTTTAGATACTCAAGTGTTTGCTCATCAGGGCGCGCGATGGGAAGCAGAAGTATCTCTTCCTCCACTAAGCCATGAACAAGCAAGATCGGTAGAAGCCTTTATTGTTGGACTTAAAGGCCGCGAAAACACCTTTACCTTTGGTAATCCTCTACACACCAGCACAGCCAGTGCAACAACATCAGGTACGACTGCTATAAGAGCAGAATCTTTAACAACGACATCAGCCGCATCAGCGGTTAGTGCTGGGACTTACTTTCAGCATGGTAGTTATTTGTACATGGTTACCGCTGACAAATCTGCTGGCGCTGGCACTTTATCATTTCAACCCCCATTAAGACTTGCTATCGCAAACGGTCAGTCTCTTATTTTTAATTTGCCAAAAAGCCTTTGGCGAATGGCCTCAAATGATGTTGGTTGGTCAATCAATTCTACATCTTTGTATGGCTTTACTTTTGCCTGTGAGGAAGCGTTATGAGTCGTGATTTAACGAGCGGAATGGTTAGTGTAACAACTGCTGATGTTGTTCGACCAGCTTACTTTGTCAGAATGCAATTTGATTCAAATGATTCTCCTAGTTATTTAAATGTGTGGTCAGGTGTTGGTGATCTTGTTTATGGTGGCAATACCTACACTGGTGTTGGCGATCTTTTATCAATTGGTGAGATTGCAGAAAGTTCAGACCTTTCTGCGGCTGGCATTAGCGTTTCAATTACAGGGCTTAAATCTGAATTTTTAGTAATTGCTAAAGATCATCAGTACCAAGGCAGACCGCTTACTGTTGCATTAGGTGCTTTTGATAGTTCAGGTTCGCTGATAGCTGATCCAACAGTCATGTTTTCTGGATTTATGGATATTATGACAATTACCGAGGGAGGAGATTCCTCGACTATTTCGGTATCTGTAGAGAATAAACTTATTGCCTTTGAGCGATCAAAAATTAGACGCTATACAGCAGAAGATCAAAAGATTGATCACCCTACAGACAAAGGCTTTGAGTTTGTAACTGCCATTGTAGAGAAAGAAATTATCTGGGGAAGAGCAACAGGCGCAGCAGGTGGTAGTTCAGGAGGCTCTGGCGTTAATGGCGGTGGAGGAAATAATGGTTGGTGGAATACAGCTTGATCATTGCTCACGAATGCCTAGCTAACGTAAAAGAAGATATTAAACCTCTGCTAGAAAAACACTGGGAATTAGTTGCTCTTAATCAAGGAACAATTAAATTAAATCCTGATTGGGAGAAGTACGCAGAATTAGATGCAGCAGGGATACTAAGAATATTCACTGCCAGAGATCAAGGCGAGTTAGTTGGCTATTGTGTACTGGTTGTATCACAAAGCCTCCATTACAAAGATCATGTCTTTGCAAATAATGATGTTGTTTTCGTATTGCCTGATTCTAGGGCAGGGGCAACGGGTTACAAATTAATTAAATATGCAGAAGATCACTGCCGTGAAAATGGCATCTCTCTTTTAAACATTAACACCAAAGTTCATATTCCATTTGATAGCTTAATGCTTGGCATGGGATTTAATTTAATAGAGCGCATTTACTCTAAATGCTTTAAGGGTTAACTATGGCAGTATCGTTAATTGCAGGGATAATTGCTGGCGCATCAACGGCTATAGTTACAGGAGCGTTTAGTTGGTTAGCTTTTGGCATTGTTGCTGGTATGTCGATGATCACGCGCGCTTTAACGCCAAAGCTAGATTTAGGCGCTCAAATGGGTGGCCGATCTGTGATGACCAGAGATGCAGCATCCTCTCGCAAGATTATCTATGGTCGTGCGCGCGTGGGCGGCAATGTTGTCTACCTTGAATCCACTGGCACTGATAATAAATACCTTTGGTTAGTCACTGCGATTGCAGGGCATGAAATAGATGCTTATGAACAGGTCTGGTTTAACGATCAAAAGATTTGGGATGGTGGCTCATATGTTAGTGATTGGGGTTCCTATGTATCAATCAGCTTTTACGATGGATCACAAACAACAGCAGATTCAGGCTTAGATAACGCATCTACAAAATGGACATCTAATCATATACTACTCGATACCGCTTACATGGTGGTCAAGCTAACTTATGACCAAGAAAAATTTGCCCAAGGCTTGCCAAATATCTCTACTGTGGTACGCGGTAAAAAGGTTTGGAATCCTATTAACTCCTCTCTTGTTTGGTCGCAGAACCCTGCATTGTGTTTAAGAGATTATTTAACTGACACTAAATATGGTTTAGGCGAGTCAACAGCTAATATTGCTTCTATCAATACTGCAATAGGCGTATGTAATGAGACTGTCGCTTTAGCCGCAGGTGGGACTCAGCCACGTTATACAATAGATGGAGTTATTGATACTGGCGATTCGTTAAAATCAAACATTGAATTAATGGTTGGTTCGATGGCTGGGCGTTTAATTTATGCTAGTGGCAAATTTGAGATTCATGCAGGTAAATACGTTGCGCCAACGGTAACTATTGATGAATCACAAATACTTGGCGAAATTAAAGTACAAACTAAACAGTCAAGACGCAACGGATACAATGCAGTAAAAGGCGTGTTTTTATCTGAAGAAGATAATTACGTTTTAGCTGATTACCCTGCACAATTATCAAAAACTACAGCAGGGTCTTTTGTTACGGGTGATCGCTATAAAATATTAACTATTGGAACAACAGACTTTACAGCAATTGGTGCGTCAGCAAATACCGTTGGTTTAAATTTTAAGGCAACAGGAGCAGGATCAGGTTCAGGTACAGCCTCATTATTTTTAGCAGAAGATGACGAACAGATTTATCTTGATATGCCACTGCCTCTAACAGTAAATAATATACGCGCTCAAAGACTTGCGCGGCTTGCTTTATTGCGATCCAGGCAGCAAGAAGCTATTACGATGGCTTGTAACCTGTCTGCTTTAAGATTTAACGTAGGCGATAATATTAACATTACCAATGCTCGACTTGGGTATAGCCAAAAAGTATTTGAGGTTACTGGCTATTCAACAAGTTTTGATAGTTCTGGTGAAATAATTATTAATGTGCAAGCGATAGAAACTGCATCCTCTGTATGGAATTGGAGTTCTACTGATGAAGAGGTTTTTCTAGGTGGAGGTGAAGTTGCTTTATATGACGGCAGTTTTACCGAAAGACCTGCAAGTATTGCCGTTGCCCCTGATAGCTATATGGGTGAAGATGGTACATTCAGACCTTATTTTAGCGTTACTTGGCCTGCCTCTGTTGATGCGTTTGTAGATCATTACATAGTTGAGTGGAGAACAGGGTCAGGTGATTACCTTTCTCAAGCAACAAGAACATCTCCGCTGCAAATAACTAATTTGCAAGATGGTGCGTCCTACAATGTTCGCGTAAAAGCTGTTAATGGTTTAGGTGTTCAAAGTCTAACAAGAGATGCAACGCCTACTGCGGCTACTGACACTACCGCCCCATCTGCTCCCTCATCTGTTTCTGCAAGTGGTGAATTTGAACAAATAACTATTAATTGGACTAATCCTACTGTTGCTGATTTTAGTCACGTTGACGTTTATCGCTCAACTTCCTCTAGTGGTACTTATGCCGTAATCGGGAAAAGTGCAGGAACTAACTTTACTGATACTAATCTAGCGGTTGGAGTAACCCGATACTATAAGCTAAGGTCTGTTGATTATAGCGGCAATGCAACAAAAGATGGTTCTGGCAACCCTGTATACAGTTCTATTGTTAACGCGACAACAACGCAAGTCCCCTCTGGCGGCATTGCTAATGGTGCTGTTGATACAGATCAAATTGCTGACCTTGCTGTAGAGACAGACCAGATAGATAACGATGCGGTAACAATTGCTAAGGTTGCGGCAAGTTTACAATCGACAAACTATGTTTCTGGTAGTGCAGGTTGGAAAATACAAAAAAGCGGTGCGGTTGAATTTGAAGAAGCAACGATTCGCGGAGAGATTACTGCTAGTACTGGAGTCATAGGCGGCTTTACAGTTGGGTCTGATTCATTAATTGCAGGGGCTAACGCAACAAGAGTTTCTTTAAGCACTGCTAACGGTATTCATCTTGGTCATAATACGTTTGCTTCTGCACCTTTTAGAGTAAACAGAGCAGGTGCTTTAACTGCAACAAGCGCAACGATTACAGGCGCGCTGACCTTAACCAATGTCGATGGGACTACTGTTGAGTATAGTGGTGGCAATCTTCAAGTTGGAACCGTTCAAACAGCAAACATTGCTAACGATGCAATTACTAACGCTCAAATTGCCGTTGATGCTATTCAGGGTGACGTTATAGCCGCAGGAGCTATTGTTACAACAATGTTGGGCGTTGATGCTGTAACCAGTGCAAAGATTGCCGACAATGCAGTTTTGACAGCAGCTATTGCGGCTGATGCTGTTACAACAGTTAATATTGCAAATAATGCTGTAACCAGTGCTGTTATTGCCGCAGGTGCGATTACTTCTACAGAACTGGGCGTTGATGCAGTTACTAGTGCCAAGATAGCAGACAATGCGGTCACAGCGGCACAAATAGGTGCGGACGCAGTTACCACAGCCAAAATAGCTGACGATGCAGTGACTAATGCGTTGATTGCTACTGATGCGGTGAATGGTGATTCTATTGCGGCTAACAGCGTTACTGCCTCATCTATTGTTGCAGGAACCATTACTGCTAGTGAATTGGCCGCTAATTCCGTTACTGCTTCTCAAATAGCCGCAGGTTCGGTTACAGCAAGTGAGATTGCCGCAAATACTATTACAGCAAGTCAAATAGCCGCAGACGCTATAACTGCAAATGAGATTGCCGCAGACGCAGTAACAGCAGATGCAATAGCCGCAAACACTATTACAGCCGCAGAAATAGCCGCCAATACTGTTACCGCTTCTCAAATAGCCGCTGATGCTATAGGTGCAAATGAAATAGCCGCCAATGCTATTACTTCTGATGCTATTGCCGCTAATGCCATTACAGCTAACGAAATTGCGGCTGATGCTGTTACTGCTAATGCAATACAAGCCAACGCTGTAACTGCAAATGAAATTGCGGCCAATGCTATAACTGCAAGTGAAATCGCGGCTGATGCTGTGACCGCTAATGAGATTGCCGCTAACGCTGTAACGGCTGATGCTATTGCGGCTAACTCTGTAACTGCAAGCGAGATTGCGGCCAACACAATTACAGCTTCTCAGATAGCGGCAGGTGCTGTTACTGCGAATGAAATGACTGTTGCTAACCTTGCGGCTATTAGTGCAAACATGGGAACAATCACCGCAGGGTCTATCTCATCGGCATTGATTACTGGTGATGTAACTGAGGTTTATCCAGTTGGTCAATATTATTACACTGCCCTCACAAGTTCAGCGGCAACGCTTGGCTCGTTTACTCTTCCTGCCCCCACCAGCGGCATTTTAAAACGACAGAAAATTGATATTAATGTTCTGTTTGATATACAAAATAACTCACAAACCCCAACGGCTCAGGCCACTATTGTGTTTACAGTGCAGAAAAAAAGCAAAGGGGTAAATGCTGTAAGTGTAGGAACAGTAACCGTGGAAAGTGAATCTATTGCTTATAATCAGTTGTTGAGTATTTCGGGCAATGTGTTGGATAAAGTAGATATAAGCGGAGGAGTTGCCGCCAGTGTGGATGCATCTGGTAGTAATGAACCTGCTTACATTCAAGCTGTGTATTATGACTCAGGCAGTAATAAAACATTTATACAATGTTCCGCTTATACGGATTTATTCAGCACTGGGAATACGTTGTATTTTAGTGACTCAAAGTTTACCTCCGCAGGGACTTGGGTAACACCATCAACTACTGAAACAATCTTTATTCCTACTCCCCCCGACCCATCATCAGGAGTTGGCAGAGCGTCCTTATGGCTACCGTTTAAAATGAGTTATGGGCAAACAACAACGCTTACCGATTACAGGGTGAGGGCGCACGTTTCAAATGCACAATCTAGCGTAAATTACACCGCTTACAGGATGTTAGGAACACTGGAGAACATATCGTGATCAAAGTTGGTTATACAAAAACAGACGGCACAGATGTTTTGCACGAAACAGTTCAAGGTGCAGTAAATGCTGACATTTCAATTCATGCATTACAAAAATCAAAAGAGGCAGACTCTAGCGTTGATTGTTTTTATTTGGAAGTGCAAACAACAAATACAGAGTGGGAAAAATATGCTTTTGTTGACCCCTTATAGATTAACCGAATTAATGCTTGGAGCATAAAATGAGCGAAATTTACACCCTTGTAAAGAATGACACTGCACCTCAAATTAAAGCAACAATAACAAGAGAAGATGATGGCTCTGTTGTTGATTTTGAAAACGGAACGTGCAAGCTAAAGTTTAGAAAAAAAGATACAACAACCGTTTTATTTACACTGCTTGGTGCTGATGTTGGCGACAATTTCAAAGATGGCATAGCAATTTTTTCTTTTTCTGGTACGCAGCTAAATGTTGATGCTGGTTCCTACGAGGGCGAGATCGAGGTGACATACGCAAGCGGTGTTGTTGAGACGCTTTATGAAATATTAGAGTTTTATGTCAGGGATGATTTTTAATGCTTAAAGCTGTTGTTGCATTTAAAAAAGCTATTGCTAATGTAAACTTTAACAAAGCTATTGCTAATGTAGATTTTAAAAAGATTGTTACAAAACTTGATTTTGGTCACTTTCTTATCTTTAGGTTTTTCTTTGATGCTTTAGGTTTGTCTGACAGTGAATCTAAAAGCATTAGCAAATCTTTAGGCGATAATCCAAATGTTACTGATTCTGCTGCGACAGGACTCAATAAAGCCGCTAATGACTCTTTTAGCACTTCTGACGCTACTTCATTAGACGTAGGTACATCTTTAATAGATTTAGGTGCAACGTCTGATGCAATTGATACTTTTGCAATAGGAAAACAACTTAATGACAGTCCAAGTACAAGCGATGCAACTGAATTTAATGTTGGCACAACAAGGTCTGATACGTTCTCAGTATCTGAATCAATTAGCAATGCACCTAATAAAATATTAGCAGACTCATCTGCCACTTCCGATGTTAAAACTTTGTCCTTAAGCAAAGCATTAGCTGACTTTTATGCTGTTGCTGACTCTCATGCATCATCAATTGTAAAAAGCACTATTGATAGTTCTACATTTACCGATACGGAAAATAAAGATTTTTATAAAGTTATTAGCGAAACTGCTGGCGTTACCGATGATTTAGACGGAGCAGCTACTGCGGATGACGATCAAGACATGACATTTGTAAAAGTGCGGTCTAATTTAGCGACCATTGCAGATGTAATAAGTATTGTTAAAAATACTTTATTTAGCGATACATCAGCTTTAACAGATTCAGGTTCGGTAAGAAATCAAGGCTATTGTGATTTTAGTTATTTTGAAGCTGATTATGTCGGAGATAGTAGAACCTTTTAACCCTTAACGTTTACACAAGCCGCCAATTAGGGCGGTTTTTTTTGGAGATTTAAAAATGATTAACGATAACTTAAAACTACGCGGTGATGTTGCACTTGTTCTTAAAGATAAAGACGGAAACATTAAAGATAGCCGTGAAATAAACAACCTAGTAGTTAGTGCAGGATTGACGTTTATATGCTCAAGAATGGCAGGGACTTCTGCTGGCGTAATGTCTCACATGGCTCTTGGCTCAAGCACAACTGCGGCATCCGCAAGCCAGACTGATCTAGTGTCGATTCTAGGCTCTAGAGAAGCGTTAGACAGCACTTCTGCTTCTAGCAATACCATTACTTACGTTTCCTCATTTGAAGCAGGTGAAGGAACTGGAGCAGTTACAGAGGCTGGTGTATTTAACGCTGCATCTTCTGGCACTATGCTATGTCGTACCGTGTTTCCAGTTGTAAACAAGCAAGCTGACGACACTATGTCTGTAACCTGGACAATTACTTTATCTGCTTCTTAATTTGTTAAGCCCTTTTTGATAAGCCTCTTTATTGGGGCTTTTTTATACCTAATTTTCGGAGAACACAATGGCAACAATTACCACTAGATCAGGGAAGGGCAGTCCTTTAACAAATAATGAAGTAGATGCGAACTTTACAAATCTGAACACAGGCAAAGCTGAATTATCTGGAGCAACCTTTACAGGCAACCTATCACTTGGCGATAACGTCAAGCTTCAGCTAGGCAATCAAACCAACGGTGATTTGCAAATTTATCACTCAGGAAGCCATAGCTTTATCTCTGAACAAGGCACTGGAGATTTATACATTGGTGCAAGTAACAACATAGCATTAATGAATGCCGCATTTAGTGAAAACAAATTGCTTGCAACAACTGATGGCGCTTTAAAATTATATTACAACGGTTCAGAAAAACTAGCCACCACCTCTAGCGGAATTTCGGTCGATGGCTCAGTTGTAGCTGATGGGCTTACTGTAGATGGTGGTGGAAACCGAAGCTATTTTAATCTTTCTCACCCACGGCTTTCTGATGGTTACAAGTTGGAGTGGGGCGGTGGTACAAACTACATCATTGGTTCAAATGCATCTAACTATGTGAAAATAGCGACAAATAGTACTGAAGCCTTGACGATTAATTCTAGTCAAAACGTCAACATTCCTCAGTCACTCATGGTCGGAAGCACTACTGCGCCTAGTGCAAAGCTTCAAGTGCAAGGCGGCACAAGTGGTCTTGACCAAATAAGTATTTCATCGAATACCACAGCAAATACCGTTAAGTATGCAGGCATAATAATGACAAATTATGCTAACACTACTACGGCTCTGCTAGGCGGCAAAGCAGAAAACGGCACTACCTCAGTTTTTTATGGGTCTAGCGGTTCAGACCATAGAGGGGTGCAAAACCACATCTTTTACACGAACGCTAGTGCTACTGCAACATCGGGGAATACAGAGCGTGGGAGATTTAACTCCACAGGGCTAGATGTCACAGGTAGCGTGACGGTTGGTGGGGAAATAAAAGGCGCAACTGCAATTAGACACGCTATCTCCAATGCTCAAGTTATTGATAATGATAATAATACTTACTTTATTATAAATGACCCCGAAGGTAGCAATCGTATAAAAATTGGCGATTCAGGAGACCGCACTACTACAATAAGAAATGACACCTTAAAATTTGAAAATGCCGCAGGAACATTAGCTTTAACCATTACGGATACAGGTGCGGCTACGTTCTCAAACACCTTAGAAGTGAACAACTATAGATATTTTGATGGTGATTACAATGTAACTTATTACAGAAAAGCTAATCACACACAGCTTGGATACCAGTTACATAGAGACAATGGTAAAAGTTTTTACGAGTGGAATAGTGGTGGCACTCATTCTTATGATTTTCAGTTCATATCTAACAATTCACCTGTTTTAAATTTAGCTACTAACGGCAACGTCAACGTCCCCAATGGCTCCCTTATGGTAGGAGCGACTACTGCCCCCTCAAGTTACTATGCTTTTGCTAACAATCTAGTTGTAACAGGAGACAGCGCAAACAGAGCAGGGATGACCATTTCTGGAACAGCATCATCAATGATTAATTTATCAGATGGCACTGGTCTAGTTGGTTTTATTGATTACAATCATTCCAATGATCAAATGACTTTAGGTACTGCCGCATCAAATGCTTTAGTCATTGACTCCTCTCAGAACGCCTCATTTTTAGGTAGCGTGAGTACAGGCAACATGACCCTAAGCGGTCAAGAGATTGACGTAAGCTCTGGTGATTTAACATTAGATGTTGCAGGAGATATCATCCTTGATGCAGATGGTGGAGATATATTACTTAAAGATGGCGGAACACACTGGTTTAACCTTGCGAACTCAAGCGGTGCAAACCTCACAAGCATGGTACAAGATGCTGACATTCTTTTAAGAGGCAACGATGGTGGTTCAATAGTCACAGCCCTCACCCTTGATATGTCCACAGGCGGCACAGCGTATTTTTCTGATGACGTTAGGCTTACAGATAATCATGCTTTAAGGCTTGGTACTGATGGCGACATTGTTTTTTATCACGATAATTCTAATGGTTATCTTGAGAATGGCACTGGAGACCTAACAATAGACTCGGCAGGATACATTAGGTTAGATGCAGACTCTAGTAACATTTACTT
>Ga0206125_10003384_pt1 | contig 15385 bp, 14 predicted proteins | sample Helgoland_Spring_4_FD_148598 | JGI IMG/M metagenome (GOLD analysis project Ga0206125, IMG submission 148598) | Pelagic subsurface seawater microbial communities from Kabeltonne, Helgoland, North Sea - Helgoland_Spring_Bloom_20160331_1 | ecosystem: Environmental > Aquatic > Marine > Epipelagic ... | reverse complement strand
TGGTGAGCCTAAATGACCCTGCAGCCGTATGCTTAGGATTGTTATTAAAACAACTAAGCCAAGCAAAAAAATATTGTTCAGCGTATATATGGCAGTTAGAATTGCTGGCGTTTGAATACAGACCCAAGAGAAAGATTAATGTCCGTTAATACTGCTGAAGATTTTGCTCCACTGCCCGATATTATTGAGCCAAAATGGTGGGCTGGCACGCCTGCAATTGCTCTAGAATTATTTGTTATCGATGGCAATGACTACCGTGTGAACGGTGAACCGATTATTGCCAGTGAGGCGTTGGCTCAACATATGCAGCGTGTGTTTGACGATATCGGTCTGGTTCACGTTATCAATACTGGCTTGGATGACCTGCAATCAATGCGTCTTATTGCGACTCAGGTGCTCAAGAAAGAGCGGCAGTATGAAGGCGGAGCAAATCCCCGCAAGACTATCGAAAAGAATGTCTATGAAGTCGGCGCGCCTCTTAGTGCCTGGCTGCATTACCATCATGAGATGGCCTATATCGGGTCCAGCACTAAAATGGTCAGTTTTATGGCCCACAAGATGCCCAGCGAGGGTGCCCAGCGAAGGTGGTGCGACTTTTGTTTCAGATAACTGCGCTGCAACCGATGCGCTGATGGCGACTGAATTTGGTCAGAAATTAAAAAGACTGGGTCTCTGTTACCACCGTAATCTCTCAGATCGAGATGCATTTAAGGGTCGTCTGGATATAGGTGTTTACAACCACTGGCAGCAATCCATGCTGACGGAAGACCCTGATCAGGCGATTGCAGAAGCGCGCAGCCGTGGCCTGGAAGCTGAATGGGGCGAAGATAGGCTGCTTAAAACCCGTTACTATATTTCTGCGTTTGAGTATTTCCCACATCTTGATCGCAATCTTCTCTACGCCAGCCTGGCTGACGATGGCATGTGGTTTGATACCTGGCCGCTGGTTCAGCATCTGTCGGCAGATGAGCGTCCATTAAAGCTAACCTTTGGTGATGGCACAGAGATGACAATGGAAGAGAAGCGACTGTTTCTAAAAATTTACGATGACTACGGTATTCCTATCAACTGGGAAGTCGGTGATGTGGCACTGATCTGTAACTACAGATTTGCCCATGGTCGTCCCGCTGTGCACCTGAAAGAAGGTGAACAGCGCGAGCTGGGTGTTCTGATCGGTGAGTCTTTCGATAGGCTTCAAGCTCATGAAGACAAATGGTAGAAAAGAGGTTTTGTCAGTTACACTGCAAACCTTGTAACTGACAAATCAACTGCCATGGATAACTTAATCACTCGGCTTTCAGCCCTAGTGGACTCATCGTCGCTGCTTCTTGGTGACGATATCAGTGAAAAATATCATGCCGATTGGAGCGGGGAAGATCCCTGCCAGCCAGCGGCACTGCTCAAACCAAAAACCACCCAACAGCTATCTGAGATCATGGCCCTCTGCCATGAATATGAACAGCCCGTGGTGATTCAGGGTGGACTGACCGGTCTGTCGGGTGGAGCCACGCCAAAAGCCGGCGAGTTTGCTATTTCTTTAGAGCGTATGCAGGGTATTGACGAGATTGATACCACTGCCATGACTATTACCGCCCAAGCGGGAACACCACTACAGGTACTGCAAGATGCCGCTGCAGAGCATGATCTATTCATGCCTTTGGATCTGGGCGCTCGCGGTAGCTGCAATATTGGTGGCAATGTGGCGACCAATGCCGGTGGCACTGAAGTAATCCGCTACGGTATGACCAGATCTCTAGTATTGGGTCTGGAAGTGGTTATGGCCGATGGCACAGTGATTAGCGCCATGAATAAAATGGTAAAAAATAACTCCGGCTATGATCTCAAACATCTTTTTATAGGTTCCGAAGGCACCCTCGGCATAGTCACCAAAGTTGTGGTGCAGTTGCAGCCAAAGTTGCGCAGCTCACACACAGCACTCTGCGCACTCGAGGATTATAACTCTGTGACTAAGTTGCTCGGCGAGCTCAAGCGCAGTCTTGGGGCAGGTCTCACCGGTTTCGAGTTAATGTGGGACAACTATCTGATTAAAGTATTAGAGGTGCTGCCCGCACTGCAAAATCCCTTTGCCGAGTCGCATCCTTTTTACCTGTTGGTCGAGTATAAAGACAGTGACGAGGTGATCGGTGCAGAGCGTTTTGAGGAGGCATTATTTGCTCATCTTGAGGCGGGTTTAATTACCGATGCGGTAATCGCTCAGTCCCAAAAGGACGCAGAGCGATTTTGGCAAATACGCGACGGTATCGGTGAATTACTTCAAGTGCTGGGCCCTGTATCCAATCAGGATGTTAGTCTGTCATTGACCCAGTTGGGTGTATTTGCCGCAGATTTAGACGCTCGCCTCAAGGCTAAATATGCTGATATGGACGTGCTGATGTTCGGGCATATTGGCGACAATAATTTACATGTGGTGGCGTATACAGGCCGCGCAGAAGACAAGGCGCTGATCAATATAGATATTATGCGGATGATCGGCGAGTATGCCGGCGCTATTACCGCTGAACATGGTGTAGGTGTTAATAAGAAGGACTTCCTTGATCAGTCGCGAAGCCCAGAGGAAATCGCCCTTATGCGAACCCTCAAGCATGCCATGGACCCCAAAGGTATTCTCAATCCAGGGCGAGTGATTTAGTTAAACTGGGTTCATATAAGCGCGTTTGAAGTTTAACGATGATGCGGTTCCGTCCTAAAAGACGTTGACAGCTTCCAAGTTAAGCCGCTTGCCCTTGGTAATCGGCTTTCTTAGGTATTTCTTCTGGGTTGGTTAGACGTATTTGGGGTGAAAGTACCCAGGTCCCCTTTGTATTGAAGCCCTTTGTCTATTCATTGTTCGTTTTGTGAACTACAATGGCAAACAATTATTTTATTAGGCGGGCGCATGCTAAGCAGATATGTGAAGCTTAAGAAATATTCTTGATGCGTTTGTTGAAAATAATATTTCGGCTATAGAAGGGTTTAGCTCTATCTTTGATAATATTTTAATTATATGTGTCGGCAATATATGTCGTAGCCCAAGTGCGGAAAGAATACTGCAAAAAAAAATGCCACTTAAGTTGATTTCTTCAGCTGGTCTTGAGGCGGTTGTTGATCATGGCGTAGAGGAAAACCTGGCGTCATTACTGACCGCTAATGGCTACGATGCTAGAAATCACAAAGCCCGAAAATTAAATAGCCAGATGATTAACGCTGCAGATCTAATATTGGTTATGGAAAAAGGCCATAAAAATCGATTAATGATGAACTATCCCGGGGCTTCAGGGAAGGTAATGCTGCTCAGTAAATGGTGCAAAGACATTGATATACTAGACCCTTACCGAAAAAGCACGGAGGTGTATGCCCATGTGTTCAATCAAATTGAGAAAAGCTGCAATGCTTGGTGTAAAAATCTCGAGCTAAACACAAGTATTACAGTCACTGATTGAATGTTAATTTGGTTGCTCCTCCAGTTTGATGTTAAGATCCCGCTCAGCATCGAAGCGGCTTCGAATTTCGTCGTAAATATAGAACCCATTGGATAGTTCTTGAATTAATAAAATTTTTTGTTCATAGATTGAACGTAAATGATTGTGTGAGATTGTCTGGGGTCTTATGTTAAGTAAATTAACTGCATTTTTAACACTTTTTCTTCTATCTGGTTGCACTCTTGTTCCTGGAGGGCACGTAGATGTAGGCCTCCGGACGTACGATGAGTCTTATGATATTAGCCCCAAGGTTAATGTCAGATACATAACACCTGCTCTAGTAAAAGAACTAGAAATGTCAGAACCAGTTGCCCAGATTAATCAGGCTCTTTCTGAAGAGGTAGATAAATATAATTATATTATCGGTAAAGGGGATATTTTAAATATTACCGTCTGGGACCACCCAGAGCTAACTACGCCTGCAGGGCAGTTTAGATCTGCTGGTGAGTCCGGTAATGTTGTACATTCTGATGGCTCGATCTTCTATCCTTACATTGGTCGGGTCAGCGTTGTAAATAAAAGTGTCGAGGAAGTTAGAGATCTAATTGCTGCAAAATTAAGTCGCTATATCGAATCTCCTCAAGTTGATGTCTCTGTTGCACTCTATGAGTCTCAGCGTGTTTTTGTTACTGGCGAAGTTAAAGTTCCTGCCCTATTGCCTATTACCAATGTGCCAATGACTTTGCTGGATGCTTTGAGTCTCTCTGGAGGGATGTCTGCAGAAGCTGATTGGAGATCGGTGGTGCTAACGTCTAATAGCGATGGTCAGATAGCCAAGAAGGAAGTTCTTAATCTATATGCTCTATATCAAAAAGGAGATATGAGTCAAAATAGACTTTTAGGTAATAACGATATTGTTCATGTCCCACGCAATGACTTCTTAAAAGTTTTTGTTATGGGAGATGTTATGGATGTTGCAGTCCAGCGCATTGATCGAAGTGGTTTGACTCTTGCTGAATCACTTAACAATGCCGGTGGGATCAATGAAGCAACCGCTAATGCTGCAGGTATATTTGTTCTTAGAGCCAGCAATGAAAAAGATATGCTTGTAGATGTGTTCCAGCTCGACGCTTCAGCTGGCACTATGCTTATTTTAAGCACTCAATTTAATCTGAAGCCCCTTGATGTTGTTTATGTCACTTCGGCTCCAATTGCGCGCTGGAATCGTGTTATTTCCCAATTAATCCCGACATTCAACCTTCTCAGATATGCAAAGCAGGCTGATGTTGGTCTTGACAGCTAGCGTCTGTTGCAATGAATTTTAACTAAAATAAAAATAAACTATTTATGAACGAAAATACGTCTAATTCTAATCCCCTACTCAGCTCTTCTTCTCTATCTAATAATACGATTGATGTCGGTAAATTATTTGCTGATGTATTGGATGGAAAATGGATTGTTTTTTCAGTCACTGCCTTATTTTTAGTTTTATCTCTCACCTACAGTTTGATTGCAACTCCTATCTATAAAACCACTGCAATGCTTCAGGTTGAGCAGAGCTCTGGCGGGGTGCTTGCTTTTGATGAAATAGGGGACATGTTTGTTGCTGATAGCTCTACAGACACAGAAATATTTATCCTTCGATCACGTAATATTGTAGGCCAGGCAATTGATCAATTAGATTTAACAAATGTAATTAAGCCTAATTATTTTCCGCTTGTAGGCCAGTTTTTTGCAAGACGACATAGATCCGAAGGCTTAGCCCCCTCACTTTGGGGGGATTCATATGCTTGGGGTGGAGAAGAGATTCGCCTATCCAATTTTAATGTCCCTAGAAATTTATTAATGAAAGAATTCATCCTAACGGCTCAGGGTGATGCACAGTACAGTTTGCACTTAGATAATGAAGAGATTTTAGTCGGCCTGCTAGGGCAGCCTGCCCGCAATAATTTATATGATATTGATATTAATTTGTCTGAGCTGAATGCACGAAAAGGAACCGAATTTACTTTGGTAAAGCGCTCACGGCTTAAGGCAATAATGACATTGCAGAAAAACTTTAAGGCGGTAAGTTTAGGTAAAGAGACAGGTATTATTGAGCTATCTCTACTCGGTGAGGATAAGTTGCGAATATCTGCAATTCTAGGCGCCTTATCAACTAACTATGTGTTACAAAATGTAAAACGATTAGCTGCGGAAGCTGAAAATAGCCTTGTTTTCCTAGGGGGGCATATCCCACAGGTTCGATCATCCTTAACCGAATCTGAGAGGGCGCTAAATATCTATCGTGCGGAACATGATTCTGTAGATTTAACTTTGGAAACTAAGTCCCTGCTGGAGAGTTTAGTGGTATTGGAGGCTGAGATTAGTTCAATGGCAATTAATGAAGCCGATATCTCACGCCGATTTACTCCTGAACATCCAAATTACTTGGCATTTAAACTTCAGCAAGAAAGCCTGGTAAGGCAGAGAAATCTTATAAATTCAAAGATTGCGGGTCTTCCCGAAACACAGCAAACAATCCTGTCTTTGGTTCGTGATTATGAAGTGAATCAGGCGATTTATATATCTTTGCAAAATAAAAGTCAGGAACTCGAGGTACTTAAAGCCAGTACGGTGGGTAATGTTCGTGTCATAGATACCCCTGCAGTTTTGCCAAAAGCGAATTCTCCGAAAAGAGGGCTAATAATAGTGCTTTGTTCATTTTTGGGTGCTTTCTTGAGTCTGCTTTACGTATTGGTTAAAGCAGCCTTTAATCGTGGGGTTTCCAACCCTCAAGACTTTCAGGATATTGGTTATAATGTGTACGCAACAATTCCAATTTCGTCGATTCAATTAAACCATGATAAAAATAAATCAGCCCGGATAAAGTCTAAATTAGAAGTAGATTCCTCTGATCTTTTGTTATCACATAGTTATCCTGCGGATTTATCTGTGGAGGCAATTAGAAGTTTAAGAACCTCGTTGCACTTTTCTAGATTGGAATCTAAGAATAATGTGGTGATGATTTCAAGTGGCAGTGCTGAGGTAGGCAAGTCTTTTCTATCATCAAATCTATCCGTGGTAATGGCTCAGTCAGGCATGAAAATACTGGTCATTGACGCTGATATGCGTCGTGGTTATTTACATAAGATATTTTCCCTTGATAAGAATACTGGCCTATCAGACTATTTGGCTGGCGATGCTTCTATGGATGATATCTTGAATAAAACTTCTGTTGATAATCTTGATTTTATATCTCGTGGAGGTGTACCTAGCAACCCTTCAGAATTGTTAATGAGCGGTAGACTTCCAAGTATGCTTGAGGAATTATCAAAAAAATACGATTTGGTTGTTATTGATACGCCTCCAATATTGGCAGTTACTGATGCTGCAATTGTAGGGCGTTATGCTGGCTTAACAATGATGGTGGTTAGGTTTGAAAAGTCTACATTAAAAGAAATTATCGCCGCTTCAAAACGATTACAGTTAAGTGGTATTTCGGTTAAGGGCCTTGTATTTAATGCCATTGAAGCTAAAGAAAGCGCTTATTATAATTACAGTTATTATAATTACAGTTACACTTCGCGAGAGTAAATTTATTCATTCGGCGATTGGCTTTATAGTAACTTCGAATATTTCTTAAACGTACACCCTGCGTGCGTTTAAGAAATTCTAGGCTTTTTTGATATCCCCTTAGATACGTCTTCTTATTCACTATCTTATTTTTATCATTACCTTATTTTTACCACTATCCTATTTTCACCTCTGTCTTATTATTGCGGTAATTACACAAATAGTATTCTGCACAGGTTGAGCTAAAATGAGTTTATATCCCTGTGCCTTTACAAGGTGCTCCGGAGAATTTTTTATCAGGAGAAGTAATGTTTGTCGATGGTATTAAGGGCAGAGGACAGGTAACTGTTTTGTCTCAGGGTGATTGGAAAGCGCTGGTAGATTCTTACGGGGGTCAGGTTCTCGGTCTTTTCTATCAAGGGAAAAACATTTTGCACTATGATGCAGAGGATATTTCACACAGTGGCATACCTCTCTGTGTACCAAATTTTGGGCCCCTGGTTAATGGCGAATTCCTCTCTGCGGGGAAAGCCTACAAGATGGGTCAGCACGGTTTTATTCGAGACCGTCTTTTAACTGTCTGTGCTATTTCAGAAAATGCCGTCAGTTATAGATTTGTTGCTGATCAGATTTCCAAACAGAAATACCCCTTTGATTTTGAATTCACAGTTACCTACTCAATATCTGATTTAGGGCTTAAGATAAGCCTGAATGTTGATAACCTTTCTTGCGAAGAGTTGCCATTGGCGCCGGGAGTCCATCCTTATTTTTCCGTTGAAAATCCTCTTGAGGTCTGTTTCGAGACAGATGCGTTAACGGCAAATAACAATTTAAATAACTACGCTATCGAAACCTTGGCTGACTCGGAATATGTAGAGTCTGTGACAGATAAAAGTGGCCGCTATAGAGTATTAAAAAATCCTGAGATTCACCTAATTGGGCATAGTGCAGGCTCTATTAAACTCTATCCAGAGGCTGATATTCCTATAAGTATATATTTTGATAACGCAGTTTTTAATCGATTGATAATCTGGCGTAAGTCCAGTGACGCGAAATATATCTGTGTTGAGCCAGCTTATGTAAAAAACGGTTTAAATGACCAACCGCTTATTATTTCCGCTCAAGGCAACTGGCAGACAGAGCTTCTAATCGCGGTGTAAACGCATCAATCCCTCCTGAATAGTGCTGGCAACCAAACGCCCATCGCGGGTGAAGAACGACCCGCGGTTCAGCCCGCGAGCATGACTCGAGCACGGACTGTCCATGGCATAGAGCAACCATTCATCGGCTCTAAACTCATCGTGAAACCAGATGCAGTGATCCAGAGAAGCTGGCTGTAGTTTCGGGTTTATCAGGTTAACGGCATGGGGCAGCAGCGCGGTACCCATCAGATTAAAGTCCGAGGCATAGGCGAGAATGGCGTTATGTAAAGGGCTATCGGAGTGACCGTCGATATCTGTAATCACACCGTTGGTTTTTATCCATACTAGCTGTTCGGGTTCTCGGGCTACTGGATTGACAAGATCTATTGGATTTACCGAGCGAATCTCAATCGGTCGCTGGGAATGCTGATGGGCACTTGAGCTACCTTGAGATTTCTTTTCCATAGCGTCTCTGAGTTTAGCCCAGTGAACGCTGTCATCTTCGAGTTCTTCTGGTCCAACACAGATCGGCATATCTGCCTGATGAGAGAGCCCCGGCTCCATAACCTGAAATGACAGCTCGGTATTAAAAATCGCTTTGCCGCGCTGTGAAGCAACTACTCGGCGAGTGGTAAATGATTTGCCATCGCGAATACCGTCGACTTCATAAAGTATGGGCACACTGGGATCACCGGGGCGCAAAAAATAGGCGTGCTGGGAATGCACCATGCGATCCTTTGCGACAGTATCTTGGGCCGCGCGCATTGCCTGGGCAAAAACCTGACCGCCAAAGACCCTTTTGTTGCGGGTTGCCGGTGTCTGGCCGCGATAAATATTGGTATCGATTTTCTCTAGGTTAAGAGTGTCCAGTAGTTGCGCTAATGCTTCAGTCATGCATTTGTTCCTGTTATTTGAATAGCTCTTATAAGAGCAAGATTTTTCCCGCTGGCTGACGTGACAGCGGGGGCTGTCATCCCGACAGAGCGGAGCGACGAGGGATCTCTGGGAAGTTTCTAAGCACCACGAATTGGCTATCGTCAGGAGATCATAAAACTCCCGAGTCATAAAAGCACGTAAAAAGCCTACTATAAAGAGCCTGCCGGTCGCCCAGATACTTGTAAGCTGTATACACGTCCTGTAAGTTCAATTTAACGTAAAAATAATAATAAATACTTATATTAAAATCTTAATAAACGCATTTATAAATGCCCAACACTGACCTCAACAGCCAAGCGTGCTGAATAGCAGGAGCCCCATGTGAGTGATTTACAAACTTTCCGGCAAGAGACCCGCGACTGGCTGGAAGAAAACTGTCCGCCCAGCATGCGCTTTCCGGTTACCGATGCGGCGGATGCCTGCTGGGGTGGCCGCAACTGGACCTTTAAGAGCAAAGAGCAGCAACAATGGATGGAACGCATGGGCGCCAAGGGCTGGACGGCTCCGGACTGGCCCGCTGAATACGGTGGTGGCGGTCTAAATAAGGCCGAAACCAAAGTTCTTAAAGAAGAGATGGCGCTAATTAGTGCGCGCTCGCCCCTGGATAGTTTTGGAATCTGGATGATCGGCCCTGCGCTGCTAAAGTTTGGTTCTGAACAATTAAAACAACAGCATTTGCCGCCGATTATTCGCGGTGAGATTCGTTGGTGTCAGGGTTACTCCGAACCCGGCGCTGGCTCAGATCTGGCTGGCCTGCAAGCCAAGGGCGAAGATAAGGGTGATCACTTTCTGGCCAGTGGCCAAAAGGTTTGGACCTCCTATGCAGATAAATGCGACTGGATGTTCTGTCTGTTGCGCACCGATTTCGAGGCCAAAAAACAGATGGGTATTAGTCTGGTGCTGTTTGATATGGCAACCCCTGGGGTAACCCCCAAGCCGATTAAGCTTATCTCTGGCAGCTCACCGTTCTGTGAGACTTTTCTCGACAATGTCCGCGTCGAAAAAGATCAGGTTGTCGGCGAGATCAATAAGGGTTGGACCATTGCCAAATATCTGCTGACTCACGAGCGTGAAATGATCGGTGGCTTTGGTTTGACCGATGCCGGTTCGGAAACGCTTGGCCAGATTGCCGCCAAGACGCTTGGCGTTGAATCCGGTCGCATGAAAAACCCGCTGTTACGCGCCGATGTGCTCAAGTGGGAGATTGATGGCGCAGCCTTTGCTATGACCGCCGAGCGGGTGACTGATGAGGTCAAGTCTGGCCATGGCGTGGGTGCAACTTCTGCGATGCTCAAGTACTACGGCACAGAGTTAAACAAGCGTCGCTTTGAACTGATGATGAAGATCGAAGGCAGTGACGCGATGATTTGGGATGGCGCCAACTCCAATGGCGGTTGGACTCCACGCACCTGGTTGCGTACCAAGGGCAACTCCATTGAAGGCGGTACCTCTGAGGTGCAGCTGAATATTATCGCTAAAAATATTCTTGGCCTCGGCTAGGTTAAACAGGCTTAAGACATACAAGGTAAAAAACATGGCATTGGTCATCAACGAAGAACAACAAATGCTCAAAGAGTCGGCCGAGGGTTTTCTGGCTGAGTTTGCCCCGGTTGCCGAGTTACGCAAGCAGCGCGATGAGAATAGTGAAAAGGGCTATGCCGATAACCTATGGCTGCAAATGACCGATATGGGTTGGGCGGCAATACTGGTGCCCGAAGCTTACGGTGGTCTCGAGTTTGGCCATGTGGGAATGGGCCAGATTGTCGAGCAGAGCGGCCGCACATTAACCGCATCGCCGCTTTTTTCGACGGCAATCCTCGGTGTAACGGCAATTAATCACAGCGGCAGCGATGAGCAAAAAACTGAATTACTGGGAGCAATTGCCGGCGGTGAGTTAACCACAGCCCTGGCTGTTGATGAAACCATTCACCACGCTCCCACAGAGATCAGCATGACCGCAATCGCTAATGATCAGGGCTATGTTTTAAATGGCAGCAAATGTTTTGTTGCCGATGGCAGCAGCGCAGATAAGCTGATTGTTGCCGTGCGCACCCGTGGTCAAGCTGGCGATGAAGAGGGTATCAGCCTGGTTATTGTCGACCGCAGTGCCGCTGGTGTTGAAATCGAGCGCAGGAAGACGGTCGACTGCCGCAACTATGCCAATATTCGCTTTAACAATGTTGCTGTTGCTAAGAGTGCATTGCTTGGCGAAGAGGGCGCGGGGTTTCACGCACTCTCGGCAACATTAGATGCTGGCAATGCTTTTCTGGCGGCAGAAATGCTGGGTATCGCTAAACAGACTTTTGATATGACATTGCAGTACCTAAAAGAGCGCAAGCAGTTTGGTGTTTTGATCGGCTCATTTCAGGCATTGCAGCATCGCGCAGCCCACTGGTGGAGTGAAATTGAGCTGTGTAAATCCGTGGTTCTAAAAGCACTACAAGGGTTAGACGAAGGTGACGCCAAGAGCTCATTGCTAGTCAGTATTGCCAAAGCCAAGCTCTGCGAAGTTGCAGAGCTGGCCACCAACGAAGCGATTCAGATGCACGGTGGTATTGGTATGACGGATGAATATGATATTGGCTTTTATATTAAACGCGCTCGCCCGGCTGCTATGCTGTTTGGCGACTACAGTTACCATGGTGATCGCTTTGCAAAGCTCTCTGGTTATTAGCTCTGAGGATATTAGCGCTTTCAGCATGGGAATAAAAAACTGACAAAAATAAAGAAGAGGGATAAGCAGATGGACTTAGGTATTAGCGACAAGGTCAAACCCATACTCGCGGAAGTAAAACAGTTTATTGATACAGAGATACTGCCTTTAGAGAGGGAGTATTACGCTGAGGTCGATAAAGGTGACCGCTGGACCTATACCGAACGTCAGACTGAAATCCTCGAGAGTCTTAAGGCCAAAGCCAAAGCGAAAAACCTGTGGAATTTCTTTCTTACTCACTGGGAGGGTGGTCATGGTCTCAATACTGTTGAGTACGCCTTTATTGCTGAAGAGACCGGTCGCTCTCATCTGGCCCCAGAAGTCTTTAACTGTTCCGCGCCGGATACCGGCAATATGGAAGTGCTGGCGCGCTTCTGTACAGATGAGCAGAAAGAGCGTTGGTTAACGCCGCTTCTCAAGGGTGAAATCCGCTCTGCCTATGCTATGACCGAGCCGGATGTAGCCTCGTCTGATGCCACCAATATTGCCATGTCCTGTGTGGCCGATGGTGATGAGTGGGTACTTAACGGCGAGAAAATTTGGATCTCCGGTGCTGGTGATCCACGTTGTGAAATTATGATTGTGATGTGCAATACCAATCCCGATGCGCCGCGTCATTCCCGTCACTCTCAAGTGCTGGTTCCCTTTGCGACAGCGGGGGTACAAAACCTTCGTCCCATGGAAATTTTCAATATTGACGATGCTCCTCACGGTCATATGCATATGCGTTTTACTGATGTTCGCGTGCCCAAGGAAAATATGATTCTCGGGCAGGGCCGTGGCTTTGAAGTGGCTCAAGGGCGTTTGGGGCCAGGACGTATCCATCACTGCATGCGATCTATTGGTCTTGCTGAGGCGGCCTTGAAGCTGATGTGTGAGCGTTCCTTGGAGCGTGAGGCCTTTGGTCGGCCGTTGGCTAAGTTGGGTGGCAATGTGGATATTATTGCCCAGGCGCGCATTGATATTGAGATGACTCGGTTGCTCTGTTTAAAGGCTGCTTGGCTGATGGACAATGTGGGCACTGATGCGGCGCAGCCGTTTATTTCGATGATTAAGGTGGCGGCGCCGAATATGGCATTAAAAATTATTGATGAGGCGATGCAGATGTACGGTGGTCTTGGTCTTTCTCAGGATACGCCGTTGGCAAACTGGTATGGCGGGCAGCGTGTGTTACGTTTTGCCGATGGTCCGGATGCGGTTCACCGTATGGTTATTGGCCGTCGTGAATTGAAGCAGTATATGTAAGCTAGGATTGGAAAATAACATTAATTAATTGACTAGGACTGCCTTATGAAAGCATTAGTGTGCAATGAATTTGCCCCGCCGGAGCAGCTTGATTTGGAAGAGCGCCGGACGCCGGACGTTGGCAAGGGTGAGATTTTGATTGATGTAAAGGCGTCTGGGGTTAACTTTCCCGATTTGTTGACGGTTCAAGGTAAGTATCAGTTTAAGCCGCCACTGCCGTTTGTTCCCGGTGCTGAAGTGGCTGGTGTGGTCACTGCGGTGGGCGATGGGGTGAGTACTCGTGCGGTGGGCGATAAAGTAATTGCTACGGTTCCTTTTGGTGGTTTTGCAGAGCAATGCGTGACGTCGGAATATATGTCCTTTGCTTTGGGTGAGACGATGAGTTTCGAGCAGGCTGCGGGCTTTGCGATTACTTACGGTACGTCTTATTACGCGCTTAAGCAGCAGGCTAAAATTCAGCCCGGTGAGACGTTGTTGGTGATGGGCGCGGCTGGTGGTGTGGGTATTGCGACTATTCAGATTGCCAAGGCGATGGGGGCGACGGTTATTGCGGCGGCCAGCAGTGAGGATAAGTTGGATTTTGCCTGTGAGGCGGGTGCTGATCTGCGGATTAATTATTCGACTGAGAACCTTAAAGAGCAGGTTAAGGCGCTGACTAAGGGTAGGGGTGTGGATGTGATCTACGATCCTGTTGGCGGTGATTTTTCTGAGCAGGCGTTTCGCGCTATTGCTTGGGATGGTCGGTTTTTGGTGATTGGTTTTGCTTCTGGTCCGATTCCAAAAATTCCGTTAAATCTGTGTTTGTTAAAGGGCGCTTCTATTGTGGGTGTTTGGTGGGGAACTTGGGCGACTAAGTTTCCACTGGAATCCCAGAAGAATTTTCAGGAGTTGATTGGAATGATTGATGGTGGCAAATTTTCGCCACTGGTAACAGAGGTTTATCCGCTGGATGATTATAAAGCGGCCTTCGCATCGATCAATCCAATCACCACGTCACTCCAGCGAAGGAACGTCACCCCAGCGAAAGAACGTCACCCCAGCGAAAAACGTCACCCCAGCGAAAGTACGTCACCCCAGCGAAGGCTGGGATCTCACCTTTAAAAAATGGATACTGGCCTTCGCCAGTATGACGGACTTTGTAGTGGTCTAATAAACCCGGACACCAACTTAGGTGGTAAAATAACCACTGGATGAGAGGTGTTTAATGATGAACAACCGAAGAACCTACAGCCCTGAATATAAACGGGAAGCGGCAAGCTTAATTCTTGACCAAAACTACAGTTACTCGCAGGCATGTGAGTCCATCGATATTGGTGAAACAGCCTTGAGGCGCTGGGTTAATCAACTCAGAGATGAACGCGGCGGTATCACGCCAACCGCTAAAGCCCTCACGCCAGAGCAGCAGCGGATACAAGAGCTCGAGAAACGCGTTAAACATCTAGAGCTAGAGAAATCCATATTAAAAAAGGCTACCGCTCTCTTGATGTCGGACGAGATGCTGCGATGAAACTTATCGCTGATTTAAGAGAGCGAGCCTCGGTAAACACCCTTTGCGAGCTCTTTAATATCAAGCGTTCAAGCTATTATGATTCTCGCCAGCGCAGGAAAACCATCGATATTGAGCGTCTGCATTTAAGAGCAAAGGTCACCGAGATGCATCGTCTAAGCCGGGGTGCCGCAGGTAGCCGCTCAATCGTATCCATGCTGGCGACGCAGGGCATAACGATTGGACGATTTAAAGCGCGACGACTGATGGCTGAAGCGAATCTTACAAGTAAACAGCCAGGGTCACACAAGTACAAAGTCGCTTTAGACGAGCGCTTAGATATCCCCAATGTGCTTGACCGTGCGTTCGGGGTTACCAAGGCCAATCAAGTCTGGTGTGGCGACATTACCTATATATGGGCCGGAAGTCGCTGGGTGTACTTAGCCGTTATTATCGACCTGTTCACTCGGCGAGTTGTCGGCTGGGCCATGTCTAGGCATCCGGATGCTTCGCTTGCGATCAATGCACTTGATCATGCTTATCAACAACGTGGTGAACCTCAAGGGCTGCTGTTTCACTCTGATCAGGGCAGCCAGTACACAAGCCTGCGATTCCGCCAGCGTTTGTGGCGTTATCACATCCAACAGAGCATGAGCCGACGTGGAAACTGTTGGGATAATGCACCCATGGAGCGCGTGTTTAGGAGCTTAAAAACCGAGTGGATTCCTACGGTTGGCTACATGAGCTTGGAGCAGGCAAAGTCAGATATAAGCAGATACTTAATGGGGTATTACAATTACCAAAGACCCCATTCTTATAACCAAGGTTTGGCGCCAGCGATTGCTGAAGAAAAACCTTATTCTGTGTCCGGAATTAGTTGACCACTACA
>Ga0206125_10003381_pt1 | contig 15391 bp, 9 predicted proteins | sample Helgoland_Spring_4_FD_148598 | JGI IMG/M metagenome (GOLD analysis project Ga0206125, IMG submission 148598) | Pelagic subsurface seawater microbial communities from Kabeltonne, Helgoland, North Sea - Helgoland_Spring_Bloom_20160331_1 | ecosystem: Environmental > Aquatic > Marine > Epipelagic ... | reverse complement strand
ATAAACCCTACTCGTTTTCTCTACAACAGGCAATATCTTTTGCTATAGATAGTAGTTACGCAACTATTAATTCTAGAAAAGAAATCTCTAAGGTTTTAAAAAGAAAGTGGGAAGCCACAGCAATGGGATTGCCTCAAATAGTCGCTAATTTTTCTTACCAAAATAACCTAAGCCAACAAGTATCATTACTCCCTGCTGCTGCCTTTGACAATACCACAAGTATCATTAATACCGTAGAGGAGTTTTTTGACATACAAGCCACCGGAACACCTGTGGCTCCTCAGGGATATATTCCTGTAGTTTTTGGGACAAAACAAAACTTAGGAGCCACTGCTACCCTAACTCAACTTATTTTTGACGGTAGTTATTTATTTGCACTTGAGGGTGTGAAATCACTCCTTAGTTTTAATGAAAATTTAAATGAAAAAACAAACCTAGAGGTTAGAAAACAAGTTATCGAGGCCTACACAAATGTGCTAGTGGCAGATGCGTTTATAGTTATTACAAAAAATAACATAACCAATCTAGAAAAAAATCTGTTCGAGGCATCAAAGGTCTATGAAAATGGACTTATTGAACAGCAAAGTGTACAGCAGTTAGAAATAACCCTACTGGATGAGAAAACACAATTAAGCAATGCCCAAAGAACCTTGAGCATTTCAAAACAATTACTAAACCTAACCCTAGGCATCAGTGTTGATACAACTTTGATTTTAACCAACACACTTGAAGAGCTTGCCTCTGAGAACATCTCTTTGGCGCTTTTAGACACCACCCTAAAAATTGAAAAAAACCTTGATTATAAACTTGCAGAAAATCTCACCAAACAGCGTAACATCGAGTTAAAGATTGAACAAAGCAAAGGCATGCCCACTTTAAACGGGTTTATCAATTATGGAGCCTCAGGCTTTGGGAATCAGTTTGATTTTTTTAGCCCTAACCAAGATTGGTATCAATCTTCTGCTTTTGGAATAAATTTAAATGTTCCTGTTTTCTCTAGTGGCCTGAGAAATGCCAGAAACCAACAAGCTAAAATATCCCTAGAACAAGCAGAAATTGACTTTAAACAAACAATCCAGCGCGTAAAACTAGACTACAAAAGAGCAAAAAGTAACTATCAGTACAGTATTGAACGTTTTCAAAACACCCAAAAAAACCTTGAATTAGCAAAAAGCATTGAATATAAAAGCCAAGTAAAATTTAAAGAAGGCCTGGCGACAAGCTTTGATCTAAGACAAGCGCAAAGTCAATTATTTAATACACAACAACAACACTTAAGCGCAATGGTTGAGATTATCAATGCCAAAGCAGAAATGGAAACCGTTTTAAATACCCCAAATCTAAGAATGTCTACTCAAGACATCAAAAACAAATACTAAGATCAAAGAGCAATACAACCTATCATGAAAAAAATAATAACACTACTAATTACAGCGATTTTGCTAACTAGCTGCGCAGATCAAAAACAAGACACTACTCAAGAAGTAATAGCCTCACAAAACATAGAATCAATCCAAAAAAGACGTGACAAGATTGTACTCCAACAACAAGAAATAAATACGCAAATTAAATCATTGGATAAGGCGCTAGTAGCATTAAATCCAGAAAAAAACATCCCTTTAATAACTTATTTTACCATAAATAAGACAGTTTTTAAGCACTATGTTGAATTGCAGGGAAGCGTAGAGACAGATCAAAATATTTTAATAACCCCAGAAATGGGCGGGGTATTAAAAAAAGTAACTGTTACCAAAGGACAACGCGTTAAAAAAGGAGAATTGCTTGCCAGTATTGATGATGGCGGGATGAGCCAAACATTGGCGCAAATGCAAGTTCAGGTGGCACTTGCCAAAACAACTTTTGAGAGACAGGAGCGTCTTTGGAACCAAAACATTGGTAGTGAAATACAATACCTGCAAGCAAAAACAGCTTATGAGGGACAACTAAAAGCCGTTAATTCTATGCAACAACAAGTTGCCAAAGCAAGTATCAAGGCTCCTTTTTCTGGCACTATTGATGATATTATTACAGAGAAAGGAAATGTAGTTGCTCCCGGGCAAACACCAATACTTAGAATTGTAAGTTTAGATAACATGTACGTGGAGGCAGATGTGCCAGAAACATATATTACCAGTATTGTGGAGGGAAAACAAGTTGAGATTTTCTTTCCTGTATTAGGAGAGGTTTTTTTGGCAACAATAAACCAAACAGGAAATTTTATAAATCCCAACAACAGGACATTTAAGGCAGAAATTAATATCGCTAACCAAAAGAAAAATATCAAGCCTAATCTAACAGCGAGATTAAAAATTAATGACTACACAAACAACACAGCCTTTGTAATCCCACAAAGTATTATTTCTGAAAACGCTATGGGTGAGCAGTATATATATCTATTAAAACAAAAAAATCAAGACAAAGCAGTGGCTAGTCGAGTGATTATTGAAACAGGAAAAAAACAAGGAGATAATATAGAGGTTTTATCTGGCTTGAAAGAGGGAGACCAAGTTGTTGAAGAGGGAGCTCGTAGTGTTGAAGATGGGCAATCTGTAAAAATCATTACCTACTAATTTGAACTAATTATGGCAAAGCAAAAAATAAATACCGAGAAAGAGTTTAAACTTTCATCTTGGGCCATTAGCAACAAAACAACCATCTATATGGCAATGTTGTTGGTGTTGTTTTTAGGAGGTAGTGCATACAATAGCATGCCGCGTGAAAACTTTCCAGAAATAAGAGAGACTAAGATTTATATTAGTTCTGTATATCCTGGAAATACTGCAGAGGACATTGAAAAACTTATCACAGACCCACTGGAGGACAAATTAAAAATAGTAAGTAATGTAGTAGAAATAACCTCCACCTCTCAAGAAGATTACTCTATGGTGGTTGTAGAGTTTGACGAAGGGATTTCTGTAGACAAGGCAAAACAAAAAGTTAAAGACGAGATTGATACTCAAACCTCCAATGAAGATTGGCCTACCTTTAATGGTGCAAAAGTAGAGCCTACTATTTTTGAACTTAGTATGAGCGAGGAAATGCCTATTTTAAACATTAACATCTCGGGTGATTATCCAACAGAAAAATTAAAAGAATTTGCAGAATACCTTCAAGATGAAATTGAAAATCTAGAAGAGATAAAGCAGGTTGACATTCGTGGAGCTCAAGAAAAAGAAGTAGAAGTTGCTGTAGATATCTACAAAATGATGGCCTCTTCTGTTAGTTTTAGGGATATACAAGGGGCTATCTCTAACGGTAATACCACGATGTCTGCCGGTAATTTTAAAACCAGTGGGCAACGAAGAACCATCAGGATTTTAGGTGAAATAGAGAACCCAAAAGAATTGGAGAATTTTGTTGTAAAGTCTGAGAACGGTGATATTGTATACCTTAAAGATTTGGCAACGATAGGTTTTAAGGACAAGGAAATTACAACTTTTGCCAGAGAATATGGCAATCAAGTGGTGATGCTAGATGTTAAAAAAAGAGCTGGAAAAAACATGGTTGCAGCCGCAGAAAAGATTGAAACAATTGTTGCCCAAACAAAGGCCAATGTATTTCCTTCAAATCTGAAAATAAACATAACAAATGATCAATCATCAAAAACCATCGGGCAAGTGGATGATTTGGTAAATAACATAATTTTCGGAATCATCTTGGTGGTGACTGTTTTGATGTTTTTCCTTGGTTTTAAAAATGCGTTGTTTGTTGGTTTTGCAATACCCATGTCAATGTTTATGTCTTTAATGATATTGGGTTGGATGGGGTACACATTAAACACCATGATTCTTTTTGGACTCATAATGGGTCTTGGAATGTTAGTTGACAATGGTATTGTAGTAGTAGAAAACGTTTACCGATTGATGGATGAGCAAGGGCTTAGTCGTGTAGATGCCGCCAAAAAAGGAATTGGAGAAATTGCATTCCCGATTATTATATCAACTGCAACAACCGTAGCTGCATTTATACCCTTAGGACTATGGCCAGGACTAATGGGGCAATTTATGATTTATTTTCCTATTACTTTATCTGTAGTGCTGGGGTCCTCATTGTTTGTTGCTATTTTCTTTAACTCGGTATTGGTCTCCCAATTTATGACCACCCAGGACAAAGACATGCCTTTAAAAAACATCATTGTTATTTCAGCAATAATGATAGGTATTGGAGCATTTATTATGGTCTTTGGAGGTGCTTATAGCGGTCTTGGAAGTCTGATGATTTTTACCGCTGCAATGTTATGGGTCTATAGGTTGATACTGCGTAAACTTGCAAATACATTTCAAACCAAAGTCCTTACCAGGTTAGAGAATTGGTACAAAAGAAATCTAACAACAGCCTTTAAAGGGGCAAGACCCTATCTCATCATAGCCTTTACTTTTGTAATGCTCTTTGGAGCTTTTGCAGCATTTGGGATCTCTGTTTCAACACAAAGAACAAAAATTGAGTTTTTCCCAGACAATACTCCCAATCAAATTATTGTCTATCTAGAATACCCTCAAGGTACTGCTATTGAAAAAACAAATGCAATCACAAAAGAAATTGAAAAACGTGTATACAACACCATAAATAATGAGCAGTATGTAGATGGAGGTTTTAATTACTTAGTAGAAAGTGCTGTTTCTCAGGTAGGGGAGGGTGCGGGAAACCCACAAACAGATGGCGGATCTGCAGCAGAAATGCCCCACAAAGGAAAAATAACAGCCTCCATGAGAGAATACAAATACCGCCGCGGAGAAGACAGTGAGGTATTGCGTAAAAAAGTTCAGGAAGATCTAAAGGGTATTTATCCTGGAATTATCATCTCTGTAGAGAAAGACTCAAACGGGCCTCCACAAGGAGCGCCAGTAAACATAGAGCTCTCTGGAAATGATTATAATGAACTTATCACAGCGGCCGAAAAAATGCGTGCATTTTTGAACACCAAAAACATTGCGGCCATAGATGAGTTAAAGATAGATGTCAATAAAGATAAGCCAGCAATGCAGGTTCTCATTGATAGAGAAAAAGCTGGTGAATTAGGAGTCAATGCTGGGCAAATTGGGCAACAATTGCGTAACTCTTTGTTTGGTGCAAAAGCTGGTGTATACAAACAAGACGGTGAGGATTATGATATTTATGTTCGTTTTAACAAAGCAAGCCGTTACAACTCAAGCGCTCTGTTTAATCAATCTATAACCTTTAGAACCAATACAGGGAAACTTCGTGAAATTCCAGTCTCAACAGTTGCATCACAAAAAAACAACTCTGGATTTAGCGCCATAAAGCACAAACAATCTAAAAGAATCGTAACGCTGTATTCTGCATTATCTCCAGGTTATACAGATGCTGGTGCTGCAGTTGAACAGGTGAAAAGCGAAATGCTCAACATTAAAGGCATACCAGATAGTGTAAAAATTGATTACACAGGGCAAATAGAAAAACAAAATAAAGAACAAGCCTTTTTGATGGGAGCCTTCTTTAGTGGCCTGGGATTAATATTTCTGATTTTAATTTTTCAATTTAATTCTGTCTCTAAGCCACTTATTATAATGATTGCCATTTTCTTAAGTTTTATTGGAGTTTTTGGTGGTATTGTTATCTCTGGAGCACCATTTGTTATTATCATGACCATGATGGGTATTATATCTTTGGCTGGAATTGTCGTAAACAATGGTGTTGTATTGCTAGATTATGCACAATTGCTTATCGATAGAAAGAAAAACGCCTTGAATTTGGATACAAATCAATACCTAGAAAAGAAGGATTTACTAGACAGCATCATACTAGCAGGTAAGGCAAGATTACGCCCAGTGCTTTTAACAGCAATTACAACTATCTTGGGGCTCATACCATTGGCCATTGGCTTAAACATAAATTTTTTCACCCTTTTTAGTGAGTTTGATGCCAATGTTTATATGGGTGGGGATAATGTGATTTTCTGGGGGCCTTTGGCTTGGACAGTTATTTATGGTTTAATTATTGCTACATTTTTGACGTTAATTATTGTGCCAATTTTGTTCTATTTTGCTACCATACTTAAAATGAAAATTGTTGGTCTTTTAGAACAAAGGAAAGCAAAGAAATCTGAATAATAAGACAAAAAAGTCGCCTGTAGTTCTACAGGCGACTTTGTATAATTGAATAATACACATAAGAAATAAAAAGCATCATTTTGGCATACGTGCCCAATATTTCTATTGGTTAATCTAATTTCTTACCCTACAATTACACACAAAATTACTATATAAATATATAGCTATAAAAATTATAAAACTTTGTTTTTACTACGTTTATTAGTCCTTTGTTTTAAAGGGGGAAGGTGTAATACCACATCGCAGTAGGTATTATTTTATGGTATTTGTTGTTGTTTTTTTTTAACCCCGCTATAAATACCTCAAAAAGAAGGTCGTTATCACAGAACTTATTAAATTTGCATACTCCTTTAAAGGACACAAAACACACACATACCCATGTACAGAACACATACCAACGGTCAATTAAGGGCCCAGCACATAGGACAAGAAGTAACCCTTTCAGGTTGGGTGCAAAAAACACGTGACAAAGGATTTATGGTTTGGGTGGACCTTCGAGATCGTTATGGAGTTACCCAACTTATTTTTGATGCTCAGCGCACGCAAAAAAACATGATGCAGCAGGCTCAAAAACTTGGACGTGAGTTTGTTATTCAAGTCTCGGGAAGGGTCATAGAGCGAGAGTCAAAAAACCCTAATATGCCAACGGGAGATATTGAGATTTTAGTTTCTAACGTTACCATCCTTAACCCATCACTAACACCTCCTTTTACAATAGAGGACACTACAGATGGTGGAGAGGATTTGCGCATGAAATATCGCTACTTAGACATACGAAGAAATCCTGTACGCAATAACCTTATTTTCAGACACAAAGTCTCTATGGCTGTTCGCAACTATTTGTCTGAGCAAGGGTTTGTAGATGTGGAGACTCCTTATTTAATTAAATCTACCCCAGAGGGTGCACGTGATTTTGTAGTGCCTAGTAGAATGAATCAAGGACAATTTTATGCACTGCCACAATCACCACAAACATTTAAGCAATTGCTCATGGTGGGAGGGCTAGATAAATACTTCCAGATTGTAAAATGTTTTAGAGATGAAGATTTACGTGCAGATAGACAACCAGAGTTTACACAAATAGATTGTGAAATGGCTTTTGTGGAACAAGAAGATATTCTCAACACCTTTGAGGGTTTGACCCGCCATTTGTTAAAAGAGATAAATGGGATTGAGGTTGGTGCATTTCCTAGAATGCAATATGATGATGCGATGCGTTTGTATGGAAATGACAAACCAGATATTCGTTTTGGAATGGAGTTTGGAGAGTTAAACCAAGTTGCAAAACACAAAGAATTTAAGGTGTTTAACTCCGCAGAGCTAGTAGTTGGTATTGCCGTACCAGGAGCAAATAGCTTTACACGAAAAGAAATAGATAAATTAATAGACTGGGTAAGACGCCCTCAAATAGGAGCTCTTGGCATGGTGTACTGCCGCTGCAATGAAGATGGTAGTTTTAAATCTTCTGTAGATAAGTTTTATAACCAAGAAGATCTTGCTAAATGGGCAGAAACAACGGGTGCTAAGCCCGGAGATTTAATTTGCGTATTATCTGGGCAAACCAATAAAGTACGCGCTCAATTAAGTGCCCTTCGCATGGAATTGGCAGAGAGATTATCCCTTAGAAAGCCGGATGAGTTTGCACCCCTTTGGGTTGTTGATTTTCCGTTGCTAGAACTAGATGAGGAAACAGGAAACTATCATGCCATGCACCATCCCTTTACATCCCCAAAACCAGGGCAGATGGCCCTTCTAGATACCCATCCTGGAGAGGTGAAAGCAAATGCCTATGATTTGGTATTAAACGGAAATGAAATTGGTGGGGGTTCTATACGTATTTGTGACAAGCAAACCCAGGCCATTATGCTAAAACATTTAGGCTTTAGTGAGCAAGAGGCCAAAGAACAGTTTGGATTTTTAATGGATGCCTTTGAGTATGGGGCACCACCTCATGGAGGAATTGCTTTTGGATTAGATAGACTTGTGGCTATTCTTGGAGGACAGGAAACCATTCGAGATTTTATTGCCTTCCCAAAAAACAATAGCGGCCGTGATGTAATGATTGATGCCCCTGCCCCATTAGATAACCCTCAACTTACCGAGCTGCACCTTAAGCTAGAGATTCAAGAATAAAGACACATGCGCTTACTGTTATACATTTTCTTTATTACCGCAGTTGTTTTGGCTAGCTATGGCTTTTATATTGGGCAAGAAGATCTTGCTACATCTCAACTATGTATTGGTTTGGGGATAACTACCTTATTCTTTATTTGGATGCCACTTTTTGTGTATTATCGTTGGAAAGGTAAGGATGTAACCCAGTACATGCTCAACCAAGAAAACATCTTGAAAATGCGTAAATACACCAATAACAATAAGTTATAATATTAAAAAATCGTTTTTAGGCTATAGTTGGTATTTATTTTTTCCTACATTTGTTTTATTATTAATGTATTATAATTGAAAAATGGAAGGAACTGTAAAATTTTTTAACGAATCTAAAGGCTTTGGTTTTATTACAAACGATGAAACTGGACAAGATATTTTTGTACACGTCACAGGAGTTAATGGACCCGCTCTTAACGAGGGTGACAAAGTAACATATATTGAAGAAGAAGGAAGAAAAGGAACTGTAGCTGCGCAAGTAACAACCATATAAACTTTTTTTTAGCAACACAGACCCCGCTTTATAAAAGTGGGGTTTTTTTATCTTACTACTAAAAAAAGTAACCGTATTTTATTAATTAAGGTTTCTTTTCTCGATAAAAAACTGCTGCAATAGACTTGCGGCCTCTTTGGCTAAGACACCTCCAATTATCTTTGTTTTTGGATGCAAGGTTGTTTTTTTTGCAATACATCCTCTTTGTGTATCAGGGGCACCGTATACTATGGTTGGTATTTGACTCCAATACAAAGCTCCTGCACACATTTGGCAAGGCTCTATAGTAACATATAAGGTACATTTATGTAAATACTTTCCACCCAAAAAATTGGCTGCAGCGGTAATAGCCTGCATTTCTGCATGTGCTGTAACATCATTAAGTGTCTGGGTTAGGTTGTGTGCTCTTGCTATAATTTGATTGTCTACAACAATAACAGCACCAATTGGAATTTCAGATTTTTCATAGGCGGCCTGCGCCTCTTGCAAGGCACGTTTCATAAAATAAATATCATCGTGTGGTGTTATCAACATAAACTTTAATGGCCTTAAAAATAATAGTAATTGCACTAATAAACTAGAAAATAGTGCCACACATTATTTTTAATCCACTGCAAAAACAAACCTCGCGGGGTGTATTAATTCTAGTATCTTTGTAGTGTGTCACAAAACTTATTACAAAACATATCCTATCCCAAAGATCTTAGAGCACTTTCTAAGGACCAATTACCACAATTGGCCCAAGAGCTAAGAGATTTTATTATTGACATAGTAGCAGTAAAAGAAGGCCACTTGGGGGCTTCACTGGGGGTTGTTGAGTTAACTATTGCACTGCACTACTGTTTTAACACTCCAGAAGATAAATTGATTTGGGATGTTGGACATCAAGCCTATGGGCATAAAATACTCACTGGAAGAAAAGATGTTTTTCATACCAACAGAACTTTAAATGGCATAAGTGGGTTCCCAAAAATAGAAGAGAGCAGGTACGATACTTTTGGTACGGGACATAGTAGCACCGCCATATCTGCTAGTTTAGGGATGGCCATTGCAGCCAGTTTAGCAAAAAACAATGCCAGACAACACATAGCTGTTGTGGGAGATGCCTCTATAGCCAGCGGAATGGCATTTGAGGCCCTCAACCATGCGGGAGTTACCGATGCAAATATTTTAATTATTTTAAATGATAATGCTATTGGAATAGACCCTAGCGTGGGTGCCTTAAAACAATATTTTACCAAAGTAACCCTTGAAGGGGCACCAGATACTGATACTATTTTTGAAGCATTAAATTTTGACTATACAGGAGCTGTAGATGGACATAATATCGAGGAATTGATCACTGTTTTTGAAAAGCTACAACAACAAAAAGGACCCAAAATACTACATGTTATTACAAAAAAGGGGAAAGGGCTTAAACAAGCAGAAGAGGACCAAGTAACCTATCATGCACCAGGAAAATTTAACCCAGTAACTGGAGATAGAGTAAAAAAAAATACAGAAGGATTGCCTCCAAAATTTCAAGATGTATTTGGTCACACCCTTGTCGAGCTAGCCAAAGAAAATGATGCCATTATAGGTATTACTCCTGCCATGGCAACGGGAAGCTCCTTAAAATATATGATGGATTCCTTTCCTGATCGCGCATTTGATGTTGGAATCGCAGAACAGCATGCCGTTACGCTATCTGCAGGACTTGCCACTCAAGGATTACACGTATTTTGTAATATCTATTCAACATTTTTACAACGAGCCTATGACCAAGTAATACATGATGTGTGCCTGCAAAAACTACCTGTAATATTTTGCCTTGACCGAGCTGGCATCGTTGGAGAGGATGGTGCAACCCATCATGGTATATTTGACATAGCCTTTTTACGGTGTATTCCAAATATTATCATTGCCGCACCAAGTAATGTCATTGCCCTTCGCAATATTTTATATACTGCACAACTAGGTCTAGATCTCCCAATTGCCATAAGATACCCAAGAGGGCGCGGTAAAATAGTAGACTGGAAACAGTCCTTTAAAAAAATAGCAATTGGACAGGCAGAGGTATTAAAAAAAGGGACTACCATTGCACTTTTGTGTATTGGTAGTATGGTACAAAATGCACAAGATGCGCTAAATTTACTACCATCTCAGGTTCAAAAAGATCAAGTAGGAATCTATGATATGTGTTTTATAAAACCACTTGATATAAAACTACTTGTTGAAATTTTTGAACACTACACAACCATAATTACCCTCGAGAATGGTGTTGTAAGTGGCGGGTTTGGAAGCAGTATATTAGAATATTTAACCACTACCAAATACACCAATACAGTAAAAATATTAGGTGTTAAAGATGAGTTTCCTGAGCATGGAAATGTACATCAACTTGAAGATTTGCATGGTATTTCACCCCAAAAAATTAAACAAACCATACTCTCCTATTGCACATAAAAAAAAAGGCCCTTATAATGAAGGGCTCTTTTTTTAATGTATGTGTAGATACTTATTTTATAATTAATTTGGTGGTTTTTGTTGATCCTTCTTGTGCTGTTACTTGGACTAAGTAAACACCAGCAGTGGCTTGACTTACATCTAATGTTGCAATGGTGTCAAGTGAAATCTCTTTGGTGATAATTAATCTTCCGTTAATATCAAACACAGACACATTTGCAGCACCAGACACACTAGCAACACTAATATTTACTGATTGAGTTGCAGGGTTTGGATATAATACTATACCACTATCTAGAAGTGCTCTATCTGCAGTGGCTAAAAGACAATTTGGAGTTTGAGGAACATCAAAGGCCTCTTGTTGATCATTTAAGCTATTAGAACTCCCCTGTGAGGCAGACAAACCTAATCCTCTTCGAGCAAATGCCTCCCAAATTAAACATTGATTTGCACCACCATTTGCTAACATATCTGCCTCTAGTATCGCATCTCTACCAGATTCAAAGCCAGGATTACAAGGCTGCAGTTTAAGACCATCTAATACAAGTTGCATGGCTATATTATTTCCTCCAGTTCCGTTGTATAAATCTGAATCAAACCCATATTGGTTTATCAAATCCCAGGTCATCTCCCATAGCATGGTTGCCCAAACAAAGCCAACCCCGTGAGGGACAGAAACATTTCCATCCGTATCTTGGTAGGTGTAATTGTTTATAGAAAAATCTGTAGAGTAAGGTGCTTCTCTTATACCGCCGCCATCTGTTGCCTGGCCAGTTGCATAGGTTCCAATACCCCGAATATCTTGTGGTTGATCTCCTTCTCTTAATGTGAGCATTAGTCCAAACCAATCACTCCACCCCTCGCCCATTTGCTCCTGGTTTTGCAAACAGCCTGAATTAAATCTTCCACCGGTTAGTCTAGTAGAAATTCCATGACCGTATTCATGAGCTATAATCCCATTGTCTACATCACCATCTAGTTGGTAGGAAGCACCGCTTGATAAAGAACCTTCAATCTGTTCGCCAGCAAGCAATGCAGCAATAATGGCTTCTCCATCTTCCTGAGAAATCATAATAGCTGTGATAGTAACTTGATCTCCAACCTCACCCGGAGCCATAGTAATGGGTGCTCCTGGCACATTATTGACAATAATAACAGCAATAGCTCCTTGGTTTTGCGCCGCCAATATCTTAAATCCAAATTGGCATTCTCCTCTTCTAATTACTGCAATGTTACCATTTAAATCTGGTCCATTTAATAGCTCATCACAAGCATCATAGGGGTCCTCAGAGGCTCCTTGGTCATCATCAAGGGTTAGGGCTAATTGTCCAACAATAGGGGTTTCTTCTGGTAGTGGGGCTCCAAAATTAGCAGGTACACCAAGGTAATCACCTGCAAGAGAACCATCAATTGTTAATGAATTTCCTGGTGGTGCATTCCATAAATACATTTGCATTCTTGGGTTACTACCATCTGGTGGTGAAGAAAAGTTTGCATTATTGGTACCGCCACCATCTTGAGCCTGTGCATCTACAAAGTCATCGTCGCTACCACCGTTACCATAGTTGTTTGCTTGAAAATTTCCGCTCGATTCATCAAAACCATATTGGTAGTACACATCATGCATGATGTTATTCCAATAAAATAAATTAGTTGTAGCTGCTGGCAACATTTCTAAAGGGTCTGCATTAAAATTAAAAGGAAAGTCAAAAGTTAATGAACTACCTCCATCTGGAGAAACGCCGCCACTGTTGTTGTTGTCTACATCATCTCTAGCAATTACGTTGTTACCTCTTGTAATGGTATACTCTGGTCCTGCTACTCCATTTGTATCGTGCCATCCAAAAGGAGAGGCATCTTGGTTTGCAGGATCTATAACCAACTCATCATCACCGTGATTTGGACTTTCAAAAGGTACAGGAAAAACTCTGTAGCTAACACCTCCTTGGGTATTAAAAGAAACCTTATTTTCTGGTTTATGTAAAAAGTTCCTGTAGAGACCGCTATTTGGTAAATGGTTATGAGTTGGCTTACCAAAATCACATCTTGTCACCCAATCATTACTTGACAATAAAGCGCCAGTTATAGCGTCTATTCTCACGGAATAATAATGACTTGCATCGAGTAAATAGATGCTTAAATCCCAAGCAAGAACAAGTGTGTTATCTTGCATTGGCTGGAAAACTAATGAAACTGGAATATTGTTTAAAGAGATAGCACCTGTGTTGAAAATAAAACTATTATCTTCTTTAGTCTCAAGAATTTCTAGAGAATTTGGAGCGCTTATTCCAATGGCTGTAGCGGCTTTTTCAATTGCATTTTGAGCAGTTATTGCTGGGCTATTGGTGTTTATTTTTTGTGTAGAGTTTGCTGTAAAACCTATTTTTGAAGTAACTACAGCACCATCTCTAATCCCAAAAACCGAGGTTGAATTGAAAACTTCAATACCAGCGACACGCTGAGACACGTACACATTATCTATTCTCATACTCTTGGAGTATGTTGATGAAATTACTTTGAAATCACTAACATCCTCTTGGGTTAAACCCAGTTGAGAGCTGTTGGCGTTAAAATGATTTACTAAAATGACCTGATTGTTTTGAGCATTACCAAGGAAAGTTGTTAATAACAAAAACAATAATGTATATTTTTTCATAGTTAAATTTATTTTTTCTCAAAGCTAGGGATACACAGTTGGATAAAAAGAAGAATTAACATTTTTAACACAAAAACAAATCCTTATATCTTTCCATTTATTTTCTGAAAAATTTGCAAGGCATTGCTGTCTGTTAATCTAGAAACATAATTACAACAAGCCATTGTATATTGATAGACAGATTGCGGGGCTTTAATTGAGGGATCAAAATAAGACAGAATAAGGGTGTCGTAATGACGTAACCCCCGGCCACTATGATAGTTCTCAACAGCTGTAGTAAAGGTGTCTAGAAGTGCAGAGAGTATTTTATAGCCTGCAATCTCTTTTTCTTTAACTTCTTGAGATTGATATACATTGGATATCGAAATTTTAATAATATCGTTAATCTGGGCTTGGTATTTACTTTTATCTAAGAGGGCTCCGGTAAAGCTGCCATCAAGAATCGCCGCCTCATTTTCAACAAATATTTGAACAGCTTCTTCTATTAACACCCCAATAGCGAGTGCTCTTAGGTAGGTCAATCTATCTTTACTGTCTGTTAGTTTGTTGTACTTATTAGTGTCTATGGTTTGCTTGACAAGCGCAATTAGATACTCTAATGCAAACTCTTCTTCTATAAGCCCCAGATTGATTCCGTCCTCAAAATCAATGATGGTGTAACAGATATCATCTGCCGCTTCTACCAAATAGGCCAGTGGGTGGCGGTTGTAACTTACATCCTCTTTTTTTCCGCGTTTGGTAAGGCCTAATTGTTGAGCGACATGCTCAAAGAAAGAAACCTCTGACTGAAATACCCCAAACTTTTTGTCTGCAATGTGTGTTGTGGGTTTTTTAGGCAAAGATTCTTTTGGGTATTTCATAAAAGCACCCAGAGTGGCATAGGTAAGACGAAGCCCTCCATCCAAACCATTTTTAGACTCTGTTACTATTTTAAAACCATTGGCATTACCCTCAAAATCTACAAGATCTTGGAACTCTTTAGGGCTTAGAGATGCTTTAAAACGTTTGCCTTTTCCGTTAGAAAAATAATCTCCTATGGCTTTTTCTCCGCTGTGACCAAAGGGAGGATTGCCAATATCATGAGCCAGAGAGGCTGCTGCCACAATAGCGCCAAAATCATTGAAATGATAGCCGTGTATAGATTCTAGTTGCGGGTGTTTTTCAAGTATTGCCTTTCCTGCCAGGCGCCCCAAAGACCTGCCTACCACAGAGACCTCCAGGCTATGGGTTAATCTAGTATGGACAAAAGAGGTTTGAGATAGCGGTATTACCTGGGTTTTATCTTGAAGGCTTCTAAAGGCTTGAGAGAAAATAATACGATCGTAATCTACCTCAAAACCCAAGCGAGTTGGATCTTCTTCTATACGCAGTCTTTTGTTTGTTACCCCCTGTTTTTTTAAGGATAATAGTTGTTCCCATTGCATCATAACTTCCTAAATTTTGATCACAGCAATATACTCATTTTACAAAACCAAAACTCATAACCATAGCGTAGAGTTCTTAACATTAAAATAACTCAAAGGTTATAGAAGGATAATATTTCGGTAACACCAACTTTAC
>Ga0206125_10003377_pt1 | contig 15400 bp, 8 predicted proteins | sample Helgoland_Spring_4_FD_148598 | JGI IMG/M metagenome (GOLD analysis project Ga0206125, IMG submission 148598) | Pelagic subsurface seawater microbial communities from Kabeltonne, Helgoland, North Sea - Helgoland_Spring_Bloom_20160331_1 | ecosystem: Environmental > Aquatic > Marine > Epipelagic ... | reverse complement strand
AATACACGTTGCTCGTTAATTGTTAATTCATTATTAGGTGATGTATCTATTCCATTTTTATCATCTTCACGAGTGTATTCAAAACTTACGTGTTGTTTTTGGTAATCTAAACCCATAAGTGAATCTAAATCTGAGCCAAAGTGTATTTCTACAGTCCACCACCTTTCCTCTGGCGCACGATTTTTATAAAATCCGTAGTTTCCAAAATCAATTTCTCTGTTAGTCCTTACAAAGAAAATATTAGCAGATTTGAAATATCTATTGCCATCCATTTTATCACCTATAAAACGGCCCACTGGTGAATTACCACCATTTCTCAAACCTGGTTTTTGAATATCTTTATAAGCGAATGATGCTCTTATTTTAAATTTATATTGTAGACCATTAATACTTAACTTATGTGTTGTATCCCAATATTCATCAAATTTTTGAAATAGTGGCTTGTTAGTCTCGTATCTAATACATCCGTCAACAAATTTCCCATAATAATTTTTAGCATTAAAACGTTCATCTCCATGTATTTTTTTATGATAGTTGTCTGTTTCTGAAGCACTCCAAAGTTTTTCTGTTATTTGTGTTTTAGAAGTAGTAACAAATAGTGGGTCATATGGTATTACTTCTTCGCTAAATTCATATTTGGTATTGCCCTTCAATATACCGTTATATCTAATTTTTAATGGTGAATTTTCATCCAAAATAGCGTATCTGTATATTCTACCTGTTAATTTAGAAGACCTTCTCTTAATAGTATCAGCTTTAGTAGGCCCTAGATTGTCAATTTTGGACCATCTAATAATTGTAGAAACTTTTTCCAGATCTATATTTAGATGTATTTGTTCTTTACTAAATTCTGGTTCTTTGTTTGTTGCAAGATTATAACCAAGGCTAGATTGTTCTAGCTGTTCGTCAATATCTAGATACACATAATTCCATTGGTTATTACTTTTATCTTTTGAATAAACTTCAACCCTTTTACCAACAAATATTGATGAGTTTGGAAGTCCAACTCCAAAAGCACCAATTCTTTCATTGTTTCTACCTGCTCCATCTGCAAAACGCAAACACCCGTTAATTTCTTTTTTTGACATTCCATTACCGTTGTCAATAAAAAAAACATCCTTTATTTTTCTGGTTTTTTTAACTCCAGTATCATAATTCTGTTCTACAATAGTAATATCAATTTCTGTTGACTTTGCATCAACCGAATTGTCTATAATTTCAGCCATGGCGTATATAGGGTTTTTATAACCTGAGCTTCTTAACTGTTGTATAAATTGAGGTCCAAATAAGGAATTGTTTTCTGACATAATTAATTTATTTTCTTAATACTTTTTGTTGTATGATGTTGTAGTTTTCTAAAAGGGTTCTATTTGTTTGCGTAACATAGATAGAGTTGTTTTTATTACCACCATTTTTAGGACCACGCATAGCTCTTCCTAGTATTTGTAAAGCAGTATTTGGAGACTCTATTTTTGTTAATATGATGATTGAGTTTAACCCTGGCACGTCAATACCTGTTTGTAAAATTCTTTCATTTACTATTACATTTAGCGGATCCTTTTTATCTCCTAGCCGTTTTAGTAATTTTTTTCTGTTAATATTTGGTGTTTCACCAACTATCAGACCATTTTCAATTTCATTGACTTTTAAATAAAGGCTTAATGCAATTGCGTGTGCTTTAGATTCTGCAAAAATGATAGTATTATTATTTTGTTCAATTAAATTTTTGCAAACCTTCAAAATGCTAGAATGTAATTCTTTATAATACTCAAATGGATTAATGTCATTGCTAAACGTATTTACTACTTCATAACTAATATTAGATAAATACTCTTTTTCAATAAGATAGTCAATAGGATTTTTTACTTCTTGATTGTTAACGTCTGTTAGCTTAAGATAGTGATTAAATTGACTTTTTAATGTTCTTAAATTATCGTCATCTGTTCTGTATGGGGTAGCGGTTAAACCAATTATTTTTGGATCGTTATTATTATCAAGGTAAGTATTTATTACTTTTTTGTATTGATCAGCTTTTGAAAAATGAGCTTCATCTATAAATAAATAATCTAAATTTGAAATAAAATCTATGTCTTCTTTAGTATTGCTATTAATTCTAGGCACCAATAATTGAAAGGAAGCAAAAGTTATTTTGTCAACGCTTTCTTTGTTAAATGAATTAAATTGATCAAAATACCTTTGGGCCATTATAGGTCGATCACCTTTTTGTTTCCAAAGTTTTTGGAAAGATTGCAAACTTTGTTCACAAAGTTCTTTAGAGTTAACAATCCAAGCAATATTGATTGGCTCATTAGAGTGATGGCTCCTTAAAATATCGACAATAACTTCCATTGCCAAAACTGTTTTTCCTGCACCAGTAGGCATGGTTACTAATAGTTTTTTTGTGTCATAATTATTACCATTTAACTTTTCAGTAATAATTTTTTTTAAACGCAACTGATATGGATGAGGAAAAGCATTTTTTCCATTACAATCTCCATATATTGGTTTTACATATTCGTGATTTTCTCTATCATCTTTTACTATTATTTTCCTAAATTCATCCTCAATATCAAAATCTGTATAAAATGCATTTTTATGTTTTTTGTATTTTTTTAAAGCTTGTGAATAAATGTCTTTAGTATCTTCAAGACCAATGTTAATAAGTTCATTTCTTGAAATAGCATATATTAAATCCTCTCTTTTATTGTCTTTATCAACTAAATTAATACCATCGTGCAGGGCAATAGCTTTATTTAAAACACTTTGATCTAGAGGTGCATTTTGATCTACTGCGAAGCTGTATCTAATTATTTTTGTTGTTTCCGCTCCTAATAATTTTGTTTTAGTGGCAGAGTCTAGGTTATCTATTAAACTAATTAGTCCCATAATTCATTCTCTATTCGATATTTAACATTTTCCACAATTAAGTCTGCATCTAACGAACCTAATCTCATTTTTTCTTGATTTAAAATCTTAATTAACCTTGTTAATAAAGTCTCGTCACTATCATTTAAATTAAAAGACTCAGTGTTACTTAAAACAATTTTATTGTAAGCTTCATTTAAAAAGTAGTTTATGTTTTTTATTTTTTCACTATTTCTTAGTAGCTCAGAAATAAACGCTAGAATATCTTTTTCAGCTTGGTTTACTACATCTTCAATTGAATAATTGGAGAAAATATTAAGATATTCAATTAGCTTATCGTCATTAAGTCTAGTATTTAAATTTAGTTCTAAATAAATAAATATTAATTTGAAAATATTGTCAAAACCTTTTAGCTTTAGCAAATGATATCTGTATTCTGAAAATGCGATTACCCAAAATCTATTATTTACAAATTCTTGTGTAAAATCATTTTCAGTTGTTTTTTCATTTAAAAATGAAAGTTCTTCATTAGATACTATACCATCATCAAAAATAATATGTATAATATTATCTAAGTATGGGTTATTCTGTTCTAGTAGTTGTTTAGCTTTATCTATAATATCATCTTCAAAACTAAATTCCTTTGCTTTATTCTTTAAAAATAATTCCTCAGCTTCTGTTATTAAATTATCTTTTACTACAGACTTTATTAAATAGTCAATTTTGTCATTACCAGTTGATATTTCAATTAATTTATTTTTAAAGAAGTTTGAGACTACTAACTGGACATTCTCACTAGAATAGTCATTAATTAGCTCATCGAATTTATTTTCTTTTTTATTTTTTTGCTCTGTATTAAATTTCTTAAGACTATACCTGTATGTGTTTTTACAGTAATAAACATCACCTGTAAGTTTCCTGTAAATTAATTTATTTACTTCTTGCTTGTTTAATAGCGTATTAAATTCATTTCGAAGGATATTACTAATTTCTCTTGAAGTTATTCCATGTTGGTTGTTTTCAAGCACACTTAAAACAAGTTTCATGTTTTTAGATTCCTTATCGGATATATAAGATTTTATTGTTTCTTTTTGTTCTGGTGATAATTTTTTCTGTAAAGTCTCTTGAGTTAATAGAATTCTATATTCTTTATATATAATCTTTATGATTTCACGGTATGAAACATCTTTTTTATCTAGTTCAAATATTCTAAGATTATAATTTTTTGGCTTTTTCAATATATACACTTCTTATAATTATTTTTTAATATGTTTAGATTATGACTTTAACTTCATATTAAAAAAACTCTTGTAATTTTTAAATTATTCATGGAATTCATAAATAAAATTTTATGATATAGATTAGCATTTTTCTAAAAGTAATAAAAATAAATAAATAGCTTGATTATTTATTAATTTTTTTAGTATGATTATTTACAAATATAATTTAAAGGGTAGTCGTTGACAATCCCGTTAAATAATGAATTTTCCACCTCCCTATTTTTGGGTATCCAAAGATGGTTCAGTTACAAAAATTTAATAGTCTACTTACACAAAACCTGAGGGTTATACGTCATCTCACGAAGACCTACCCCAAAAGAAAAGTCATATTATTTAGCTATGGGTGTTTGATTTCAAGTAGTTAGATCAGATTTTTTTGGGTTTTTTAAAACCTTTAAAGATGTCGTTAGTTGGGGCAATAACGAAGTTTTAATCGATATCGCTAAAATTTATTATATTTAAAAAAAAATTGCAATCCCTACATTTATTCACCAAAAACACTAATAGCTAAATAGCTTTTGTAATCAAATACAAAAGTAATACGAAGCCTATTGGATAATGTAGTTAAAACAATTTACAAAGTGAATACGACGGACTATAGATAATGTATGTTAAAACAAAACAGAATATGAAATTTAACAACGAGACAATACGAGAGGCGGTGAAAGAATGGCTTGAGAATGATGAATCAGCAGAGACAAAATATGGTCACATTTCTAACTGGGATACTTCTGAAGTTACTGATATGAATGAACTTTTCATGAGTGCTTATGAATTCAATCAACCCATTGGTAATTGGGATGTGAGTAACGTAGCTAATATGGTGGGCATGTTTAAAAGTGCAGTAATTTTTAACCATCCACTAAATAACTGGGATGTGTCAAATGTGACTTATATGAGTTTTATGTTTGAATCTGCTATGTCATACAACCAACCTTTAGGAGATTGGGATGTGAGTTGTGTGACTGATATGGGGGATATGTTTAGAGATGCAGAAGAATTTAACCAATCTATTGGCAATTGGGATGTAAGTAAGGTTATTGATATGAGTTCTATGTTTAGTGGAGCTAAAGCTTTTAATCAATCTATTGGAGATTGGAACACAAGTAGTGTTACTGATGTAAGTTATATGTTTAGTGGAGCTGAAGCTTTTAATCAAGATATAAGTGCTTGGAATACGTCAAGTGTTACTAATATGAAAAATATGTTTTTTGCAGCAGAATCTTTCAACCAACCTATTGGTGGTTGGAATGTAAGTAAGGTGACTGATATGAGTGTAATGTTTGAAGGTGCTAGTTCATTTAACGAATCTATTGGCAATTGGGATGTAAGTAAGGTTATTAATATGAGTCATATGTTTTGTCGAGCTGAAGCTTTTAATCAATCATTGGAAAAATGGGATTTTTCGAAGGTAATTGATACTAGCAATATGTTTGATGAAGCTAATATAAATATGATTAGTAGATATGGTAAAGATGAAGAAAAATCAATCGATTCTGAAGTACTTAAAACTGAATTTGAAGTAAACGGTTTATTTTTTAAACAAAACAAATCACGAAATTTTGTTGCCTATCATGAAAATGGAAATAAAAGGATTGAGTATTTAAATGCCGATATAAATAAAGATTACGAACATTATTCACATTTATGTCCTAAAATTTTAGCCAATAAAGACACTAAAATTTCAACTTACGATGAAAACGGTAAAGAATTAAAGGAAGTTACAATTTTTTTAACTCCTAATAAAGGAGATAGTTTGATTGTATTTAAAACAGCAATTGATAATTACGCTAATTTTCATGAAGGTAATTTTACGGAAACCAACTACTTATCAAATTATATTAAAGATCGCAATCATATAATAAATTTAACAGGTAGTAATGAGTGTGATTTAAAAAAATACCCACCTGTAATTATTTCGGTTCCAAGCCAAAATGTCTTGCGGTCAATAGCTCATTTTATACCTGATAAAAAATTTGTATTAATTTTTAGATGGGAAAATTTATCAGATGATGACTGGGTACGTGATAATGATTTATTAGAAAAACAGATTATATCTTATGACGAAATATGGAGAAGTGCAAATATTATAGATGATAACGGAGATCATTTAGATGAAGAGATTTTAGATTTTCCAGGCTCAAAAACTATGCAAGTAAATGGAAGAAACTGGCTTAACCAGTTTTGCTCATATTACGATTATCTTAGACTTTATGAGGAAGAAGTTTTTAATAATCTAGAAATTAGTTATGATAATGAAGAGAATTATACCGAAGATGATATACCTTTTGAACCATCTCTAATATTGGATGTTGAAGAGTATAAACGAAAAATAATCTTCAAATAACTTCATAATAATCATAGATCACAAAATTAAAAATGATATTTATTAAATCATCAAACACAAAAGTAACCTTATGTACACAAAAATTGCTGATTAATAACGAGAGAGAAACAAAGTCTATGGTGAGACAATGACAAAGAAATCATTTTGTATGAGATTTGGCATTATTTAACATTAGATTGAGTGTGATATCCTAATAAAAATAAAATGACATGAGAAAAGTTTCTGACAATAAAGTGATTTATCTACACGAAAATGGAATAACCATAGTAGCTAAGCCTGGAGCAAAAGGTGCAAAAGCAGGCGAAACCTATGAGCTTAATGGAAAAAAATATTATGTAGCAATAAACAAACAAGCTAATATGGATAATTTAAAAATAGGAGACTCTACTAATAGGAGAATAATAGGTAATTTATTTGATGTGAATTTAGCAGGCTGGAGGGCCGTAGGTATAAACGAGGTGGGAAGTGATAAGGTGTTACTTTGGGTAAATTTAGAAAACGATAGATCCAATGCAACATATGATGATGGGTTTATTTCGGGGTCTAAAATTTTCCAATGGGAATCTCAAAATCAGCAGAATATTGATACACCAGTTATTCAAAGCATTTTAAAAAAAGAAGTTGAAGTTCACTTATTTTGTAGGCTTGGAAATATGGGGAATCACACATATATGGGGAAACTAAAATACATGAAGCATGAAAATAACAACCCAGTAAAAATATTTTTTAATTCTATTGATTATGATTCGGATAATACAAACCTAAAAAAAATATATAATCATAGTCCACACCAAAATAGATTATAGACAAAAATTTATTTCCAAAAATAAAAAGTTATTTTTAAAAATAATGCCCAGGAGCCAAGAGGAGTGAAGTTGAACTATTTTGGGGAAGATTTGATTGAACTTATTAACTTGTAATTACAAATCTATATCCATAAATTTATTACATTTATAAAAATTGCAACCCCTACATTATTTACCAAAAACACTAATAGCTGTATAGCTTTTGTAATCAAATACAAAAGTAATACGAAGCCTATATGGATAATGAAGATTAAATAATTTACAAAGCAAATACGACGGACTATAGATAATGTATGTTAAAATAAAACAGAATATGAAATTTAATAACGATACTATACGAGAGGCGGTCAATGAATGGCTAGATAATGAAGAATTAGCAGAGAAAAAATATGGTCACATATCATCTTGGGATGTGAGTAATGTGACTAATATGAGTAAAATGTTTAAAGGTTCCAATTCTTTTAATCAGGATATTAACAATTGGGATGTTAGTAATGTTACTAATATGAGTTATATGTTTGATCAAGCAAAATCATTCAATCAACCTATTGGTGATTGGAATGTGAGTAATGTTACTGATATGTCATTGATGTTTTTTGATGCTAGTGTTTTTAATCAACCTTTAAACTCTTGGGATACAAGTAATGTGACAAATATGAGAGGTATGTTCAGGTATGCAGAATCTTTCAATCAACCATTAAATAATTGGGATGTTAGTAACGTCACTGATATGAGTAGTATGTTCATGTCCCATCAGTTTAGTAGTGGTACTTCCTTTAATCAAAATATTGGAGATTGGAATGTGAGTAATGTGACTAAAATGTTTTCTATGTTTGAAATGGCCCATAGTTTCAACGAAAATATTACGAATTGGGATGTGAGTAAGGTGACTAGTATGGTTTCAATGTTTTATGGAGCTACTTCATTCAACCAAGATTTGAGTACTTGGGATACTTCCTCAGTAACTAATATGTTTAGAATGTTTTGGTTTGCATCTTCGTTTAATCAACCTATTGGTGATTGGAATGTAAGTAAGGTGAAAAATATGAAATCAATGTTTGATTCTGCTTCTTCATTTAATCAACCCATAGGAAAATGGGATGTTTCTAGTGTCACTAATATGAGTCAGATGTTTCGGTTTGCATCATCATTTAATCAACCTATTGGTGATTGGGATGTTAGTAATGTGACAAAAATGACCCTTATCTTAAAAACTGATGGAGCCCCCCCATGGTTCCCAATTGGCTGGGTGCCAAGACATCGGATAATGCATTCTGCTTTTAATCAAGATTTATCTAAATGGATTGAAATAAATAGGCATGTAAAATTTGGACGTCAAATGTTTTCTAAAGAGTTTTCTAAAAATTTTGATGTTAATTCTTTAACGAGAAAAATTGATATTAACACTATTAGTAAAAACTCGAAGAAAGCAATTCCAAAAATTAAAAAATTGCTTAAAACTAAAGATTATAACAACATAGACTCAGCAATTGAAATATTAAGATCCTTAGAAGATAAAGATTTATATGAGTTTTTTTTAGCTGGTGTAAAAATAAATTCTAATGGTAAGTTAATTACCAATAATATCTTTACCGGTTCAAGGCAAGCACAACCATATTTTGATTATGCTTTAATTTTATTGATAAATTATGCGCCAAAAAATTTAATTATTCATAAAAGTATCAAACGTATTAATATTAATGTCTTAACATTAAGTGCAAAGCTTGAAGAGTCTATAGCAACACCAGGAGGGTATAATCACCTTCCCGACTGTGGAGTATATACAGCTCATCAATTTCCAGATTTAGTATTTGAGAATTTAGAAAAAATTACACTAGATAATTACCAAAATTTACAGAGTTTAAAATTTCTGTTAAATTGTAAGAAATTAAAAAAAATCAATATTTCAAGTTGTGATAATATTAAAGATGCAAATTTATTTCCAAAGAAAATTTTCAAACAATGAATGATTCAGTAATTCAGTATGGTCCGAAAGCCAATACAAAAGAAATTGAAAAAATACTAACCCATATTTTCAATAACAAAGATGAAACTTCAAATCCAGAATTTAAACCTACCCCAATCTGTATATGGGGTACACATGGGTTGGGTAAAACAGAAATGGTTAAAGATTATGCCATTAGTAGAGGCTGGAAGTTTGAATATATAGCCCCCGCTCAATTTGAAGAAATGGGTGATCTTCATGGTATGCCATCTATTGTAGAATCATTAAATAGTAATAAAACCATATTCAATCCACCGGATTGGGTACCCACTAGTGAGGGGCCAGGAATTTTATTAATAGATGATATTAATAGAGCAGATGACAGAATATTAAGAGGTTGTATGCAACTATTACAAAACTATGAGCTCTCATCATGGAAACTTCCAAAAAAATGGCAAATTATAGCGACTGCAAATCCTGAAGGTGCAGACTATTCTGTAACACCAATGGATGATGCTATGCTAACAAGGATGATTCACACAACTTTAGTATTTAATCACAAAATATGGGCACAATGGGCTTATAATGCTGGTGTTGATAAACGAGGTATTTCTTTTGTGTTAACCTATCCAGAACTAATAAATACAGGACGAACAACTCCTAGAAGCTTAACTCAGTTTTTTCAACTAATTACAAATATTAAAGACCTAAAAAAAAATAGGGAATTAGTTTTTGCTTTAGCATTATCAACTTTAGATGAGGTAACATCAAGCTCTTTTATTAATTTTATTAATGATGATCTTCAAATTTTAATTGAACCCGAAGAAATATTAAACTCATCTAATTTTAAGGATATACATAATAGGCTAAAGGTTTTATCAAAGGATAAAGATGGTGAAAAACGAACCGATAGACTTTCTACCATTACCTCCAGACTTTTCATTCATTTGACATCAAGTAAATACCATGTTGAAAAAATACATTCAAAAAATCTAATACAGTTTTTTCTTTTAGATTTCATACCTAAAGATTTAATTATGAGTTTATATATGGATTTATTGAAATCTTCTAATAATGATATAAAAGAAATGCTAAGAGATAAAAAATTAGCAAGTTTATTGATCAATTCCATGTAATTTTATTTGTAAATATGTCTAAGAAAAACATAAACGATGAAATTTCGAGATGTATCATCCAAATGCTAATTGATGAACCTTTTTATGCGCATTTTTTAAGTGGTATTGTAAGGAAAATAACTGATGATATTTCAACAGCAGCTGTAGGTTTCAATAACTCAAATGTAACACTTTACGTAAATGAGCATTTCTTTTTAAAGGAACTTACTACTTTTTCTTCAAGAGTAGCTATTATAAAGCATGAGACTCTCCATCTTGTATTTAAACATCTAGTAATGTTAGATTTTAAAAAGTACGATGCTAAACTATTTAACATTGCTGCAGACTTAGTTGTAAATCAGTTTGTTGGAAAATGGAAATTGCCCTCTTCTGCCGTAACTCTGTCATCGTTCCCAGAATTGAATTTATCTGAAAATGAATCCTTAGATTGGTATTATAAAAAACTTCTTGATTTAAAAAGAAAAATGGATCGTAATAAGAATTCTAAAAATTCCTTTTCCAACACAAGCACTCAAACACTTGAAAATATTATAAATAATGGAAACCACAGTGACCATAGTAAATGGGGATTTTCTGAATCTGACATAAACTTACAACATGCAGAAAGTGAACTAGATAGGATTATTTTACAAACAAAAGAAAGAATTTCTCAAAAGCAATATTCTATGCTTCCGTCTGCGATAAGGTATTTAATTAATATCATTATTGAAAAAAGAAACCCAAAAGTTAATTGGAAAAGAGCTTTGAAAATTTTTTCATCAAGTAGTAGAAGGACGAAAGTTAAATTCACTGTTAAAAGGATTAGTAAAAGGTATGGAACAAGACCAGGAGTTAAAATTCAAAGAAGTCAAAAAATAGCTGTAGCTATAGATACATCAGGTTCAATATCTTTAGATGAGTTAAATATGTTTTTTAATGAAGTTCATTCAATGTGGCAAAATGGTGCTGAAATTGAAGTTATAGAATGTGACGCAGCTGTTCTAAAAACATACAATTATAAAGGTAAATTTCCTGAATTTATTCACGGGAGAGGAGGTACAAATTTTGATCCTGTTTTTGCATATATAAATAAAAACAGAAATGTTTTATATGATGGATGCATATACTTAACCGATGGTTATGCAGCTGCACCAGAAATTAAACCTAGATGTAAATTGTTTTGGGTGATAACTCCAGAGGGGTCAATTGGGTCACATTTAAAATTTGGTAGAGCATTACAAATAAATAATTAAATAGATATGATTTATTTACATAAAAATGGAGTAACTATTATTGCTGATAAAAAAGCCAAAGTTGGACAAACATACGAGCTTAACAGCGAAAAATATTTAGTAGTAAACAGGAAAATGCTAGAGAATTTGGTAAATTCAGGAAAAGATGTAACTAAGGTTGTTACTACCAGGGTAAATATGATGTTATTCCTTTTTGCAGGTGAAACTAATTTCAATCAAGATATAAGTTCTTGGGATGTTAGTAATGTCGGAAGTATGACTGGTATGTTTAAAAGAGCTAAAAAATTTAATCAAGATATAGGCAAATGGAACGTTAACAATGCTAGTCAGATGGAATCAATGTTTGAAGGAGCTCACTCATTCAATTGTGACATAAGTAATTGGAATATATGTGGTTATGCTAATTTGAGAAAAATGTTTGCTAATGCTTTTTCGTTTAATCAACCTATTGGAAAATGGAAACTTGACCCTTATTGTGATATTTCTTACATGTTTTTAAATGCTAAATCATTTAACCAGGATTTAAATCATTGGAATGTTAAAAAAATATTATCTATGATTTCTTTATTTGAAGGTGCTGAGTCTTTTAATCAAGATCTGGATTTATGGGATTTAGCAAAAAACAATTACAAAGGTCTTTCACTAAATCGAATGTTTAAAAATGCTAAAAAATTTAATGGTAACATATCTACTTGGAAATTTGATGGAATTACTCGTATGGATGAGATGTTCGCAGGGGCAACCTCTTTCAATCAAGATATTTCGGTATGGGATGTTAGTAAGGTTGAGAAAATGGATAAATTATTTAATGGAGCCGAATCTTTTAATCAAAATTTGAGTGATTGGAATATTCATGATAAGCTAAAAATAAAAACACCATCGGCTATCTTTACAGGTGCAAAAAAGTTTAACCCTGAGCATAGTCCTTTTCAAAAAAAGAAACGATCTATTGATACATCAAGTAAAAACCTCACTTCTGAGGATAAGAAAACTTTTTCAAAAATTAAAAAATTACTACTTTCAAGAGATATTGATAAAATCGACTTAGCTATTGAATTATTTATATCTTTAAATAACACCGAATTATTTAATACAATATTGGATGGTTGTAAATTAGAAACTATTGATAGTAGTGAACCAAATCACTTTGAATCTAAACTCCGTACTAATAAGATTTTTACAGGAACAGGTCCAGCTCAACCATTATTAAATTATGCTTTAATGAATATTATTGCATCTGTACCAAAAGATCAAAATATTAAGATTCATGAATCTATTGTTTTAAAAAACATCCATCGTCTTAATATTTCTACAATAATAGGATTTAATAACAATTATGATAGATTTAATCAATTTTTTGAAATTGATAAATTCACTTATGTAAAAAAAATCATTATAGATTTTAAAAAATTTGAAAACATAAATTTTGATGTTAATTTTAAAAATAAGTCAGCTAAGAATATTATCGCCAAGAATTTTAATGGTTCATTAAAATGGTTAGAAAATTTTAAACAAATTGAAGATTTATATTTAGGTTTTGATTATTCCAATGCAAAAATTGAAAATTTAGATTGCTTCGATGTTTTAAAAAATCTTGAAAAATTTGAACTGGATTGTAAAGGAGCGATAAACAATGTTGATTTTCTTAGTAATTGTGAAAGTTTAAAAAGTTTAATTTTACATAGAACTACCAATTATAATTCAAAAATTAATTTGAATAATATTGAGGTACTACCAATGCTTAAAAATTTGGAGTTTTTAGAAATCACAAATGTAGATGAACAACTAAATCTAAGTGTTATCGATAAGTGTCTAAAGATAAAAGAATTAAGCTTTGATATTGAAGATACATTTCAAATTAAACATCTAATTGGATGTAAAAATCTAAAAAAATTAAACTTAAAAATAGACTCGTCTTTAGATTTTACTAGTATTGATTTTTCTTCTCTTAATAGTTGTAAAGATCTTGAATCAATCAATATTTTAGGAGGACATTCCTACAATTTTAATGGAAAAATAAAAAGCATCAATGGTGTAAATATTTTAGACAACATAAAAAAGATAGAACTAGATGAATTTGCAATTATAGTAGATAATTACGATGATTTAATCAATACAACCAACGAAGTAACAGTTTATGATACAAGCAATATAAAAATTAATGTAGAAAAAAAACCTGTTTTAAATATTCCTATTAAAGATACCAAGCTTAGTTCTGAAGTCAAAAAAACTTTTTCAAAAATTAAAAAATTATTAATTTTAAGAGATATTAATAAAATTGACTTAGGAATAGAATTACTTGTAGCATTAAATAACACCGAATTATTTAACATATTATTGGATGGTTGTAAATTAGAAACTAAAAATGGTAGTGAACCCAATTACTTTGAATCAAAACTTCATACCAATAAATTTTTTACAGGAACAGGACCAGCTCAACCCTTTTTGAACTATGCTTTAATCAATATTATTGCCTCTTTACCACAAGATCAAAACGTTAATATTCATAAATCACTTATGTTAAAAAACATCACTTGTCTTAACATATCATCTGTAATATCCTCTGAAAACAACTCAAGTCTTGATGGAATGTTTAATGTTCAGAATTTTACACATTTAAATAAAGTTATAATTGATTTTAGCAAATTTGGAGAAGTAAATTTTATAGATTATTTAAAAAACAATACAGTAAAAGAGATTACTGCTTTGGATGTTGATGGCTCATTAAAATGGTTGAATAACTTTAAACATTTAGAGATATTAAAACTTTCACCGTCATGGAATCGAGTTAAAGACTATGAAGTGTTTAATTCGTTGATTAATCTGCAGGAGTTAGAAATAGAATGCTCAAATGATATTACTTTTCTTAAAAATTGTATTAAGATTAAAAAATTAAAACTAGATATTTCTGATTCCGAGTCAACAATAAATATTGATGCTTTAAAGTATTTGAGTAATCTTGAAGATTTAGAAATTATTGACCACTTAAAACAAGAAATACAAACATTTAATTCAAGTGTTTTATTAAACTGTAAAAAACTAAACAAGCTAATTTACAGGACTAAAATCGACAGATGGATTGACGATGATCAAACTTTAATCAAGACCATCGAGAGGAGATTATATCAAGTGGATAATGTATTAGAAAATATCAGATTTAGTGAAAAATTAGAGTTTCTTAGCTTTTTTACTAAGAGAGATGAATGGGCAGAAAGAGAAGAAGGGGCATCGTTAAATTTAAAAGTTTTAATTTCAAGTTTTAATGGTTTGAAAATTCTTCCGAACCTAAAAGCAATTAACATTAATGAAATTGAGCTATTACCAATTAAAAATATTTAGTTTTTTTTTAATACTGATTCAAAGGCGTAGGAGGTGTAGTAAATGTAGCTGATAAAAAAACTTTTAAAAGTTGATATAATACTATTTTTTTTGATTGGTCGTACAATCATAGTACATATTTAAATGTAAAAAAACCTCAACTTATTGTAAATCAATAAGATGAGATTTTTAATCGTGGAGACGCCGAGAATCGAACTCGGGTCCAAACAAGCAGCTCAAATGCTTTCTACATACGTAGTTTTTGTTTAATTTTTGTCTTGTAGCTGATCAAAAACAATCCATTACAAGCTTAGCTTTTTTAGTTTCAAAATGTTATCAAAGCGCTAACATTTCTATGTTTATTTTTACGATGCCCAAAAATGAAACGCCATAAACCAAGGCTTTTCGTGGACATAAAGCTTGCACACCTTGTGTGCCGAGGCTAATCTTACTGTTAATTCAGATTATGCA
>Ga0206125_10003376_pt1 | contig 15406 bp, 9 predicted proteins | sample Helgoland_Spring_4_FD_148598 | JGI IMG/M metagenome (GOLD analysis project Ga0206125, IMG submission 148598) | Pelagic subsurface seawater microbial communities from Kabeltonne, Helgoland, North Sea - Helgoland_Spring_Bloom_20160331_1 | ecosystem: Environmental > Aquatic > Marine > Epipelagic ... | reverse complement strand
GTTAATACTTGAAATCAGATTCAAAGACAGATACAAAGCCTATGATTTCGAAAAATATTTAAAATCGGGCTCTGGAAGGGCGTTTGCCAACAAACGCTTTTTATAAAATGGCTTCGCTCGCCGAAGCTTCGAACGCAAGTTCGATGCGAAGGCGAGCTTTTTATATCAATTAATCTTTAATAGGTAAACAGGAAATTGTATCTTGGGCAAAGGAAACGACTTGTTTCCATAGTTATAACCACATCATTTCTATTTAAAGGTATATGAGTTTATCTAAAAAGATTATTCTAGGTCTGCTAACGGGTATTGCTGTTGGACTGTTTTTCGGTGAGTATTGTTCATTTTTCTCTTTTATTGGTGACGGGTTTATAGGACTCTTACAAATGACCGTTCTTCCCTACATCATGGTTTCTATCATTGCAAATCTTGGGCGCATGTCTATGGAAGATGGTAAGACAATGGTTGTCAACGGACTAAAAGTACTTTTTCTATTGCTCTCTTTTGGAGTGGTATTCTTGGTGATTTTACCCTTGGCGCTTCCTAGCTGGTCCGCTGCTTCATTTTTTAAACCTTCAAGTATCGAAGTGGTACCGCCTTTAAACTTATTGGACTTATACATTCCTTCGAATCCTTTTGCGTCAATGTCTAATAATATTGTCCCGGCAGTGGTACTGTTTAGTATTTTCCTAGGTATCGGTATAAGCAAAATAGAAAACAAAGAAGGATTACTTTCCGCGCTAGATGTTTTAGGCGAAGGTTTGAACCATATCAATAAAATGGTTATTAAACTAACCCCATATGGTGTTTTTGCTATTGCTGCCTACAATGCAGGTACGATGACTTTTGAAGAAATTCAGCGCTTACATGCTTATATCATAATTTATACAGTGGCCATTGTTCTGCTGGCTTTCTATTGGATTCCTCTCTTAATTTCCAGTTTCACCAACATTTCTCCTAGAGCCTTATTTCAAGAAACTAAAAGTACCTTGCTTACCATTTTTGCCACCGGAAAGATTATTGTTGTATTACCACAATTAATAGATGACGTCAAGAGACTGATGGAAAAGACGCAAAAAGAGGACGACGACATCACTAAAAATGAAAGAAAAGCGCAAGCGGAAATCTTAATGCCACTCGCCTATCCTTTTCCAAACTTGGGTACTTTTGTGATTTTTGTATTCGTACCTTTTGTCGCTTGGTTTTTGGGAAGTTCATTTGCCATTGGAGAACAATTTACGTTCTTAGGGGCTACACTTTTAAGCAGTTTTGTTTCTCCAATCACCGGTATTCCTTTTCTTCTCGATTTATTGAAATTACCCCAGGAAATGTTTCAATTGTTTGTAATCTCAAGCGTGTATACCGATCGTGTACGTGTTGTTCTGGGTGCTATACATTTAATCGCTATTACACTTATCACCATACAAATGACTGTCTCCTCAGGCACCATACTTTGGAAAAAATTTATAAAAGGTGCTGTCATCGGATTGGCATTAACTTTTGCCCTTTTATTAGGTACAAGATTTTACCTGGCAGCGACACTTGGTGAAAGTGACCAATATTCTAGTTTTGTTCAAATGGAGTTTAGTAGAGATCAACCTTTAAAAAATGTTCAGCCGATTGACAAACTGCTACAAAATGAAACCCAATCCTCTGCTAACAACACAATAATGAATATTAAAAACCGAGGTGTACTTCGCATAGGTTTTTTGGCCGATTGTTTACCTTTTGCTTTTAAAAATGAACAAGGTGAGGCATTGGGTTATGATATCGAAATGGGGTATTTATTGGCAGCAGAACTTAAGGTGCAACCCGAGTTTTACAAAATAACGAAACAACAAATCAAAGAACTCTTAAATACAGGTAAGTTAGATATCGTAATGTCTGGATTGGCGATTACTACGAATAGACTGACTGACTATGCTTTTAGCAATTCTTATATAGACCAAACTATGGCTTTTCTTGTGAAGGATTTTGACAGAACAAATTTTCAATCAAAAGAAAGTATTAAAAACATCGACAGCCTGCGGATTGGATGCTCTAGCCCCTATTTTTCTGAAAAGTTTAAAATCTATTTACCTAATATCGAAGTAATAAACAGAAGTTCCCCTAGAGCTTTCCTCAAAGGCCAACAACAAGATTTAAATGCTTTCCTTGTATCGGCAGAGGCAGGATCTGCATGGACGATCATTTTTCCTTCATATAGTGTTGTTGTTCCTGACAATACGCTCGTGAAAATTCCATGTGGGTACCCAATGCCGAGAGACATTTCATGGATTCAATTTGTAAACACTTGGCTCGAACTCAAATCCAAAGATGGCACGCAAAGACGACTGTTTAAGCATTGGATTGAAGGACAAGGGGCGAATCCAAAAACCGCAAGATGGTCCGTGGCTAAGGATGTGTTACACTGGGTAAAGTAATTTTTTAGGCCGACCTATTAACTAATTATATTTAGTACTTTTGGTACTATCAAAATTTTTATGATTTTTTAAATACATCTTTCAATGGTATTTTTTTCAGTAGTTGTTACAGTTTACAACAAAGAAAATTACATTTTAAAAACACTTCAAAGCGTCTGTAAGCAAAATTTTAAAGATTTTGAATTACTCATAATCAACGATGGTTCTACAGATAATTCATTAAAGGAAATTGCTAAAATTGAATTTGAGAATAAAACGGTTATTACCACAGTTAATAAAGGGGTGTCAGCCGCAAGAAACACCGGTATAGAAAAGGCAAATGGAAAATACCTTGCTTTCTTAGATGGTGATGACCTTTGGTCTCCCTTACATTTGGAAAAAATAAAAGAAGCTATTGACTCGTATCCAGATGCGACTGTTTTTTCGAATGCTAGCTGCACCCTAACAAACGGTAGAATTAAACAGCACGACTACGCCGTAACTTCTAAAATTCCGAGAATTTATAATTATTTTAAAGCAAGTACAAAAGCATCAATACTACATCCTTCATCTGTTGTAATCAGAAAAAGTCTTTATGAAAAAATAGGGGGGTTTAACACCTCGTATTCTAATTATGAAGATATAGAATATTGGTTTCGTATTGGGCTGAACTATGAAGTCGTTTTTACAAATGATATTACAGTAACCATTCGTTCGAATAAAAACAGTTTGTCAAATCAAGATTTTATTCCAGAAAATTATTGTTTTTTTGAAGGCTACGAAAAATTTCAGACCAATTGTAGAGAATATTATCAGGTATTAAACAACAATTTACTTTCATTGGCGCTGCTCTGTAAGTTTAACAACGAAACCTACAGATTAAAAAGTTTGAAGAAACGAATTGAGAATAAATATTTGCATAGAAACTCAAAAACATTACTGTTTCTGCCTACTTCTGTTATTTCCGTTTTGATTAATTTGAAAAATGTTCTTTCAAAACTCGGCATAAAAATTTACTTGTATTAAATTGAGTCTATTAATTCTCCCCATTCATTCTTGATTGTCTGAAACGATAAATGCTCGATGCTCTTCAAACAGTTATTTCTACAAGTAGCTAAGAGTTCAGCATCTGAATTCATACGATTGAGGGCAGTTGTGTAGTTTTCTAATGATTTCTGCACCAACAAGCCATTGTATTCATTACGAATAATTTCCTTCGGACCCGATTCACAATCTACAGTTACAACGGGAGTTTTACAGGCCAAAGATTCTATTAATGACATAGGAAACCCTTCATAGTTACTTGTAAGAACAGTGAACTTTGCTTTTTTTACGTAGGAAAATGGGTTGTCTGTATATCCCAAAAACACAACGGAGTTCTTCAGCTCTAATTGTGTCACTAGTTGCTGCAACATCTGCAAATCCGGTCCATTTCCAACAATATACAACAGTACCCTTTTTGAGGGCAGCGATGATTTACTGTAGCTCCGTATTAAAAAAGATAAGTCTTTAGAATCTTCTTCTAATCGACCAAAATAAAGGATATAGGTTTCTTTTACGCCAATGAGCTCACCTTCATTTCTATAAGAATTTTTAAAAGTATTGTATATCGTAGTTATTTGGTTAAAGCCATATGTTTTTCTAACATTTTCTTCAATGGCTTTAGAAACCGTTACTAAGGATGTGGCATTTTTATATAAGTATTTTGCAAGTAATTTATTTTTTGGAAAAGACTTCTCTAAATTCATGCTATGTATGACAAAAATTGTCTTTTTTGGAAACACTAGAAATTTGAGTAACAATTCACGTAAACCGCGGGGTCTTGATCGATGATCAATTATACAATCTATTTTATTTTTACCTAAAAACTGTTTCAAGAGATAAAGGCGGTAGACTCTGTCAAAAATCGTATCACTTTTGTCTTTCTCCAAACCTAAATTTAATAAGGTTCCTTCATAAGAATAATCAATTTCATTTATCACTGATACCACAAAAACATCATGCCCGAGTTCATTCAACATTTCAGATTGCAACGCAACAACTCTTTCAGCTCCACCTGATCCAAGTGAATAACAAATAATACAGATTCTTTTCTTAATAAATGTCATACAGCACTTTTATACAAATATATAAAATCAAAAACAGAATTAAACTGAGTTTTGTATCTTTAGTGCCAGAATTGTAGATGGAATAAAACAAAGCACTGTGGTGCTGTCCTATACGTTTATTATACAGCTAAAAATTGCCTTATCAAAACAAAAAAAGCATTACACATTGTCTCTTTCGACGTCCCTTTTCCTCCAAATTACGGAGGTGTTATTGACGTGTTTTTCAAATTAAAAAAACTTTCAGAGCTTGGCGTAGACGTATACTTACATTGTTTCGAGTATGGTAGAGGGAAACAAAAAGAATTATTACGTTATTGTAAAAAGGTGCATTACTACAAGAGAAATACCTCTTTTCAACATCTTGTTTCTATGACTCCTTACATCGTAAAAACTAGAAGTTCCAATACACTTATCGCAAATCTACTCAAGGACGACCACCCTATCCTATTTGAAGGTTTGCATACTACCGCAGCCATGTTGCATCATGACTTTGGGTCTAGAATTGTAATGGTACGTCCTCATAATATTGAACATAATTATTACAAAGGCTTATCTAAAAGTGAAGCGGGTAAAAGAAAGAAACTTTTTTTCAAAACTGAATCTCAGAAACTAAAAAAATATGAAGCTATTTTACACAAGGCCACATACATTCTGAGTATTTCTCCTTTTGAGCATCAATACTTTGAGAACAATTACGGAAACAAAACGATATATACTCCTGTGTTTTTCGATAACAATTTTAGTAGATTAAATGAACCTAAGAAAAAGTTTTCACTTTGGCATGGCGATTTAAATGTCGTAGACAATCAAAAAGCTGTCTTATTTATCATCAACGTTTTTTCCAAACTTAAAGAATTCCCTCTAATTATTGCGAGCAATGCAATGAATAAAGAAATTTTAAAAGAGGTTGCAAAACACCAAAATATCACTTACGACAAACTTGAAAAACAAGATGACTTGGAAAAGTTATTTCAAACAGCACATATTCACCCATTAGTAACGTATCAAAAAACGGGGATTAAGTTAAAATTATTAAACGCACTTACAAAAGGTAAATTCGTAGTCGCTAATAGTTTAATGATTGAAGACACTGGCCTAGAAAGTTTATGCCATAATGCCAATACCTTAAATCAGTTTCGGAAAATCATTTCAAAATTGATGCATGAAACATTCGAAGAAGAAGAAAGAACTAAAAGAAAAGTTGTTTTAGAAAACTTCAACGGCGAGTTGTCTGCAAAAAAAATAATAGACTTGCTATAATTTACAATGCCTGCTGTTGTACAACTTCAAACAACTCCCCTCCTTCACATTTCAAGGTACGCTGTTGAAATTTCAAAATCAAGGCATAATCATGTGTCGCCATCAAGATCGATTTTCCACTTTTATGAATTTCTTCCATAAGTTTCATTACTTCCATCGATGTTTTAGGATCTAAGTTTCCAGTGGGTTCATCAGCCAAAATCAAATCGGGATCATTTAAGAGGGCTCTTGCAATGGCTATACGCTGTTGTTCACCCCCAGAAAGTTGAAACGGCATTTTATAGTCTTTGGTTTGCATGCCTACTTTCTCAAGAACTTCTGCTATCTTGGAAGCCATCTCTTTTGCATCCTTCCAACCGGTTGCTTTTAGTACAAACCTGAGGTTTTCAAAAACAGTACGATCGTTTAACAATTTAAAATCCTGGAAAACAATACCTATTTTCCGTCTTAGGAACGGAATCTCTTTATCTTTTAATTTTTTTAGATCGAATCCTACAATTTCACCTTGTCCTTCTTTCAACTGTAAATCGCCATACAGGGTTTTCATCAAACTACTTTTACCCGAGCCTGTTTTTCCTATCAAATATAAAAACTCACCTTTACCAATAGTTAAATGTACATTTGATAAAACCAAGTTTTTTTCTTGGTAGATATTGGCATTTTCTAGTTTGAGTATTGCGTTTTCCATTTTCCCTATTTTGTCATACAAACTTATCGATTTCCTAAAGAACTGGCAATACCTTCATCTTATTAAGTGGAAAAAGAATTTTATTGCTTTTCCGGGTTTCTATAATTTTTAGACAACTGTAACTAAAACAATTAAATAAAAGTAATTAGTCATACGAATAATCTTCTAATCCCCCTCTACTCGGAACGGACATCTGTGACCTTACCAACTATTTTTTTGTTGTAGTTGCTCATCTTTTCAGACCCCAATACAAGGCCCCGTATTTAAAAACCTAAGTTTCAACAATAATCACAAAATAAAAAGAAGACTCTATGCGTTGTTATCTAGGAATAATCTTTATTTTTGACTTACAAAAACCATTATTGATGTATTACCAAAAAATTGTTTTCTCAATACTTTCACTAGCTTTCTGCTTAACGAGTCTGGCTCAAAAATCTGAAAAACAAACAAATTTCCAATACGAATATTTACGAGGTTTGGAGTTGTACAACAAAGAAATTTATCAGGCAGCATATACTTCTTTTGAAAAGACCCTAAAGAACATCGATAACAATGACAATCTCAAAGAGGACTGCACGTACTATTTGGCAATTACTTCTGTAAAGCTCAACAAAAGATGGGCAGAAAATTCGCTAATAGACTTCACCAATAATTACCCCACGAGCAAATACAAGAATACCGCTTTTCTCGAAGCTGGAAACTACTATTACAACAGTGGAAAACCTGCAAAATCCTTAAAATGGTTTCAGAAGGCATCCCCAAAACACATGACTTCAAAACAAGAAGAAGCCTACAATTTTAAAATGGGCTATGCACTGTTTAGCAATAAAAAATATACCGAGGCAAAGCAGTATTTCCTTGCCTTAACCCACTCCGAAAAGTACCAAGAAGAAGCCAATTATTATTACGGATATATTTGCTATATACAAGAAGACTACACTACTGCACTGCAATATTTCGATAGACTGGAAGACTCTAAACGGTACAAAAAGGAAGTATTGTATTATACCATGAACATCGAGTTTCAAAAAAAACATTTTGAACAGGTAGTAACGCTTGGACATGAATTATTAAAGATAACTTCAAAAAAGGAGTTGTCAGAAATTTCTAAAATTATTGGTGAAAGTTATTTCTATTTAGGTCAGTATAAAGCATCCGTCCCACATTTAAAGAATTACAAAGGAAGAAAGAACAGGCTGAGCACGAAAGATCATTATTTTTTAGGTTATGCCTACTACAAAATGAAAGACTACGACAATGCTATCGTCACTTTTAACAGAATTACGAAAGGAAAAGATGTAGTTGCTCAAAATGCTTATTACCATCTAGGGGATTGTTATTTAAAATCCGATAAGAAAAGTGAAGCTTTAAATGCTTTTAAAAACAGTTCTGAGATGGATTTTGACCAAGAAATTAAAGAAGATGCAGCGTATCAATATGCAAAGTTGGGATACGATATTGGAAATCCTTATGTGAGTAGTGCAGTTGTTCTTCAGGAGTTTGTTGTCAACTATCCGAATTCTAGTAAAGCTATCGAAATAAATAAATTGGTCATCGATTCTTATATCCTAAGTAAAGATTACAAAGGAGCACTTTCTTATTACGAGATTAGGCATTTATCTAAAGATGCCGTTTTCTATAGAATTTCTTTATTCAGAGGAATGCAATTGTTCCAGCATGGGAAATACCAAGAAGCATTGCCTTATTTTAAAACTACTAGCAATCAATTTATCGAAGCAACTAGTCAAGCCAAAGCACTCTATTGGAAAGGAGAAACCGATTATATACTTCAAGATTACAAATCGGCACTTTCAAATTTTAAACGTTTTCAAAAACACAAAAAAGCGGCAAGCGTAGCTGAAAACACTGAAATAAACTATGTGATTGGATACACTTATTTTAAATTAAAAGAGTATGACAAGGCAAGGAATAGTTTTGAAACCTATGTCAAACGAAAAGGCGTTGACACTGTTAAAAGAAACGACAGTTATGTACGAATGGGAGATTGTAGTTTTATTGCAAAAAGCTATTGGACAGCTATGGAGCACTACAACAAGGTTATTAAAGTTAAAGGAATTGATGACGATTATGCGCAATACCAAAAAGGTATTAGTTATGGATTTGTGCGACGAAACGACCGCAAAATTTCAACTTTAGATGGTTTTGATAAAACCCATCCTAAATCTTCTTACAAGGATGATGCTTTATATGAACTTGGAAATGCATATATCAATGCCAAACAAAATAAAAATGCACTCGAATCCTTCGACAAATTGATTAACACCTACAAAACGAGTGTGTATGTACCGAAAGCTCTTTTAAAACAAGGATTGATTTACTTCAATGATAACAAGGCTGAAAGTGCAATTACAAAATACAAATACATTGTGCAACAGTACCCAAAATCAAAAGAAGCACAGCAGGCTGTTCGAAACGCCCGACAGGTGTATGTAGATATCGACAAAGTAGATGCCTATGCAGAGTGGATTCACAGCATCAACTATACACAGTTTAGCGATACCGATTTAGACAATGCCATGTACGAGGCTGCAGAAATCAAATACCAAGAAAATAAGTTGCCACAGGCTATTTCTAGTTTTAAGAAATATTTGATCAATTTTCCTGAAGGACTGAATAGTTTAAAAGCTCATTTTTACAGTGCTCAAGCAAACTTCAGTGAACAAAACATTGATAAATCTATCGAAAACTATCAAATTGTAATCAGTCAGAACGCAAATGAGTTTACCGAGCAATCACTCGCTAGACTTGGACAAATTCACTTAGAAAATAACGATTGGGAAAAAGCAACTCCTATTTTAAAACGATTGGAAACCGAAGCAAACTTTCCACAAAACATCTTATTTGCTCAGAGCAATCTTATGAAAGTTATGTACGAGCAACAAGTGTATAAAGAAGCAGTTCTCTATGCAGAAAAAGTCTTAGCGCATAAAAAAGCGGATGACCAAGTAAGATCCGATGCCTCTATTTATATTGCAAGGGCCGCGATAAAAACAGAAGACCTCGACAAAGCAAAAAAGGCATATGCAGGTGTTTCTAAATTAGCAACGGGAGCACTCAAGGCGGAAGCATTGTACTATGATGCTTATTTTAAAACCATTGAAAAAGAATACGAAGCTTCTAATAAAACCATCCAACGCTTGGCTTCGGAATATGCAAATCATAAATACTGGGGCGTTAAAGGACTTCTGTTAATGGCAAAAAACAACGATGGCTTAAACGACGCCTTTCAGGCAACCTATATTCTTGAAAACATCATACAAAACTATAGTCAATTCGACGATTTAATCGAAGAAGCTAAAACGTATTTAGAACTGCTCCAGAAAAAGCAAGCTACCAAAAATACGGAAGTACAAAACAAAGAGACCAGCGATGAAAGTTCAACCGAAGAAACCACTGAATTTTGAAAAATAGATCTAACAAAAACACCTTAGGCTTTCCTGCTCGATTGACAGACCTAGCTATGAATAAAGCGCTTATGTTAACATCCCTTTGTTTACTCTCTTTTTCTCTGAGTGCTCAAACTGAAAAGGACAGTATCAATACGGAAATCATAAATGTTGTCAGCTCTTATAAGCCTACTATTTCAGACGCTTTTAAATCAAAAGATCAACCTGTCATAGAAAGAAGCGATACCGAGAAACAGCAATTAGAATACCATATAGTGTCGAAGCCTATTCGATCTGTTTTTAAGCCAAATCCTGGAGGGTATCGATCTGCAAAATTGGAAAATAAAGCGAATCGTTATAACAACTACCTCAAGTTAGGTTTGGGAAACTACGGTACTCCCTTAGTGGATGGTTTCTTATACAAACAAAAAGAGGAGCATGAAGTCCAATTTTTTCTATACAACAGATCTTCCAGCGGAGGCATTGACGGTTTGCAATTAGATGACAATTACCTCACTACAAAGCTGGCACTTGATTATAAAAACACACAACAAAATTTCAACTGGGAAGCAGGAGTTGGGTATAATCGAGATATCATAAACTGGTATGGAATTCCATTTGAATATGACCAAATCGTAATTGATGGTACTGAGGAAAAACAGACCTATAACCAATTTATTTTGAACGGAGCCATACATTTTAACCAAGGACATTTTAAAGACATACGAGCTTCTATGAGCTCCTTTTCCGACGGTTTTGATAGCAGTGAAATGGATTTAAAATTTGGAACTACTATCGAATTTCCCTTAAGGTCAAATAAAATTGTCACCGCTGTCAACCTTGATATACTCAACGGGAATTTTAAAAACGATTACAACAATACAACAGAAATAAATTACGGATATTTTAGGTTTGGCACTGCTGCCATTTACCCAATTCAAAAAGAAAATATGTTTTTTTCGATTGGAGCAAAAGTAATTTTCAATAGCGATCTAGAAAATGACACGAGTAAATTCTATATCTACCCAGATTTAAAAATTGACTTTGTTGTTGTCGATGAAATATTTAATATTTATGGAGGTATTAACGGTGGGCTTAACCAAAACTCCTACAGAAGTATAACCAGACTGAATCCATTTGTTTCACCTACTTTACTTATCAAACCTACTGACAATTCGTTTACAGCATATACCGGATTAAAAGGGAAATTATCATCGCGAATCGATTACACCATAAAAGCTAGCTATTCTAAAGAAAATGACAAACTTTTGTTTCGTTCCAATCAAAACCAAACAGATGGTACTACTGTGGTAACGCAAGGTTATACAGCTGGAAATTCATTTTACACACTGTATGACAATGTAAGTACTTTTGGATTGTTTGGTCAAATAAATACTGAATTTTCAGACCAATTCGCTGCCGGAGCCTCTTTACAAATCAATTCGTATGCAATGGATACTGAGGCAGAAGCATGGAACCTCCCACCTTATATTGCCATGCTATACGCATCGTATAGCTATAAAAAATGGAGTACCAAAGCTGAACTATTTTCAAAAGGAAAAAGACAGGAACTACAAGTAGATAGCAATTTAACAGAACTCCCCATTGAATTGGATGCCTTTCTAGATCTAAATTTAAGTACTCATTATAAAATAAATTCAAAATGGAATGCATTTTTGGATTTGAACAATATACTCAATAGCAATTATGAGGTATATACACAATATCAAGTACAAGGATTTCAGGTAATGATTGGTGCTACCTATCATTTCGATTTTTAAAAAATATTGTATACTCGACACTAATACTTTACTTCACTTTTTTTTATAAAATAATGTTAAATATGACAATTGTCATTTTCGAAGCAATCAAATAACCCTACATTTAAAGTGTTAACATTGAGCTTGTTATAATTTTAGTCAAAGTATAAATTATAACACGCACCATAAGAATAAAAACAACTACCTCAACTTGAAGGTGTGCCTTTTTACTTCTTAATACGCCCCCGATCTTTATATTTTTTCACAAAATCACTTGTAATATCTAAACAATGATTGCAATAGAAAAGCTTGGGATTCTTTTAAGCCCAACAAACAGAACTTTTGAAAATTATGGTGTCTTTAACCCAGGTGTATTTCAATCGGGTACCGACGTGCATTTTTTATACAGAGCGGTTCAAAATGGGAACTACTCCTGTATAGGATATGCAAGGTCAAATGGACCTAAAGACATCAAAGAAAGAAAGGAACACCCTATAATTTTACCTGAATTTGATTATGAAAAAAAGGGAATCGAAGACCCTAGAATCGTACAACTAGAAGACACATTTTATATTACCTATACGGCCTACGACGGATTCAATGCTATGGGTGCTCTCGCAACATCGAAAGACTTGATTCATTTCGAAAAACACGGAATTATTACACCTCAATTAAATTACCAAGAGTATGAAGAACTTCTTCTATGTAACAAGCACTCGTTACTTCCCAAATACCATCACATGTATTTGCTTTTCAAACAAATGGGTTTAAACACCAAAAAAAAACGTTTTCTAAGAGACAAAGATTTGGTCTTATTTCCCAAAAAACTCAAAGGCAAATTTGCTTTATTGCATCGACTTTGGCCTGGAATTCAAATTGTATACTTCGATTCTTTTATGGATTTAACCAATATTTTTTGGGAGGAATACATTAAAAATCTCGCCGATTATATTATTCTAGACCCAAGCGATCAATATGAACTAAATTATATAGGTGCTGGAACACCTCCTATTGAAACATCTGAAGGTTGGTTGCTAATATACCACGGTGTACAAGAAACCACACACGAACGTATTTACCATGCTAGAGTTGCATTGCTAGATATAAACAACCCTCAAAACGTTATAGCAAGACTGCCATACCCCTTATTTTCTCCTACAAAAGAATGGGAAAGAAAAGGGGTGGTTAATGACGTTATCTTTCCTACTGGACACGCCATATTTGAGGGTATGCTATACATTTATTACGGAGCCTCTGACACCTATACGGCAGTGGTTAAAGTACATTTAAAAGAATTACTAAACGAACTCTTAAAACAATCATAACATGGATTTTCTAGAAAGAGGAATGAAAATGCTCGTAATAAGTTCCTACCCTCCAAGAGAGTGTGGAATCGCAACATTTTCCGCTGACATTGTACAAACGATAACAAAATTATTCGGAGAAACCTTACCTATTGAGGTTTGTGCGCTACGAAAAAATGAAACTGATTTATATTACCCAGAGGAAGTCACTTACACCTTGGATGCTTCTGATCTAGATGCAATACGGTTAATAGCACATCAAATAAACGAAAGAAATGATATAGGACTGATCTGCTTACAACATGAATTTGGTTTGTATGGAGGTAGGCATGGTGTCGAAATTCTAGTGCTACTTCTGTCTTTAAACAAACCATTGGTTACTGTTTTCCATACGCTCCTCCCAAAACCTTCTTTAGCGCTAAAAAAAGTAGTTGATAATATTATCAATCTTTCTGAAAAAGTTGTGTTACTTACCAAAAACGCACAAAAAGTACTCCTTAACCATTATAACTGCAAGCGATCAAAAACAGCCGTAATCCCTCATGGCACGCATGTAATCCCATGGGAACTAAAGGAGTTTGCCAAAAGAAAATATTACAATGCTGGTAGAACGGTCATTTCAACGTTTGGATTGATTAGCGAAAATAAAAGTATAGAAACGGTATTATTTGCATTGCCTAAAATTGTAAAAACTCATCCTAATACAAATTATTTGGTTATTGGAAAAACACATCCAGAAGTTTTAAAAAATGAGGGGGAACGCTACCGGAATCTTTTAAAAAAAATCGTGAAAAAACTAAACCTCGAAGCGCATGTATTATTTGTGAATGAATACATAAGCTTGCATCAACTTCTCGAATTCTTATCGATGACAGATATTTACGTCTTTACCTCAAAAGACAAAAACCAGGCAGTGAGTGGGACCTTGGCGTACGCTATGAGTTGTGGTTGTGCGGTTATTTCCAACCCCATACCACATGCAAAAGAAATCCTGAAAAACAAAAACGGTGTATTAGTAGAGAATTTCAACAAAACAAAGGATTTCCAAAAAGAAATACTCGGGCTATTGCAAAATAAAACCAAAAGCATTTCAATCGCCAAACGGGCCTTTGCACATTCCCATGCAAATTCATGGGAAAACGTCGCCTTGCAATATGGACTCCTGTTTGGAAAAATAACAGATAGAACCGAAGAATTACGCTTCAATTCCCCTCCCATAAAGACAAGACATATCGAAAAGTTAACCACCGCCATGGGCATATTACAATTTTCAAATTTCTCCCAACCAGATCCTAATTCAGGGTATACATTAGACGATAATGCTCGAGCATTGATAGCTATGTGTATGTATTATAAGAACTATCAAGCTAAGAAAGCGATACGTTTGGCTACTATTTACCTCAATTTTATAGCAAGTATTCAACGTGAGAATGGTTGGTTTGATAATTACAAAGATATTAATGGAGAAGTGACCCAACAAAATAAAGAAGTAAATCTCGAAGACGCCAATGGGAGAGCACTATGGAGTTTGGGATATGTCGTTTATCTTCACAATTCATTACCTCCAGAAATGGTGCATACAGCAGAGAAATGTTTGCGAAAATTTCTACCTTGGATTCATCAAATTAAATCTCCACGGGCAATAGCATACGTTATTAAGGGCTTGTATTTTTATTACCAAACACGCAAAGACCAAACAAGTAAAGCTCTTATAGAAAAGTTTGCTTCTATGCTTTTAGATCATTACCATATGAGCTCACGAGATGATTGGAATTGGTATGAAGATTACTTGTCCTATGCAAACAATATTTTACCAGAAGCCATGCTCTACAGTTATTTAATAACCAAAAACAGAAGTTATAAAAAAATAGCCGAAATCACTTTAGATTTTCTATTAGCGAATTATTTTATGAAGGGACAATTGAAAATTGTATCCCATAAAGGCTTCTTTAAAAAGAAAAATGAAAATGAATTTTATGGAGAACAACCTATAGAAGTAGGCACAACCATTAATTGTTTGGAACTTTTTTACAAGGTTACAGGAAAAACTAAGTACAAAAATCAAATGGAGCTAGCGTTCAGTTGGTTCTTAGGCAACAACCATTTAAAACAAATTATGTACAATGCATATAATGGTGCTTCCTTTGATGGGCTTGAAAAAAAACACATTAATATTAACCAAGGAGCCGAGTCTACGATTTGTTTTTTCAAATCTCAAATAATTATGGCACAATATAACAAAAATCATATGATACAAACCCTTAATATAGAGTCTGAAAATGAAATAAACTCTTAAAGATATCACCCAACTCAAGGTATTTATTTACCCAATATTCGATCCATAACCCATGCTGTATGTACTGCTGAGTTCCCAGTTGAAGGATGTTGTTCTATTCCTATTAGATGCTTATGCATATTTAATACATGATACTTTTGTATGGGATTTGGGTTTTCTATTTTTAAACGAAGTCGCTCTGTCC
>Ga0206125_10003369_pt1 | contig 15435 bp, 12 predicted proteins | sample Helgoland_Spring_4_FD_148598 | JGI IMG/M metagenome (GOLD analysis project Ga0206125, IMG submission 148598) | Pelagic subsurface seawater microbial communities from Kabeltonne, Helgoland, North Sea - Helgoland_Spring_Bloom_20160331_1 | ecosystem: Environmental > Aquatic > Marine > Epipelagic ... | reverse complement strand
ACAATAAAACATTAAGAATAGATCTCAAGATGATAACAGCCAAAAGAACTCTCAAGGTATAGTCCATCTCTGCCTCAATAATACCCTGATAGTAGTAGTGCCCAGCACCATATGCCAGAACACATGGAAACAGCATCCCAGAGCTCATGTCACAAATCTTGTCAAACAGAGACCCAAAGCTACTTTCCTTGCCTGTTGCCCGAGCTAGAGGCCCGTCCGCACAATCAAAGGCATAACCCAGCTGTAAACCTACGATACACACAGACCCAGCTAGCCAAGTTCCCTGTTCGAAATAAACAGCTAAAACACATGTCCCAACAGTGATACTCACTGATAAAAGTGATAATATGTTAGGTGGCACTCCCACTCTGGATGCCATCAAAGCAATTAGCGCACCCAAGCGATAACTGTAGTTTCTAGTTAGCCATAGCGATTGCATGCCACGCATTTGCCAGAAATCTTCTAGTTTGAAGTTATTATTATTCATCATATTTAGCTGGAAAATTTACACGTTATTTGAACATAACTCATATCGAACCTTGATAAAATTAAGGCCGAATAACTCAAATACTTAATCATTAAATTCCCACATCTTTGCTTATCCCTGTTTGTTCAAAAAAGCGAATCATCTCTTCGATGGGAATCAGTATATGTTGCCAGGAATCCACGCCCTTACTTTTAGTCGCTTTTTCACATTGCCTCAGTGCATCACGAGCATCCAGCATTAACTTATAGGCTTTCTCAGGCTGCCTTTTATACCAATAGTCTCTGCCTTGCTCGTAGAGATGTTGGGCATAGTGCAAACTTAAGTTCGTGTAGATTTGTGTATTACGCCAAGCGTGATGACTCATTGCCTCTTGATAGAGAGTTTCGGCTTCTTGATATCTGCCCGCATCATCTAAAAATTGAGCATAAGAAATTAATATATATATATAAGGCTCCGCCCATTTCGCATCATTGAAACGAGCAAGTTCGTAACTTTTATTATATAATTTTTTAGCCTCAATCATGTGCTCTTCAACCTCACTTAATTGGTCCTTATCAATGAGGTTCAGAGCCCAGCGCAGATGCATATCACCCCACCTCATATGTGAACGGAAACGACGTTCTCGAGCACGTGCGAACTCAGACATCTCCGTATAAAGCCCCTCTGCCTTATACCATAGTTTTTGCTCCTTATAGATATCTGCTAAATTGATTTTAGATATCAAGTTGTGTGGATGCCGCTCTATCGAAGCTAAATAACACTTCTTTGATAGGCCGAGAAAATACTCTTTTCGTTCGGGGCTCTCGGACTCTCTGGCCTCTATATAATAGAGTGTCCCTAGCCGCTGATAGCGCGTCCAATGCGGAGCCCGTTTTAGTGATTCCTTCAAAACGGGAATCCACATATCTCGATCGACTAGCTCGGGCTTCCAAGCTCCGTCCTCCTTGGCTATTTTGTTTTTGATCAGTGGTAACCCCGCCCACAACTGTTGGCCCCCTAGGCCAATAGCTCCTACTCCTAGAACCAATAGCATAAGAGCGATGGCGCGGCACATGCTACTTCTTTGCGGCTCAGAGACTAAGTCTTTCACCGAGTTCGTGCTTCTTAGTGATGGCAAAGGCAGAATCCAGACGGCACAACAAATCATCAAAAGTAAATTCGGCATTAGGCGAGTTGGAAAATCAAAACAAATATGTACAGCCATAGCAACCATTCCGCAACTACCCGCAATGGCCAATGCCATTGCATTTGATCCGCGCCGCAAACCATTTTCTCCAACTTTTTCAGACAACCGGCTAACTTGGCGTAGTCCCAAAACAAGATGAGAAATTAATAATGTCGTTATTAATAAGAAACCGATGAGCCCATAATCCGTCAATAGCTGTAGATATTCATTGTGCACAAACTCGGGGTTTAGCTCCCCAGAATTCAATCCATGCCAATATGTATTACATAGATAGGAAAAGCTGCGACTACCTGCCCCGATCCATGGATAATCAACCCACTGATCTCCTGCCATAGCCCATAAAGGGGTTCGAACACCAGAATCAAATATCATAGCGAAACTCTTTACCCCCCTCTCGCCAAATACCCAGAAGCCACCTAGCGTAGCAGCACTTAGCATTAAGATTCCAAGCACAAACCCTGCACGTTTAACCCATCTTTGCACATTCTCACCCTGCTGCTTACAGGAAACTATAAGCATTAGCATAAATACAATGAGGGCTGGGCACAAACTGAGTACCGCTGATCTTGATTGTGACCATATAGCTAAGCCCAATGCGGCCATACCCAGTAAAAAAACTGCGCCTCTTACCGAAAAAGTAAGTCTTCCCCAAACACCAAGACTCATACACAACAACCCTGCAATCACAGCAAAGTTTGCAAAACTTCCGTAATAGCCATACATGCCTGTAACCTGCTTAAGACTCGACCTTGTGGAACCCTCAAAATACCGCGCCAAAGAATAGCCTTCAACGCCATTAAACTGCAACAAACAATACAAGACATGAAGGGCCAGTAATAAAACGACGGTTATGGCAAGCCCTAGCCGTATCTTAATTCCATCTTTGCCCGTCAGGGCATATCCCGCGATAAGATATAGGCTACAAGCCGGAATAATGAGCATTAAATCTTCAATTCCCAAATCTCTTACTGGGGACAAATATGCACGTGTAACAAAATAGACAATCGATATGAAACTCAAGCCCAGCAGCCAGAAGCATCTTGTCTTTTGCTCAGTTGGCTCACCGCATGTCTTACTCCCGGATTGCAAAACTGAAATCGCTACAAACACCGCGGCAAGGCCCAAAAGAAGCACCGCAGGAGCCTGCAACGGCACACTCAAAGTAATGCCGATCACTCCGGCCACCAATATGGCAGCACAGGTTAATATGGTGGTTAAATGGTTCATTTGGTTAGAGACAAAAGACTACAGACAATAGTGGGCAGGACTTCAATCCTTCCCGATTTCCTCAAAAACTCCCTCCATCGCAGCCACAAACTTCTCCCGGGTGTAATTGTTTTCGTAATGCTGGCGTGCAACATCACCCATCTGCTTTCTTTTGTCCGGGTTCTTCAATATCTCTTGCAAAGCATCAGCATACTGCTCCGGGGCATTGATCTCGCAGAGGATCGCAGCGTCACTATCCCCAACCAACTGTGGAATTCCACGCCAGCTTGTGCTCACCACGGGCAGGCCAAAAGCCATCGCTTCGATCAATACTAAAGGGAAGTTTTCAGATTGATAATGCGAAGGGAAAAAGAATACATCCGCATCGGCATACGCCTGCCACTTGGCATCACCTTTGAGCACACCTGGAAAATCGATAGACTCACTCACTCCCTCATGCTCGACAAGATTTTCAGCTTCAGATCGGAAGCTTTCTGAGGCCCATGCGCCCACGAGGTGAAATTCGATATCACATCCACGGTCAATGAGTAGCTTGGCGGTTTTTATAACGTCCAAGACACCCTTTCCCTCATTCAGAGCACCCAGAAACATGACTCTCAACCGTGCATCTTTTGACCTTGCTCTTGATTTTAGTTCAACGTCCAAACCATTTGGCACATAAACTGTTTGATGCGCCGCAAACATTTGACCTGGGGAATGGTCTGTTTTGCAAATTTCTACACTCACATCAGCCTTAGCATACAAGCGCTTGGCAATACGGCCCAATAAGCCTGCTGACTCCAGATACTCAGGCAATCCACCGGCATGGTAGTGGAAAACCGTTTTCGAAAAACACCACCTGACCGCTGCAAGATAGACGATATCTCGAATCACAGGTGTCTTACTCGCACTAGCAGGAAGGTAATACAAAACGGTAGGTCGCTTGGTGAATGCTATTTTCCAAGTCTGCAGAATAAGTGAAAATAAATGAAGCACCTTACCCAAGCCAGCCTTGCCGACCTCGTCGATTGAATCACTGTATGCCATCCTCAAGCGTTCTACCTTCAGATCATCCCAACCATGATCGAACAACATGCCCGTAACCACCGCTTGACCGTGGTACGGGGGGGGGGTCTGCCCGACCAGCAAGATATCCGAATAGTTTTTCATTTTTTAAAGCTATTAGACATGCCTCTGAGATGAGGTGCGGCGGCAAGCAATGCCTCTATCGTTTTAAGTGGACAGAGAAGAGCAAAAAGAAGGAGTTGGACGACTTTCAAGAGGAACGGAAGACGCGCGTCGAGGCAGCAACCCGAGAGTAAAAGGAAAAGTTCCACAAGGAAGACTTGAGGCCACAGAAAAAAAGAAAGCCTAGCTGTCTGTCGGACATCACTCCGCGCAACAGGGCTCAATATATAGTAGAACTCGATGGCCGAGCGCAATGTAGAGTGCAGTCCAGCCCTTTACATTACCAATGTACTACACCATTAAAATGACAGTTAGCTAACAATTTAAAGTTAAATGCAATTAAACCCATCGTGATTTAGTCGTGAATTCATAGAGGGTCTGGGACGGAGTATCCGAATAAATTCAAATCTGATTGATACCGATCTTTCACTGCATCAACAAGTTCCTGGCTCGTATAATATCTGCACCAGTCAGTATCCTGAGTTTTGTTCAATTGTGACAATTCAGGTAGTCCCGTATCCTCGGCTAGCGTATTCCAGTCCGTAGCGAGCGATTCAAACCTGAGAATACGCACCTCATGATTACTCGGAATTTTCGCCATCCAACGCGATTGGCTGGCAAGATGCCTATCCGATATCCAGTCTGGAATTCTAGTGACAGCCATAGCAAAATCCTCAAATGAAACACAATCGTCGGAAAGATCAAGTTTACCTAATAAGCGAAACTGTAGCTGATAAAATTTCACGTTAAAAACGCCCCATTCCTTGGGTGGACGTCCCTCGACTTTATTTCGCCATGCTGACACTAAGCGTGAGAACGGATTTCTTACTATAAAAAAATGTGTATAGTTCTGGACTCTTGGGGGTACATGAAAAATGCTGCGATTCTCAAGAGCGGCATGAAATTCTTCTTGACCAAGAGCATCATAATCAATCTCTGAATATAGCATTTGCTTGACCGAAGTTGATGCCACTTTGGGGTTGTCGATAAAGACTACGCCATATTTATCCGCAATATAAAAGCGAGGCGGATCGATACTGCCATTCATCGCGAGCCGATTCACTCGGTCCATGTTAGTTTTTATAGTTTGCTTAAATTTCATTACTTAGCGGGTGGGTCTGTTGCTACCAGGAGGTGGTCGAAATGCTCTAATTCACCCATGATGCTGGAAAGAAGTGGCTGTTGCGATGTGGTACGTATACTGAGATCATGGCCGTCAAAAATACTTTGTTTGGATTCAACGAGTGTCTTTAGCTTGGCGATTGAGACCTCCCCTTTTTCATCTACTATATGTTCACCATGCTCGGCGATAGAGTGTGAGTATGAGAGTAGCTTAGACTTCACGGCATTGGCATCTCCCAGCCATGAGTGGTGGAAGCCTGAAAACCCATCAACGAGCGGTATTTTTCCTGCATGTTTTCCCCACTCACCCAGACGGCGTAAACGGTCAGATGTATAGGGAAGAGAGCGATACACTTTACCAGTCATAAGAAATGTCCGATATGCGTAGTCAACTGGTGAATTTTTCCAAAGTTCATGCCAGTTTTCCGAGTATAAATTTAGGAAGAACATGGTGTGGTGCAGGCGCACCGATACTAATCCATGTTTTTGGGTGGTGTGAATGAGTTCATCTGCACGCGAACTATCGAGAATTTCATCGATGTCAGATAGAATTACGATATCATCATCTTCTGGAGCTAAGACCTCATGTACTAAATTGCGCTGAATGGTTTCATTCGCGCGGGAAATATCCTTTTTCCGGTAAAAGGGAAACTTTTTACTAATCCCCCATTTGTTAGCGCCATCAAATTTTAACGTGCCATCCAACTTGTGGTGTATAACACGAGGTCTTCTTTGCTTAAATTCTTCAGGCTTGAACTGATAGGGCTTATGTCCATAACGAAAAGTGCGGTTACTTTCCACTACATGGATCTCATCAATCCAAGATTTCGCTTCTGCTGCCTTGATTTTAAGCAGCATGTTTTCGTTGTAAAAAGGAGAGAACTCGTAAATCTTCATAGTGTTATATTTTGTTTCGTTGGTTTTTCCCAACTAATTTACGGTATGAATTGCAAACAGTTAGCGCGAATTTAGGGCCGAATATTTGAGATATATAGTAAGCTAAGGCGGCACGGCTTGCTTTGCTTAAAATATGCCATGGCGGGATGATGTGTCCATGAGTTCGCAATGCGCGCATATCCTCGAGATATGCAACCAGACGGCTGTCAACGGAAGTCGAAATACCACCATGCCCCATAATGGCAACATCGAGATCCATCTTCAATACCTCAACCTCTGCGTGTTTGAGTGTGCGTATGAGAAATTCGGAATCCCCAGCAATTCTGTATGTCGCATCAAATTTCCCAAATTTAGTAAACAGCGAATGATGATGCAATAACCCAGTATGGGAGAATGGGCGTGGCTTAAGTATTCGCTTTTTTTGATTTGGAAATGAGTCTTCTCCGAAGCGATCAATCACACTATTTCCATCCACTAAGTCTACTTGGCCATAACAATACATTGTTTGAGGTGTAGCATTTCGTGAAACTTCCTTCTTTAGATTGCTCAGTACACTGTGGTCTTTGAGCTGATCGTCTGCTCCTAAGAAAAGGATCCATTCACCATTGCATTTATCAATCACCTTATTCCATGCGTCATAGATCCCCTTGTCTGGCTCCATAATGAGATGAGCAAACAGGTCTTGGTTGTCGCGCAGTATTTGCTGCGTGCCATCTGTTGATCCTCCATCAACGACTAACACCTCACATTCGCGAGAATCTTGGGAGCGTATGCTGGCTAGGCACTCGGGAAGAGTCGCGGCAGCATTGAAGGTAGACATAATTATTGAGAAGTCCTTTTCCATTAGCTTATGCAGTAGTCATTTAGTAGTTTAATGGTGTCTCAAATCGATCAAAAATTTCAGGACGTTCGTTTTGAGGGGAGTATCACGCTAAATTTTACCGCGCTGATATATCTCGGGTAAACCATGATATTAGCCTAGCATTTTTAGATGACTTCTACAGAAATTTGCGGTGAATCTTAAACCTCTGTATCATCCGTGCAGCCTTCATCAGATAACGATAGATTACTGTGCATGTCTTGCCGCAAAGCCAAGCAGGCAAGCCTAACTCTCTAATATGCTCTCTACGTAATCTGGGTGCTTCACCTCCTGAACTCTGCCTGATAAGAATGCTTGTATTAGAGTCATGCCAGCGGAATCCAGCTATGGCCTCAGGCATGTATGAGAAAGCATACCCCTTGCGCAATAGGCGCAGGTAAAATTCCCAGTCCATACACAGTTTGTAATCGATATTAACTAATTCGCCTGCATCTATGATTCTTTTTTTGTAAAAAGCTGATGTTGACGGGATGTGGCAACTTGCGTAGATCGTCCAAGCGTTAGCTGGTACGCCATACTTTCTCTCGATTAGATTTTTACTCTCATCTACAAAAACACAATCTGCGTAGACGACATCGGCATTCTGATTTTTTAGTATATGTTCAGCGATCTTGGCTAACGCACTAGGCAACAGGTAATCATCGCAATTCAGCCACATCAACCAATCTCCATTAGCTTGGCGAAACCCCTTGTTGATGCCATCGCTCATACCCCTATCGGGCTCTGAACTCCATTTCAGATGAGGGTATTTTGCCAAAACCTCGAGCGTTTCGTCTGTCGATCCAGCATCCCTGATAATGTGCTCAACTTCCACTTCCGTCTGAGCCAATACGCTCTCAATGCAATCACCGATAAACCGACCTTGGTTAAAACTTGGCGTAATAATTGAAAATTTCATTTTTTTGTGTATTAGATAGGCTTATTAAATTCGTTGATCATCAGCGATGTAGAGTATGTTATAATCCTAAGGACTGTCAGAATCGTGGGGATTGCACCCAGTTAATTCTCTTGAAGTTCAATAATCGAGGGATTTCCGAGAGCTTTAAGCCAGTTACCTCACGAAAGAACACACTATATGCCTACGATGACAATGAGTGAGAAAGCATCGGAGAATACACAGAGAAGGCACGTGAGAGATACCGCAGGATGACTGTGGGGAGAACACATAGTGCTTTTGTGGACGAGCATGTGTAGATCGTAAACGTGCGGATAGAGCGTAGCCCTAACCAAGCGCTTCAGCTAGAGTCCGGCGTAACTCCTACTTGGTAAGTACGAGCTGACGTCATAACATCGGTGTCAGATTTGGGTTTGTAATACCTCACCGCCATATACCCTAGGCACACCCAATGAGTAATCGCAGAATGAGGAACTTCATACGTTGCTTGGAAAAGTCCATTCACTATTCCAGCCACGACTATGCCATAAGCAATTACATCTGCATCAAGACGGTCTGCACTGGAGAAATACCGTTTACTGAAACGCAACGCAAGTAGTCCAATAGAAATAAATAGACCCAAGAAGACAAACAAACCTATCAGTCCCAACCTGCCAATAATAGTAAATAAAATGTTATGTGGGTAGCGTGCATAATTTTGAGCTTTTGCTGAAGTGGGGTCTATTCCTAACCATTCCCCAAGGAAAGGAGTCGTTAGATCCGCCCCAAACCCTTGTCCCCAGAAAGGGGCAATCGCCATTGTATCATCCCAAATAATCATCCACCAATCCCACCGCCAACTTGAGGTTCCTGAGAAGCCCACAAATTGCCCATTATCCAATCCAAAGGCTTGGACGGCATCACTTCCTGCAACCGTTTCAGTAAAAAATTCAGGTTTTACAACAGCCACCACCGCCAACGCCACAGAACCAATGGCTGCAAGAAACATTCCAGGAATGAGGAGTCCCTTGACTCGACCATAAAAAATGGCTCCGCCCATAACAGCAGCATAGGCCAGAAACGCAGTCGTCTTGCCTTGAATAAGGGTAAAAGTAATAAAACAACCCAAGATAAGATAATGCATTTTTTTTTCTTCGACACCTTTGACAAAAAAATACAAACCACCTGCTGCGTTCATCGGAATAAAAGCATCTACATGAGGTCCAAAACCGGGCAGATTTAGATTAAGTCCCAATCTATCCATCGCCATAAAGCTTACCGCCTGAAACACTGAAAACAACAATGCTATTTTGAGAATTCGCTCAAACGCCCCTACAATGGTTTGATTCTGAAACAACTGATAGGCCGCAAAAAAATACAACGAATAATAGACGGTTGAGCTGTCACGTATGGCAAGCAGCTCATACTGAGGAAAATCAACCAGCAGATGAACACCAGCATAGATAAGATAGATCCATATCAATTTGTGAATCGTGGTGTCAACTAGCCCGCATTGGCGCAATCTAAATACGATACCACAAATGCAAAAAACCAAGCAAATCTCGCCGATATAGACCGGTTCAAAAGGGGTCAAGTAAGCAAACCCCTTCCCGCACAAAGCGTATCCTAAAATAACAATAAAGAGCAACTTGGCATCCAGCGGAATTTTTCTCCACAAGGCCAGCAACAGTAATACAAAAAAACCAATACCTAAAATAACATTCCTAGTTTCTTCCTGAACAGAAACTAACTCAGACATCCCCCACATCGAAGCTATCAATGCCACGATAATCACTAAAATTTGAATTGGATTATTACTCATCGAAAATATCCTTTAAACTTATTATTACTTTGAAAGAAGTCTATCTCTGATAGAAACTTTCACTGAATACGAGATAGTATTCGCATGACTGCTTTATCAAATTTCTCTGGCAGCACCGCCTTGATTCCATCTTTAAACCACTTCATCACTGATTGCATTCTAGTATTATAAATAACGAGCATATCAGGATTTAAAACATGACGGGGGTAGCCTGCAGTCGCTATATCCTCATGAAAAGTTACATGTTCGCACTTTACTTCCACCCTTATATCATCGTTTGCCTCACATCGATACTTGATACCGCGTAGTGCTTCAGATCGGTATATAGCAAGCGCGCCGAACCCAGAAGCCACGTATAGAAGTGGCTGTTTTTTTTTATATGTTTCATCTGGCTCACTCTTAACCGCATTCCCTCCTCTGTAACTGAAGATCGTTCTCCTACTTCAGCCAAAGCATAAACATCATAGTAAATGTTTGAAACCCATCCGCGTTTCTGTCTCCCGTTTGCATGCACAACATCCCAACGATTTTCCAAGCCAAAACTGTGCTTGATCCCGCTGAGCGAAATATGATTCACATCCGGATCTATTACTATAACCCAATCAATCTTTTTAAATCCTACCTGCCCTTCTAAAATTTCAAGATACCTATTTCTGAAGTCTGCCATTTTTTGTATTCGGTATTCAGAGTAGGATGGATTCACTCCACTCTTCATTTTTTTTGGCAGTGTAACTACACCAGTATCAAAAGAGTCGATAAATGTGCGGTTTTCTTTTTGTCCTAGTTCTTTTACCAACTCTTTTGTCCCGTCTTGGCTATCGTTTTCTATGATGATCAAATAGGATTCTAAAAACTGAGCACGCAATTCTTCTATTACTTTAAGATTCTTTTTTAAGGCTTTTTCGTAGTCACGTACCATGCAGCAAATAGCACAACGCGTATTGGCCATCACCTCTTCGCCTTGAGCAATAGTTGTTTTGTGCCACTTAATATAACTAATATTCATCATTCACTAACAGTGTTTTTTCTAAACTAAAATCATCTTCAAGTTCGACAGCCATCCCATAGGAATGGTTAATTTTAGTGTGGCTGGCGACCGATCCCACTTAGGATCGGCCTGTGAAAAACAAACTAACCAAAGCCGAGCTTCCAGTGCTGATGGAAACAACCCAATATCTCTAGTGTTCGCTTTTAATAAAAAAGTAGTCATGCGACTAGTCAAACTAGATGGATTAGAATCAAAGATCCTCCTCTTTGTTTGTTGTAACATTCAAAACTCTAAGCCCTTTAATTGATTCTAGTCTTTCTTTACCAGTTAAATAGGACAGTTTGCTATTTTCATCTCGACTTTCTCGAAATTTAGCTTCTTAAAAGCCTCATTCATATCTATCTTTTGAATTTTTGAAGTTAACAAATCATTTCGAACAAAGTAAGCATTGTTACCAGAAAGAGTGCACCCAACTAGTGAATACCCTTTTTCCTCGGCTAAATAAACTAATGCCGGTAGTGACGCACCAAAAAACAAGTTGGTAAAATGTGCTTTTGTACGTAGAAAATATTTCCGATAGGGAACAGTTATTGGTCGAACATTGCCAAATATGCTGTTGTATTCTGCAATCAAAATACTTGGATTAATTGCATTGAAATCAATTGTGTTTATTATGTGATAGTCATTTCCGTCAATATCAACACTAAGGATACCTACATTCGAAAAACCAGATTCTTGCAATAAACTGTTTATGTTATCTTTATCGATGAACGCATTTTTCGTGGTCAGTTCATATTTCCAGAACCAGCTTTGATTCCTTATTTTTTCGATGTTTTCTTTTGAACCATCAATCACAAATCCCGACCAATTATCATTTTTAAGAAGGAACCTTGTGTTGGACTCAGAGTAATCTTCAACTCCAAATTCAATAAACGTTCGATTTTGAATATCTAAATTCTTGATCAAAAATTGTATTATTCCATCATCGCCCCACTGGCTAAAGATTTTGAATTCAAAATCGCTAAGATTTGTCGATTTGACGAATGATTGTTGATTTGATAATAATCTGCCCAACGCCAGTAGCTGTACTTCATCTTTTTTCTTTAGATGTCTTAGATTTTCGGTTAATAAGCGAATCCCCTGTAGTAGTTTTTTCATAGTTGGCTTTCTTCAAAGATTTGTGTTAATGGGATGGTCTCAAAATTCGAGCCACGGAACTCATCTTTGAAAAAATCACAGATTGCCCCAAGTCATCGACGTCGACCATATACGCAATGAGCCATTCTAATCAATTTTTGGATTATTCGTGTAGTAATACTGCGAACATATATTTTGTCATTTGTGTACTTATCTGCTCGTCTCAATAATGCAACGTGAGGCGGTTTTTTTCAGAGAGAAAACTATAGTGTCCGCCCTTGATGCCCAGTTTATACCCCCCCTGAGTGTGCGTGACCGCTGCATCGAATCCAATATTTTCAACATGATTGACAGTCGGCAGACACGTTAGCCCATGATTCATGAAGCAGCAATATGGCCAGATATATTCCCAAGAAAAATCTGCACAAGTAGCTCCTTCTCCAAACTGGTGGCACAACATTTCCCAGATATACATACAACTTTTGGCTCTCGTTATTGACTTAATCTTTGGAAGCTTAATTTAGGATTCCTAAAAATAGAACTGATCTGCGCTTTAAATAGCCAGGTTTCCATGAGTAACCTTGTCGATATGACGCAAGACACATACTGGCTGAATACCGTAGCTAAAGCCGCACCTAAAATTCCCAATGTAGGGATTAATATGATATTTAAACCTACATTGGTGAATAGTCCTAAAAAAGTTGCATACATGCTCAACTTGCTTTGTTCCTGATGTATCAGATAGAAATTTCTCATTACTCCGAGTGAAACAGCTGGTAACGCTAAAACTGAGAGACAAAATACCGAAACCGAAGGTGAATAGTCTACCCCATATAGTAAGGGAATACAAAACACTCCGCCCAGACCTGCTAGCACACATAGTATTAGACTAGAAGAGCCAACCAATCCAAAAACAGAGCACATCACAGTTTTCTGGTCTTCAATATTTGAGGCGTTTAATTTTTGGTATATTTTCGATGATAAAGTTTTTGCGATAGCTAAAGGGAAAAAATATAAAATTTCGAGTAACCTATTTGCAACCCAATAATGACCTATATCTTTTTCACTCAGAAAAAAATCGATCATCACGATATCGATTCTCATATATAAAATAACCGCAAAACCAGAGAGTATTAATGGCCAGCTTTCGCGTAGTAGTATCTTTAACGCTTCAAATTTAAACCCCGCCAGCCTAGGTATCAACTTATAATAGGCTGATGTGAGTAATACATTTACGTGACTCAACAAAGCCACTAAAAAATTCACGCCAACAAACCACTCTAGGCTTAATTCATAATAGACACAACCAGCACGAAATAAAGCGGTGAAACAAAGACAAATGATCTGACCTATCATCAAGGCTTTGTTTTTCACCGCAGCTATAATAACACACTGGAATTGTGTAAAGGGATACAATAATATAATCCCTAAACCGAAAGCTATTAAGAGTCCCGCTTCGCCTGCTAAGCCTCCTATTAACCCACTTTGAATAGTCACAAATAAAGCTGTGGTAATACAACAGCTTAAAACTAACTTCACCCAAAATATTGTCCAAAAAATCTGATTTAAATTATTTTTTTCTTGGGAAAATTTCTTAATAAGGATCGCACGTGTTCCTAGATCCAACAGAGGTCCCACTATGACACCTATTGTTAATATCAAAGACATCACACCAAGCTGCGATGGACCTAAATAACGGGCAACGTAGGCACCAACAAAAACACCAGAAACAATCTGCAATCCATAAACGATTAATTGCGCTAGAAAATCTGAACTATACCGCCCCTTAAAGATTTTTTTAAATTCTAATTTGGAAAAATTTAACACGTGGCGGATTCAATATGTTAAGGAGTAGAAGTCAGGCGCGGAGGCAGAGAAAGATCTATGGGGCCGCTAGGAGATCCGACAGGCTTTCTACATGGCTCTTTCTTAGGCTCCAGATATAATGATGTTTGGGAGGAGTTCTACCAACGCCTGCTCGAAAATGACAATCCCAATAAAACGGTTGGAAACCGATTCTACGGAGGAGAAATATGCTAGAAGTTGTTTAGTGTTGAGGTTTTTCTAGAACTAAGAACTTCGATGCTTAGCATCACTCAACGAAACACTTGGTAAAGCGCTTCACGCGTCACTCGTCTCGGGTTGTTGTTGATGCGTTGGGGGTTGAATCCGTTATCAACGATCTGGGTGATGTCTTGTTCGGTTTGAATGCCTAGGTTTTTGAAGTTGGTTTCTAGGCCCAGATCTTCCATCAACTGTGTAATGGCCGAGGCGGCTTGCTCTGCTGAATGACAGCCGAGTATCTTGACGATTTCATGGATCGATTGTTTGACCCAAATCGCGCCGCGGGAGTCGAGGCAATCAGCTTGGGTAACGAGGGCGTTATATTGGAGAAAGTAGGAAGTGAGCAGCCCGACGGCGTGGCCGTGTGGGATACCGTGAAAAGTGGTGAGTGCGTAGGACACCGCGTGCGGAGCCGTGGTTTTGGTGATGTTAATGGCCTGACCTGCGAGGTGAGATGCGCGAGCTAACTGCGCTAATGCTTCTGGCTCTTTTTCAATCACTGCCTTGTGCAATGAGATCCATGCGAGTTCGATGGATTCTTTGGCTAGCCTGCGGGACTCCTCGGTGGAATGGATCGACCAGTAGGATTCAATGCCCTGACAGAGGGCGTCCATGCCGCTGGATGCTGCCACATGCGGAGGCACGCTTGTTAATAATGATGGGATGACCACAGAGAACTCCGGCAACAGCCGGTCATGCTCGATGGAAAATTTTTCCTTGTCCTTGTAGACGACGGCGAAACGTGTTGCTTCGCTGCCAGATCCGGCGGTGCTTGGCACTGCAATGAGCGGCAGCGCACATGGAGACAGCTTGTCGTCACCATTGAAATAGCTCTCTACTGTAGCAGCATTGCCCCAAAACGCTTTGAGCAATTTGGCAACATCGATCACACTGCCACCACCGACCGCGATGATCGCCTGATAGTCATGCTTGTCATCAAGCTGCGAAAGTAAGCGGCTAACATCCTCAATTTTTGGGTTAGTCTGAAAATCGTAAATGTGGGTGTAACCTCTACCTGCCAAGTAGGGGGCCAGATTTTGTTCGGCACCGGAATTATGATAGGCTGCTTGGCCGGTGAGCAAGAGGACCTTACCCTCCGGGATGGCATCAAGGTATGCGCAGATTTTTGCCCAACCATCGTCTCCTTGGTAGTGTTGTTGTTCTGGCATAGCCAAGTTTTCACTTATCTAGATGGCGCATAAAGGCACGTTTTTGTTGCGCCAGTGTGAGCTCAGGTCTGCCCAGATCATCTCTATTTCCAGAGTTTACTCTGACCTCTAACAATACAGGTCCTTGAGCGCTCATCGATGCTACTAAGGCTTTGCTCAATTCGGCTTCGTTATCCACTGAATGTGCTGATGGATAACCACAGCCTTTTGCAATGGTCGTGAAATCTATATCAAACCCACATGTCGGCTGGCCTCCTACCGAGTCATGCCTGCCGTTATTAAGGATAATGTGGATCAGGTTAGCTGCGCCAGATTGCGCGGTAACGGCCATCGATCCCATGTGCATGATGGCTGCCCCGTCTCCATCCAGACAAATGACTTTTTTGTTTTTGTTAGCCAGGGCTACACCGAGGGC
>Ga0206125_10003364_pt1 | contig 15442 bp, 13 predicted proteins | sample Helgoland_Spring_4_FD_148598 | JGI IMG/M metagenome (GOLD analysis project Ga0206125, IMG submission 148598) | Pelagic subsurface seawater microbial communities from Kabeltonne, Helgoland, North Sea - Helgoland_Spring_Bloom_20160331_1 | ecosystem: Environmental > Aquatic > Marine > Epipelagic ... | reverse complement strand
CGCTCCCAGCCGTGGGTTCGGGTATCGCTCAAAGCTTTCCGCATCAGGTTGACCGTATTCCCGCTGACATTTTGGCCGGCCAGAAGGTCGCAGGCGAAGTCGAGCACTGCCTGCATGGAACCAAAAAGCCCCGCATGACCGGCTCCCCCGAGCGCAAAGGCGTTCTCGTCGTGAACCTCACCCCGCATCACCTTTGACCGCCACGTGCACTGCTCGGTCGCCGCACTTTGTTGCGGTGACGGGTGAAAGGTGAAACCCCAGCCCGGATCCAGGGAAGCAAGCGTCCGGCCCCGCAAGCGCTCCATGGCCAGCCCCAGCAGAATGAAATTGATATCAGAGTAGACGTGTGGACCTGCTGGCCAGCGCCGCTGCAGGATGAAAGCCCTCAGGGTCTGCTGATCCTGACCGTAGGTATACAGGGGCTCGACGGCAGGAAACGGCGTTTGGTGCCCCAGACACTGCCGAAAAGTGACCTCCCGCTCCCAGCAGTTTTGATCGTACTGGCGAAAGTCTGGGAGCAGCGCGGTGAGCGGATCGTCGAGGTTGAGTTCCTTATTCGCCGCAGCTTCCAGAATCTGGGTCGTGGTAAAAATCACCTTGGTCAGCGAGGCAAGATCGAAGATCGTTTCTTCGACCATGGCCACGTCTTCCGGAACGACCTGAGCCCGACCAGCATACCGCACCACACGGTCTCCATCCTGCGTGACAAGCCCAAGCACAGCCCCTGGAATAGAGCCGTTATACAGCGCAGCCTGAACCGGTTCAAAGGCACGGTTGATCAGCTCTTGTAGAGATGACATGCCGTCTTCACTCCGTCCTCATGACCCGATATCAGCGCAAGATCAGGTCTCACCTTCAAGCATTCTGGCATTGCATCGGGGCAGCGGTTGCTGAAGGCACAGCCGGGCGGTGGATTGGCTGGGTCGGGTGGCTCGCCGGAAATAACAGCGGGCCGCGCTTCTCGTGTTTGACTGATGCGTGGCACCGACGCGAGCAGCGCGCGGGTATAGGGGTGTTTTGGGTCTGTCATGATCTCATGCGCAGGCCCGATTTCGACAATTCGCCCCAAATACATCACCGCAATGCGATCACTGATGTGGCGGATCACAGAGAGATCGTGGCTGATAAAGATGATCGACATCCCAAGCTTGGCCCGAAGCTCCGAAATCAAATTGAGGATCTGGGATTGAATGGAAACATCCAGGGCTGAGACCGACTCATCGGCAACGATCAGTCGGGGATCAAGAGCCAACGCTCTGGCAATTGCAATCCGTTGGCGCTGACCGCCTGAGAACTCGTGCGGAAAACGATCGGCCGCGTCGACCGGAAGACCAACCAGTTCCAGCAGTTCGGCAACTCGGGCATTTCGTTCAGCCCGATTGCCGATGCCATGAACGATCAGCGGTTCAGCGACGACGTAGCCAATTTTATGGCGCGGATTCAACGAGCCAAAGGGATCCTGAAAGATGATCTGAATGTCGCGGCGACTGCGTTTAAGCTCAGATTTCGTTGCCGAAACCAGGTTAAGCCCGCCGAACGTAACCGTGCCTGAATCGGGCTCCACAAGGCGGAGAATGGCCTGACCAAGCGTCGTCTTGCCACAACCGGACTCACCAACAACGCCAAGGATCTCCCCTTCGTCCACCGTGAAGGACACGTCACTGACCGCCTGTACCCGTGCGTTGTTAGGTCCGGCAAATGTCTTGGTCAGATTGCTGACGGTCAGGAGACTCATGAAACAGGGTTCCAGCATGCAGCTTTGTGGGCATTTCCGCGGAGGTGGGGAACCTCTATCGCGCATTGATCCGTCGCCGCCAGACACCGCGGGTGAAACGCGCAGCCCGAGGGGCGGTTGGCCGGTTGGGGCACCATACCGCCGATCGCAGGCAGGCGCGTGCCCGGCGTATTATTAGAAGGGATGGTTTGCATCAGAGCTTCTGCATAGCGATGCCGTGGACTGCTGATCAGATCAGAAATAGGAGCGGTTTCAACGATCCGTCCCAGATACATGACGGCCACTCGATCACAGTGCTGGGAGACGACACCCAGGTCGTGGGTGATCAGCAGAACGGCCATGCCGGTTTCACGGCGCAAACCATCTATCAGATCCAGAATCTGTGCCTGTACCGTGACGTCCAGAGCCGTTGTCGGCTCGTCTGCAATCAGCAACTTCGGCTCACACGCAAGCGCAATAGCGATCATGACCCGCTGACGCTGCCCACCGGAGAGCTGATGAGGAAAGCGCAACAAAGCATCCTTGGGAGAGGGAATGCCAACCCGCGCGAGCAGCTCAGCGGCCATGGTGTTCGCCTGTTGGGCGGTGAGATCGCGATGCAGCAAAACCATTTCACGGATCTGCTGGCCAATGGTGAACACGGGATTGAGGGACGTCATGGGTTCCTGAAAGATCATGGCAATTTCGCTGCCACGCAGTGCCTGAATCTCACGATTGTTCAGCGCTGTAATTTCATGAGGACCAAATTTGATGCTGCCGCCCGTGATCTTCATAGGTGGTTCCGCCAGCAACCGCATGATCGCCAGTGCCGTCACGGACTTGCCTGAACCGGACTCGCCCACCAGCCCCACCATCTCACCGGCGTGGATATCAAGGCTTACGTCCTCAATGATCGATGTTTTTCCAGCCTGAATACTCAGATCCCTGACAGCCAGAAGTGTTTGGTCCTGCACGATTAAGAAAGCCCCTCTTTGCCGAAGAGCGATCAGCATAGCATCCGGTTTCCGGTAACGCCCAACAACATCCCGCATTGAATACCAAAATAACACCAAATCAAGCAAAAAAATCCTCTTGAGTGCTATTGGTATTATGTTAGGCTTTCCTCGTTAATTCTGGAGCGGCTACGCAAATGGGCATCATGCCCGCATCAGCATTCGAAGGCCGCAAGGGGGAGGATATGAAAATACAATCCATCAGCGCCGCTTTAGTAGCATCTGCTTTTCTGTGTTCTGGCGCACACGCAGATACTTTGGACATTGCGGTTGACAGCTCACCAGCGGGCCTCGATCCACACCTTGTAACCGCCTTTTCCTCGGTGATCGTGATCGGCGATACGATCTATGAAGGTCTGACCACGATCGCCGAAGACCTTTCTGTCCAGCCGGGCCTTGCCACGGGCTGGGACATCTCGGATGACGGCTTAAGCTACACCTTCAGCCTCGCCAGCGGTGTTACGTTTCACGACGGTTCGGCGATGACAGCTGAAGACGTTGCCGCCTCGCTGCGCCGCGTGCAGAACGAGGAGATGGCTTCACCACTGGCCAGCCGGATTTCTCCTATTACCGGTATCAACGTCATTGATGACGCGACGGTAGAGCTCTCGCTGGACGCACCCTTCGCGCCTATCCTGACATCTCTGGCAGGCATCGCCATTGTTCCAGCAGAAATGGAAACCGACAAAGAGTCGCTTCAGATGACGCCGGTTGGAACCGGGCCGTTCATGTTTGAAGAATGGGTGCCAAACTCCTACATCCAACTCGCTGCGTTCTCTGACTTCAGGGATTCCAGTATGCCGAAAATCGACGCCGTAAAGTACAATATTGTCCCTGAAGCAGCGACCCGTCAGGTCGGGCTCGTTTCCGGGCAATATGACCTGCTTCCCGGTGTTGACCCGGCAACAGCGCTCCAGCTTCAGTCCGCTTCCGGCATCATGATGCACGAAACCCGTGACCTGTCGTACACGCTGATTGGCATCAACACCACGCGTGCACCATTTGATAATCCCGTTGTTCGCAGGGCCCTCAACATGGCCGTGAATCGCGACGAGATCATCGCAGCGGCGCTTTACGGTAACGGTGTTCCCGCTGGTCCCCTGAGCCCGGCGTTGCAGAACTGGGCCATGGATCCCAATGCATTTGACTGTTACGCCGGAACGGCCGCAGACGCTGCGGCTTTGCTGGCCGAGGCGGGCGTTGAAACCCCTATCGAGGCTGAATTGCTGGTCCTGCCTCGCCAGGACGCCAAGGACATCTCTCAGGTTGTCCAGCAGCAAGCCAAAGCAGCCGGTTTTGAAATCACGCTCGTGAACAAAGAAATCGGCGCGTTCGTCCAGGATTGGAGAAACTCCGACTTCGACCTGTTCGCATCGGCCAATAGCGGTAACCCGGACCCCGATGGCTACTTCTACCGGACGTTCTACGGCGGTGCCTCAACCAACGTGTTCAAGTACGATGACAGCGAAATCAACGGCTGGCTTGATGAAGGCCGAACCTCGACGGACATGGCCGCGCGCAAAGCAGCTTATGACTCCGCCCAGGCCAAGCTTGCCTGTGAAGGCCCCATCGTGCACGTCGCCTACGGTGCGCTTTCAACGGCGGTGAGTGACAGTGTTTCCGGCTTTGTTATCAATCCAAACCGCCGTCTCTCCAGCTTGAAGTCACTTGAAGTAAGCGACTAAAGAGCTCACCATTGCTGGCGCACCGGGTCTATGCCCGGTGCGCCATTTTCCTGTTTTCGGAGCTGCCGCATGAACCGGGCCCTACCATTTCGTTTTCTGGCGGGACGGCTTTTTGAGCTTCTGATCGTGTTGTTCGGCGTTTCGATCATCGTGTTTTTGATGATCCGCCTGATTCCCGGTGATGCCGTTGCAATCATGCTGGGTGCCAACACTGAAATTACCCCCGAACGCATCGCTGAACTCGAAAGCCGACTGGGCCTCGATAAGCCTTTTCTGATTCAGTACTTTGACTGGATCCTTGGCGTCTTTCGCGGTGATCTGGGAACCTCGATCTGGACGGGTCGTCCTGTTGCCAAGGAAATTATGGCAAACATCTGGCCCACTCTGGAACTGACATTCTTGTCGGTACTGTTCGGCGCTGTGCTGGCGATTCCCATCGGTTGCTTTATGGCAGAAGCCCGGGGACGGGCGGCGGAAGTTGTGGTGCGGGTGGTCGCCATTGCCGGGCTGACAATCCCGTCTTTCTGGCTGGGGATCGTGCTGATCTTTCTGCTTGCCAAGCTGCTGCCCGGTCTGGCCCTGCTGGGCTACGTGCCCTTCACAGAAGACCCGCTTGGCAACCTTCAGCGCATGGTTCTGCCGGTTTTTGCCCTGTCCCTGCCGATGCTGGCCAACCTGTCACGCCTGGTGCGTTCGGCCATGCTTGACGCCCTCAGTCAGGATTACATCCGCACAGCCCGGTCAAAGGGTGCCGGTCGTGTGCGGGTGGTTTACTGGCATGCATTAAGGAATGCTTTGATCCCATTTATTACCTCAGTCGGGGTGGCAACGGGCTACCTGCTCGGCGGGGCCATTGTGATCGAGCAGGTCTTTGCCATTCCAGGTTTGGGTCAACTCGTTCTCGGCGCTATTGCAGAGCGAAACTACCCTCTGGTTCAGAGTTCAATACTGGTCCTGACGTTTACCTTTGTCGTTGTGAATTTTGTGGTGGACGTCTTGTATGCGGTGATCGATCCAAGGGTGACACAACGATGATCAACGCGCTCCGGAAGGATAAACTGCTGCTGTTCGCCGTGATCTTTGTCAGCGCACAGGTGTTGCTCGCCGTATTTGCGCCGATCATCGGACGAGACCCCATTGAACAAGTGATCATGGCCCGGATGAAAGGGCCCTCGATCGAGTATCTGTTGGGCACTGACCAACTGGGGAGGGATATTCTTGCCCGCATCCTGTTTGGCTACCGGACATCCCTTATGACCTGTGGCCTTGCCGTCTTGCTGGCGTTGATTGTCGGCGGTTCACTGGGGATGCTGGCGGCCTACTACCGCGGTTGGTTTGACCGGATCGTCATGCGGTTTATGGACGTTTTGTTCGCCTTTCCCATCATCCTGCTCGCCATCGGCATTATTGCAGTGCTGGGACCGCACTCACTTTCCGCTTCGGTTGCGATAGCGGTTGTTTACGTGCCGATCTTTGCACGATTGCTGCGCGGACCATCGCTGGTAATTTGCGAAAGTGAGTATGTGCGCGGCGCGCGTGCAATCGGCGCGTCGGACTTGCGTATCGTGTTTATCCATTTGCTGCCGAATCTGGCATCTGTGATTCTGGTGCAGGCAAGCTTGCTTCTGTCAGCAGCGATCCTGGTTGAAGCTTCGCTGTCTTTCCTTGGCCTGGGAGCACAGCCACCAACGCCTTCGCTTGGTCAGATGCTGTCAGAGGGGCGAAACTTCCTGCTGCTGAACCCATGGCCCGCCATTTTTTCAGGGTTCGCGATTTTGTTTCTCTCGCTGGGGTTCAATCTGCTCGGTGATGCACTGCGAGACAGCCTCGACCCTCGCCTGAGGGACAGTCCAGGGGTCTAAGCCGACTGAAGAGTTTTCAGTGCTGTCCGTAGGTTCCCGTCGCTGGACTCCAGCAAGTTGAGTGCTTCGCCATAATCCTTGGCACCGCTGGCTATCAGCGCAGCTTCCTTTACTGATCCGCTTGTCTCCTTGAGACTGATCGCGGCTGTTGAGCGCTCGCAGCCGGTCACTTGCATCACAATGTCTTCGGCGCGTCTGAAGAGCTTTTCATTGTTGGCAATGACATTGACCATGAGGCCATCCAGAACATGGCCCAGCAAAACCCCCATAAGCGTTGACATCATATTGAGCGCGATCTTCTGCGCGGTACCGGCCCCCAGCCGGGTCGAGCCAGCAATCACTTCAGGCGGCGTCGAAAGCAGGATCGGGATGTCAGCCCCCGACAAGAGCGCAGTTTCAGGATTATTGGCCATGCCGATGGTCGTCGCACCCCGCTTTCGGGCTTCAAGCATAACTGTGGACGTGTAGGTCGTATTACCACTCGCTGCGAGGCAAATCACACAATCGCCTGCCCCGATCACAGCAGCGTCCCTGCGTGCCGCCTCAACGTTGTCCTCCGCCTCTCCCTTAGGCCGGGATAAGTCTTCCAGACCGCCTGCGCGGAGAATTTGAATCTGGGAGATCGGCACCCCGAACGTCGGCGTGATTTCAAGCCCGTCTGCCATCCCTTGCAGACCGGAACTGCCCGCCGCGGCATACACCAACTGCTTGCCATTGCGTACGGCATGGGCCATCGCCTCCGCGCCTTTCGCAAGGCTTTCAATGGCAGCTTCCACGGCCATGGCCGCCTCGACCTGGCCCTTATGCAGAACAGCGAGGATTTCCGCATTCGACCGCTGATCGAGATTGGACGATTCGGCCCGCATGAGCTCTGTGTTCGGCCTGGACATAGAAATCTTCTTGCAATCTCATTGGAAATACCAAATAGATACCATTGATCTGTAAGTACCACAATATGGCGTTCTTAATGCGTAATGGTATTTCACCTTGAGCCGGGGATGGACAGGTCTAAACACTGACCTTAGTCAAGGGACGAACCATCGCCCGAGCGAACTGCCAAGGTAACGTCGAATGAACTTTGTAGAGATGCTAGCCCCAGAAGTCTGGTTGTCTGCGAGCGGTGGTCCCCGCTATATCCAGCTGAAACAGCGCATTGAAAGAGCGATTGAAAGCAAGGAACTCCCGCCCGGCACACCGCTCCCACCTGAGCGTGAACTGGCCAAGATCACAGGGCTTTCCCGGGTCACCATCCGAAAGGCTGCAGCATCGCTGGCAGAAGCGGGGCTGATTGAGCAACGACAGGGCTCCGGCACTACCATTGCTGCGCCTGTCAAACGTGTTCAACAAAGCCTGTCGCGACTCACTTCGTTTAGTGAGGACATCGCGCGCAGGGGTATGGAGGTGTCCTCAGCCTGGCTTTCGCGCGGTATCTTCTTTCCCTCACCTGAAGAAATCATGACCCTGGGCCTGAGTTCGTCAGATTCAGTAACGCGGCTCGAACGACTGCGCTTTGCTAATGGGACACCAATGGCGATCGAACGGGCTGTCCTTCCCTTACAGGTACTGGATGACCCACTTGCGGTCGAAGACTCCCTTTACGAATTGCTGGACCAGCGCGGCAAGAAACCAACACGTGCTTTGCAGAGCATCACAGCAACCAATCTGCTCGAAAAGGATGCCAAGCTGCTGCAGGTTGATGAAGGCGCAGCGGCGCTCCAAATCTGGAGGATATCATACCTTTCCACGGGCCAGATCGCGGAATTCACACGGTCAGTCTATCGCGGTGATGCCTACGACTTTGTCACAGAGCTTCAGATTGCCGAGGCGGGCACGAACTGAATGCACGGGCCGTCTTACATGTACCGAGAGATTGAGGAGATCCCGCACGTCGTAAAGCGGCTTTTGGACGATGAAGAGGGTGCAATAAAGACGGCAGCAAACCTGCTCGATGATGCTTCTCCTTCCCAGATTGTCACCTTTGCAAGGGGCTCTTCGGACCACGCTGCGACGTATCTGAAATACGCCTTCGAACTGACTCAAGGCGTACCTGTGGCATCCATTGGCCCGTCTCTGAACTCACTCTACGGTGCCGCATTGAGACTTGACTCTGCGGTCTGCATAGCGATTTCACAATCCGGCCAAAGTCCAGACATCGTGCAGTCTGTCGCGGCCGCAAACCGGTCGTGTGCAGGCACCATCAGTCTCACCAACAATCCAAAAAGCCCCATAGCGCACGCTTCCAATACCGTCGTTCCCTTGCTCGCCGGGCCAGAGCAAAGCGTGCCGGCAACCAAGACCTTTGTTGCCTCACTGGTGGCTGGTCTCAGCATGCTCGCGCATTGGAAGAAAGACACAGAGTTGCATGCTGCGCTGGCGAGACTTCCGGAGGCACTGGGACAGTCTATCGAAACTGACTGGCCCAACTTTCGCTCCGGCCTTGGTGATGCATCCTCTCTCTACGTGCTCGGGCGGGGTCTTTCCTTTGGCATCGCACTGGAAACCGCATTGAAGCTTAAGGAGACGTGCCAGTTGCACGCGGAAGCCTATTCAGCAGCAGAAGTCATGCATGGCCCAATCTCCGTCCTGAAGCCGGGTTTTCCGGTTCTCGCATTGATGTCCCCTGACGCTGCTGAAGCCGGTTTTCGCGACGTTTGCGATCAGCTGTCCGGGATGGGTGCGCGCGTGTTTTCAACGGACCGTCATGGCGAGCCTGACACAGCGCTGGAATTCACAGCCACCGGTCATCCGCTGACCGATCCGATTTCCATGGTCGTGTCATTCTATCGCTGCGTTGAAAAACTGGCGCGGGATCAGGGCAAGGACCCGGACCAGCCTCGCCACCTGACAAAAGTCACGGAGACGCTATGAGCGTGCGAACGGCCTATGCAGGTGCTGATATATTCGATGGGCAGGAAACCCACAAAAACGCTGCTCTGATTGTTGAAGGAGACAGCGTGGTGGACATTATCCCACAAGATGATGTTCCCGCCGACTGCGAGGTCGCAAGGTTTGAAGGCGGAAAAATCGTTCCCGGGCTGGTTGATTTACAGGTCAACGGCGGCGGCGGGGTCATGCTCAACAGCGACCCGACCGCCTCTGCGATCAGAACCATCACCCGTGCCCACGCAAGCCGTGGCACGACCTCTCTTCTCGCGACACTGATCACTGACAAACCGGACATCACAAAGGCGGCTGTCGATGCAGCACAAGAGGCCTTCGCAAAGGGTGTACCCGGCTTCATCGGCCTTCATCTGGAAGGCCCCCATCTCGCCCTTTCAAGAAAAGGAGCGCATGCTGGTGAGCTGATAAGACCAATGACTGAGAGCGATTTGAGGGCCCTTGAAGACCTCGCGCAGGCGTTACCAACCCTGTTGGTTACAGTCGCCCCGGAGTCAGTCGGTTCCGAGCAAGTCGCTCGGCTCGCCGCTGCCGGTGCCGTGGTTTCTCTGGGGCACACAGACTGCACCTACGAGCAAGCTCGGGAACAGGTTGCCAGCGGTGCCCGCTGTGCCACGCATTTGTTCAACGCAATGAGCCAGGTGAAGGCCCGTGACCCGGGACTGGTAGGGGCAGTGGTCAACTTGCCTGACCTTTCGGCCGGCCTTATTGCGGATGGTCACCACGTTGCCCCTGAAAACATTCAAATGATCTTGAGGAGCAAGAGGGGTCCGGGGCGCATCTTCCTTGTCAGTGATGCGATGGCAACAACGGGATCAGCGCTTACTGAATTCACTCTCAACGGTCGGCGTATCCTGCGCAGGCAAGGTCGTCTTACCCTCGAAGATGGCACCCTAGCCGGGGCCGATCTGGACTTGTTCAGCGCTGTGCAATTCCTGCAGGAAGCCCTCGACCTGTCCCCTGACGAAGCCCTCCGAATGGCATCGCTGTACCCTGCGCAGGTCATTGGCCGTGAGGGTGAGGTTGGGACACTGCGCACGGGGTCACGGGCTGATTTCTTGTGGCTGGATGAGACCCAGCAAATCGACCGCATTTTCGTAAACGGCAACCAGACACCGAAAGACGGCTAAGTCGCAGAGGCCCGACCTGGTCTGGTTTGGTCCACTCCCGTAGCTCCCAGCACGCCGTAAGGCCCATCGATGTCTTCGACGGTGGCATAGATGCGGATGTCATCGATCTCGGCATTGATGAGGCTGTCCAACCGCTCGCCGGACATGAAGTTATTGATGTCGCCGCTGACCGTCATGTCAGGCAGGTCAGCGGTGATCACATCTTCCCAGCGCTCAACCGCGCGATCAAAGGCCCATTGGTAAGACGGATCACCGGTGTAAATCAGCTCGATGTTGAACTCAGAACTTGCGGAACTGGCAGTGCTAAGGGACGCGCTTTTGTCACTGCGCTCGATACGAACCGATCCGTCATCACCGTGTGGCTGGGGCCGGTGCAGGTAGAAACGCCCTTTGGCGTTCTCGCCGTCAACCTCCAGACTGACATCCTTGTTGAGCCAACCCAGAAAGCTGTTTTCCTTCAAGTGACGATCCAAGATCTCGCCCCCTGCGTCTCGTTCCCCTGTTCAGACGGGTGGCACCTCAACTGATCCCCGACGTTATGGTGCGTGAAGCGTCTGATACTTTTCTTTGTGCTTGTCGTAAGGATAGCCGAACAGTGCCAGATCTCAACCGGTAAGACCACTTCATATTAAAAATCATCAATGAATTCAGCCTGCTTGGGTAGCGATTTCAGTAACAGACTGTCGTTCGACGGGTACTCCATCCAATTGTGAACATTTGATGCCTCGCGGAACGGCTTGGATATCGGCATACCGGCACGAATGGCTTGAATACATTGTTATCACAACTGATTTCTAACCACCAAAACTAGGACGGCGAGACACACGGGGATAGGCCTTCATTTTCGCAAAATTGGCGCGAAGCAATGCCGTCGCCTAAGCAGGCGAAAATAGAAAGACCTGACTCAGCCATGTCCACCGCACGGAGGATTAACATTTGGTGGTTGTCCACAGGCGCGCCTGTGTGAGGATCGATTAGGCATCCCATATGCTTCAAGTTCGATTGAACCAATACTGGAGGCACAGGTGTAAATGCCCAGCGAGAAGCTAAAAGCCACACGCCAAACTTATCTTCGATATCTTAAGCTCAGCGTCCTGACACATGGTCAGGCGGCTTCACTGTTTGCCGGGCTAAATCCTGAATTCCTTTTGGAGATTATCCTTGCCGACAAACCCAAGCATCAGGGTTGGATTGACGATTTGCGAGAGTTCAGTGAAGGAACAAAGGTAAGTAAATCTGGTGCCGCGCCATCTGAACTCCTCGAAGCAAAAGAGAAGATTGAGGGACTTCGGCCATATATTGCCTTGCAGTTTCCCGGAAGAGCGGTTCCTAACCCGAGATCTACCACTGGACGTTCCTTGGATGACGCGGTTGTCTCCCCGGTAGAACTGATGAGGTGGGCGAACGAAATTGAACTTGAGTTGCCGGAAGAGCTGCAAAGTGCCAGCGTGAAACTCTTTAGTCACAGCAATCCTGTCGCGGGGCATTCCGACGACCTCAAGGCAAAACTCGAAGCCCTCAAAGCAGAAAACGCTGAGCTGACTAGGCAAATCGCCCGCCTGGAGAAAAAGGTCACGCAGCTAAAGAATGATGAAATTCAACCCAAGACAAAAATCAGCCTACAGAAAATGCTGCTCGCTATGGCTGTAACGAAATATCGCTGGAACCCCAAAGTGCAAAGGCAACATGTTGCCCGGTCCATTGAAGGTCACGCTCTGGGTTTGGGCATCCAAATTTCTAGCAAAACGATTAACCAACATCTGGAAGAAGCCAGTAACGCCATATCTTGGGAGAACACTAACTGAGCGTTGATGCTCCATAAGGCATACCATGGCTAGCTAATGGAATATTCACTTAGCGAACGGAATATTCCCCTAATTCCTTTCCGTTAGCGGAACCTTTGTTCCATCTGAAAACTTCTTGATGGAACCTAAACGATGTCCTCAAAGCTTCTCCGTGTGCACGGCATTGTCCGACCTCACGGCATCCTCCCCATCTCCCGTTCCACGTGGCTCGCAGGCGTCGCCTCCGGCCGTTACCCCCAGCCCGTTAAGCTAGGCCCAAAGATCACAGCGTGGCGTCTAGAAGACATCCAGAAGCTGATTGACTGGGGGGTGGAATAATGACGGCGCCCGCTTCCTCCAATCCTACCCTGCATCAAAAGACCTCACTGAGGGTCATCCAAGAGCACCTGAAGCTCATCGCAACACCGTACAATGAAGCAGGCCTAAGCGGCATGATTGCTCTCAGAGCTTTGCCATCCAGTCAGTACAAGCTGTTCGGACTTGATGACCTGCCTGCGGCCGGTGCGTGGGCTGTCTCGCAAAATAGCGATCGCGGGCAGAACGTCTATGTAGCGCCTGGACTGTTCGCTCACGACACAACTGGTGCCGGTAAAGATGACGACGTCATAGCCCAAGCCTACTTGTTTGCTGACGCCGACGATGGCGACCAAGCAGCGCGCTTGCTTGACCTCAATCACGTACTCGTATGCCAACAAGCATTCCGCGTTGTGACAGGCACACAGCCAAGCATGCGGCTTCATGCTTATTTCCTGCTAAGCCAACCTACCCGTGACATGTCCGCTTGGCGACAGGCTCAGAAAGCACTGATCAGCGAGTTCCAGACAGATGCCTCGATCCATAATCCCTCACGCATCATGAGGCTCGCAGGCACAATCTCGTGGCCGTCTGCCGAAAAGCGCGCAAAGGGATACATCCCGGAGCTTGTGCAACTGGATCGCCCTGGCACCCCCGCAACAAGCGTGTCCATTGAGACCGTCTTGGCGTACGCGAAGCCAGCCCCAAGATCACCTGTCAGTCACCCAAGCGCTTCCACTTTTGGCCTCGTGGCTGAGCTCAAGGTACAAGAAGAGCAGGGAACTGGCTGGCACACGCTGATGGTCAGGCTTGCCGGTCTTCTAGCCAGACAAGGTGTCAGCGACCATGAGCTCATGCAGGTGGCAGAGCAGCTCACTTGGAAGGGCTATAAGGTCAGCGAGACCTATAATGACCTGAAGAGCTGCGTCGATTACTTCGTGGAGAAAGACGGTCAGGAGCAACAGGCCGAAGATGCCGGCTCGAAGTATGCGCTGTGGCGAGATAGTTGGAGCTACGTGGCAGCCACCGGTGAGTTCGTATCCGACGATGGCTCACCGCCGCTGCGTAAGGAGAGCTGGACGGATAGCCACCGGCACCTGTTTGACCTGGAGCCGGGCCGCCCTGGCAAGATCCTGTGGACCCAGAGGTGGCTGGAAGACGCAGAGGCGACAAAGCTGAAGTCCTATTGCTTTCGCCCTGAGCAGCCACGCATCACCCACGATGGCTATCTGAACGACTGGAGACCCTCACCTGCGATGCAATTGGCAGCTTCTGGCAACCCCGATGGGCCTGCAGCAATCATGTTTGCCGAGCTTGTTCGCAAACTCTGCCGGGAACGAGAAGACATTGCCCAGATGCTCGAGCACTGGATGGCACGAGGGCTCTTCCAGCAAACCGAGCGCGTGCGGTACGCCGTGTTCCTCGTGTCCCACACGAAAGGTCTCGGCAAAGGCATCCTCTGCAACATCCTGAGTGAGCTCTACGGGCGGCACCTGAGTGTTAACGTCAACGGGCTTGGCGGGGTCGTCGGGCGCTTCCAGGCCAGCCTTAAGGGGCGCATGCTTGTCAGCGTGGCCGAGACGGTGGACCGAGGTGATAACAATCGCTTCTCGGCGTGTGAAGCCCTCAAGCCCCTCATCACTGAAGACTTCGTGACCATTGAGCAGAAGTACCGCGATGCAATCTCGGTAGAGAACTTCATGCGCTTTGTGTTCAGCTCGAACCATCTTGATGGCTTGCCAATCGATCAGAACGAGAGGCGCTTCCTTGTCATCAATGCCGCCAGCACAAAGCCATTCAGCAGTGACTTCTATGCTGGTCTTGCAGGCCTTGCGCGAACGGAAGAGGGCCTGAGCGACATCGCAGCATACCTCCACGAGCGCGTCGGTGACCCCCTGCCGACACGGGCCCCTCAGGGTGACCTGATGGACGCCATTGAGGACCTGACACCTGAGTGGATCAACGAGCTACACGAGCGGCTTGATGACAAAGGGCTCACAGACTGCGCCATGGCCTCAGCAGACCTCATGGCGTTCAAGCCCGAGGGGTTAGCCGACCAGGTGGCACTCAACGCACTGAAACGAGCTGGATGGAGAGCGGTCAGGGCGTCGTTGGGTGGCCACCGTGGCCGGGTGTTTCTGCGCGGGGAACGCGAAAACGTCACAAAACGGACCTTTAGGCACCAGATTTAGGGCAAAGTGGCCGGCCACTGGCCAGCAAATGGTCACCCCCTTCAGCGCCAAAAGACCATTAATAACAACAGGTTACCTCTAAGTGGCCACCATGGCCACCCTTTTCTGAAAACTTCCTAGCAGCAGAATGGTGAGGAAAGTTTTTCGGGACGGGTGGCCAGGCCATCTATTGACGACAGGTCTTGTACGCGGTTCATCTCCCCACCGTCGTCATGTTTGCATTCTCGACCCGATAGCTCTAATCCGAACAATTCCGCCAAACACTAGCTGCGAGACGCGCTGGCGATAACTTTCAGCCACCACGCCTACTCTCATAAAGTGTAAAAGGTCTTGCATGCTTGCAATCGCCCGCGCTCACTCACACGATCAAGTCGGGATTGCGGTCAGGCAGATGCGGCCTAGCCAGCGCATGAAATAATGTGGACCAGAAGGTGGACCATAATTATCATTCGGTATCTAAGTTACTGATATAAAAAGAATTACAATGATATGATGGTGCTGGCTGCATGCACCATAATAGGTTCCAGCATGTTCCGTGGCATTCCTGTAAGAAAATGTAATACATTGATCTAATTCAGTATTGATGCTCATGCGTTCCAGTGCAATCCTACGACTGCGCAAAAAATAATGTACACTGGAATGTACACCATATGTATAGCGGTCGCTTCAAGCACTATGAACTCAAAGCCCGACCCATAGGCCAACATTGCGATGGCAAGGGTTTGTACCTCGAGAAGACCTCATCGGACCAGGGTAAATGGGTCTATCGGTTCACGCTGAACCGCAAACAGCATCGCATGGGTCTCGGTCGCTACCCTGATGTTTTGTTGCAGGAAGCCCGAAACGCGG
>Ga0206125_10003363_pt1 | contig 15443 bp, 18 predicted proteins | sample Helgoland_Spring_4_FD_148598 | JGI IMG/M metagenome (GOLD analysis project Ga0206125, IMG submission 148598) | Pelagic subsurface seawater microbial communities from Kabeltonne, Helgoland, North Sea - Helgoland_Spring_Bloom_20160331_1 | ecosystem: Environmental > Aquatic > Marine > Epipelagic ... | reverse complement strand
ATCTTCAAATCTAACATTTGTAAAAAATTCACTATAAGAATTATTTATACTTAATCTAAAACTACCTCCTGTACTAAATTTAATTTGGTCGCTTAAAAACTCTAATTTAGTATCTATATCTCCTGTGTGCAGAATAGCATCAGATACATATAAACTAGGAGAAACAAAAATACTGTCTGTAAAAGTGCCTCTTTCAGCTTCTAAATCACCTATAACTAAATCTGCTTTAGTATATCCTGTTCCACTTGTGTTTACTGTTGTAGTAGGTTCGTCTTCTAATCCTTTAAACAATCTATATTTGCCTGTTAGAGCTTCTCTAAACAGTCCTGAGTATAGTGTAGTACCTGAAGGAGTATATTTGCCATAAAAACCTATGTCAACTGCGTCTGTAGAGGTGTTATTATTTGCTAGTACAATTAAAGGGTCTTTTACTGTTAATGTATCTGTTCCTACTGTTGTTGTACTTCCTTCAACTACTAGGTTTCCAATGACTGTTAAATTGCTACCTATTTTAGCATCTCCAAAGACGTGAAGGTTTAATCCTGATTCTGGAGTTACACCTATTCCTATTTGTGTTGTTGAGACGTATAATGGAGTAACGTTTCCAAGTCCATCTGTTATTTGTTTTGCTGTTGTTCCTATTGCATCATTGTCTATTGACTTTAATAACGCATCATAAGTATTTTTTATTTTCGTGCTTGTTAATGTAGCCATTATTGCTTTTTAAATAAGTTAATAATTTTTTTACGTTCCCCTTTTTAGGTTTGTAAATCTTCTTTATAATACCCATCCGTTAAATGTTGCATCTTTGTCAGGATTTATATCCTCATTTGTGTTACTTGTATATTCAGGAAATAAATTTTGATTGTTAGCCATATAATCTATAAATCTTCTTGTATAGTATTCTGCAAACTCTCTTTCTTTATTTACTAAATAATCTACTTCATTCTTAGATACTGTTTCACTATTTTCAGATGAGTGTTTAAATACTCCTCCATTCTTTACCTGGTAAGCTGCAAATGGCAAATAATCTACCATAGCAAAATGAATAAGCATAGGTTGAATATAAGTATTTACTAAACTTAGATAATCTCCTGTTAAAGTATCTGCTATAATATCACTACTGATCTTATTATATAAATCACTTCCAAGATAATTCCTAACGTGAATCTGTTGAGCTATTTTGATAAACTGAATAAATTTATCTACATCGACATTACCATCTATGATAGTATTTCTTTTAATGTCTATTGGTTTTATGAATAATGCTGTTGCCATATCTTATTTAAAATTTGGGTGATGTCCATCGTTAGGCATATCTTTAGGAGCTATCTTTGCTTTTTTATGTCCTGCAGGAGTTGGTGCATATGATTTAGGAATACTATTTACTTCATCGTAGTTTTGTATTGATTTTTTCATTGTCTTAGATTTTAGTCTATACAATACTTCACTCCAATAATGTCCACAGTTAACTCCTCCTTTATATTTAAATAAATCATATGATTTGCCTTTATGTCCAAATGACTTATTTACTCCTGCTCTACTAGCTTTGTCTATATCTTCAATTCTATATACTACTTTTCTATTACTTCTACCCATCATAATTCTACAGAATTGTCTTGACTTTCCTGAAGAATATTTCTCATTATATCTGTACCTTACTTTGTATAAAGATTTATCTAAATAACTAAATCCTGATTTTTTAGAATCTATACTTTTCTTTTCTAAATTCTCTTTTTTAGATTCAATTAATTTACTAGCCCATTCTTCTTCACTTTCATTATCTTCTTTATGTTCTCTTGCATCTACTTCTTCCCATCTATTAGACATTGTTTCTCCTCTAAGTTCGTCAAGAATAATATCAAACTCTTCATCTGTCAAATCTTCACTTAACTTAACACCTGTTTCTTCTTCTTTAGTTTCTTCATCCTCTACATTATCTAATTCTGTAAATTCTAAAGGTTGTAAAGTCTTAAAGTATAAATGAAGCGATATATTGTTATAAGCTAATATTTTATCAAAAGCATCTATTAAAAGATGTTGGAAAGGTCTTATAACAGTATTGTCCATAAGCGTAGAAGCTGTTTTAAGCTCCTCTGCGTTGTTTCCTAACCCTGAGTTATCTTTAATACCTAAAAGCATCGGAGAAACGACCCTATGAGCTACCATTATCTTTTTAGTAGATTCTTCAGACAAGAATTGATACTGATTATGTGCATCACTAAGTTGGACAGGTTCTATACTTGCAGCACTTTCTGCATTGTCATTAAAAGCTAATATGAACTTACCTGCATTACTTGACCCACTAAATTTGTTGTATATTCTTTGTTCTATAAGTCTTCTTTCCTCTGCATTAGGAGTACCATTATTAAAGTTAATTAACATTGATGGACTCATACCATTTAAGATGTTGTTTAAATGAAAATTAGATACTTCTTCTTCAAGCTCTGCATATTGCAAACCTCCTTGATAATCTACAGGACTATAGTAATAATATCCTGAACGATATGGTTTAACATATAATATTTCTATAGCTTCCTTGCTTGTACCAAATGCAGGTATTCTTAAAGGTTTATCAGAAGGTCTAATCTTATTCCAATCTTTCCAATAGTAATATGCTTCTATATCTCCTTTCTCATTACACTTCTCTGCTCTAAGTGTTTCTACAGGCATATGCTCTATCTGTGCAATCTTAGTTCTATCCTTAGAGTATATTACCTGTATTGCACATTGTCCCATAAGTTTTAAGTCATATGCTAATCTTCTTACACTATCATTGTCAAATAATGAAACCATTTGTGCATATTGATCTGGTTTTTTATTAGAATTAGTAGCATCTAATCCTTTACCATATATCATAGAAGATACAGCGTTTATTATGGCATTGTTAGTTGGACTTCCATTATATCTGTCAATTAGATATTGAAAGTAGTTGTTGTCCTCTCCATAAGAAATCCAATCTCTATTGCTAACTTCTTTTATTTTAGGACTTGTGTAAGTGCTTAAATTTACTATTCTTAAATCGTTCATATTATTATGTAATCGTTATCGTGAGAACCTGCTGTAGAATCAAAAGTATATTCACCATTATTTATTGAATAATAGTCATTACTTGATTGATCTATAGTTTGGTCTGTGCAAAATACTTTGTCTTTATATATTATGTTAGAAGATGTATCTAATAACTCTATGTCATAAGTTCTACCTTCTTTTAATATTGAATTTCCTGAATCTGTATATTCATTAGAAATACTTAGATAGTTTCCATCTACTGATGGAGTTACTGTAAAACTAAATTCTTCATTCAATGAATCGTCTCTTACTTTTAAAGTAGTAGAAGAAGTCACATAACTTCTAGGAATTATCTTAATAGTCTGAGCAGATGCACTTGTAGTAAGTTTCTTCATACTTATATATCGAAAAAAAAACTATATTTTGTGTTAAATGCAAAAAAAAAGAGGACATATAGTCCCCTTAATTTTCTAACTTAATGATTTATTATCCATTATTAGGAGTAGCAGGTGAAATCTTAGCCACATTCACATTATCAGTCACATCAGTTTTATCTGCAAGGAATGCAGGAGCTGATACTTCTTGAGCAATTAATGATAAAGAGAATGAAGATGCATCTCCCAGAGCAGCTCCACTTGTGAAAGAGCCACCAGATACCTCACATCCGTGTTCTCTACCCATTAAAAAGAAATTACCATTATAGTCTTCTATTACGATTTGTGGTCGTCCTAAAGCTATAATCTTTAATTCTTCTTGTGTTTTACTATCTAATAGTTGTAATGAAATATTTAAAGTTGATTCAAAGAAAGTAGTACCGTTTTCTCTTGAACTGTTTACTGCAGTCTCCATAGATGAACTTCCTTTAAGGTCGTATTGAAAAAAGTCAGGAGTTCCTCCTATATCTACTTTTTCTGCATCTGTTGAATTGTCAGTAACAGTAAGACCATAATCTGAAAAGTAAACTGTTTTAAGTCCACCGACAGAAGATTTACAAGGTATATTTCTTCCTGTTGTTAATGTACAAGCCATATTATTATAATTTTTATAAGAAAGGGTAAGCAGGTATATACCCTACCTACCCTTCTATGTTAAACAATTTATTAAGCTAATGTCAATAAAGATAGGTCACTTCCTATTCCATATTGTACACCTGCTGAGAATCTCATTACTACTCTTACGTTTTGAGAACCATCTAGGTCAGCCATATCTAATAACTTAACTTCGTTGTGGTCAGATAAAAGACCTGTACCAAAGTAGATGTTAGATTTTTGTCCTGCTACGATGTGGTTAGTTGGCATACCTGGAGCTAATACTACTTCAATTCCATCGAAAGAAAGTGCATTACCTTGATTGTACCATAAACCACCTCTTGCATCAACACCCGAACCACCAACACCATTAGCAGCATATCCTCCTAATTGTCTGATGTATGATTGCCAAGCGATAGTTGGAACATATATTTTTAAATCTTCTTTTCCATAAACTGCAGAAGGTAAAGAATCTACTACGTTTTCTAAAAGACTAATTATATTAGTTGAACTAAAAGCAGTTTCACCACCGTTAGCTGCATCGTTAACGTCTCCGTCTGCTGCTGCTAATACTGTGATTCCATCAAACTCTCCAGCGTTTCCGTTTACACCTGCCCAAATGTTTTGCTCATTCTTTTCTGCTACCAATCCTGCAACGTGTCCGATTAAGAAATCAGAAAACTTTGGAGGTAATTTGTCATTTAAAGAACTGTATCCCATAGAGATTGCTTCCCAATCTGAGATAAAGTCTTGCTTACAAAGCTCAAGGTTTACTTGGAATTGCTCTGGTTGTAAGATTCTTTCTGTTAAAGTAACAGTAGCTGTGTCAGTAAAGTCACAAGAAGCGTCTTTAATAACGTTAGAATCTGTTGCTACTTTTTTGATAACATCTTTAAATTTAACGTTAGGTTTAATTTCGATGTTTCCTCTTTCTAATGTAGGAGAACTTAATAGAGCAGCAGAAATATACTTCCCTGAAAACTCACCTGCATAAGTACTTGTTATTGAAACTGTAGTTGCCATAATTTAATTTTAATTTTTATTAATTTTTATTTGAAATTTGCTATTTTATTATATACTATATCTTTAGTTGTTAAGTTTCTCTTTTCAGAATAAACAACTTTATTTAATTCTTCTTTTGCTTCAGGAGAATGCTTGATAGGTTCAGAAGCAGGTTTAGATAATTCTTCTTTTAGAGCTTCATCTTCTTGACAAGCAAGTTCTGTCAATTTATGTGACATTAATTCTTCTTCCTTTTGCATTTCTTCTTTCTTACCTTCTTTCATCAATTCTTTGATTTCTTCTACCATAGATTTGATTTCTTGAAGTTCTTGTTTAGTTGCGTACTTGTCTTCTTCATTAAGTTCTTCTTCAACTTCTTCTACTTCTTCTTCCACAACTTCTTCTTCTCCACCTTCTTTGATTTCTGAAATAATACCATCTTCTGCTATTACTAAGATTTTACCATCTTCCATTTCGTACTCTCCAATAGGTAAAGCTACTTTCTCGTCATCAGTTAAGATAAATACTTCTTTTCCTGATTCGAATGATTCTGCTTCTAAAACAGTACCATTTTCTAATTTAGCTTGAGCAAGTTCTACTTTTTCTTCTGTAGATAAATCTACACCCAAGACGTTTTTAATTTGATTTAACATTTCCATAGGTTTCATATTAATATATCGTATTTAGTTAATTATTTTGCATTTTTAAGTATCTCTATTTATACTTCCTATCCCTTGTGCGTGTAATGAACCATCACAGCATTTAATACTATAGGTTTCTTTATCCCAACAAAGACAAGCTCTGTTTCCTCCTTGTGGACTTACATTATGTGTAGTATCATCCATATTATTTGATTGGTATGCAGTAAGGAGCTTTAAGCTCGTGTTGTTCACAAGGCATAAACCATACTTTACCCTCGTATTCGTGTTCGTGGTAAGAGTTACACCCCATATCTTCAGCCATCTCTATAGCTTTCTCTTTTGTGGAGTATGCTAACCTATCATCTATTATAGCATAGTCCTCATTTATCTTCATAGAAGCTAACTCTAATTCTTTAAGTTTAGATTCACTCCATCTCTTTGCTGCTAATCCTCCCCATAAGTAGAAACTTATAGTTCCACATTTAGAATTATCACTTGGGTCAAAGTATTCTTCTGCTCTTGACAAATAAGAATACATTCTTTTTATAGTTTCTTTACTTATTGGTTTACCCTGTGCAAGTTGTGTAGCTCTAATCTTACCAACTTGTGTTGCACACTTATTGTTTACTTTCTCATTTAGCTCTAATCCTTTTTTAGCATTATTCTTAACTGCATCAGGATAGTCTGTATAAGATTCCATTATCATCTTCTTTCCACTCTTAGTTCTTTTGTCTCCTTTTATAATACCTCTAATAGTAGATAACAATTCTTTTGCTTCTTCTTCCTCTATTTCAGCTAAGTCGTTTATAGTTGCATCTTTAGGTCTTTCCATTTTATCCACAAAGTAGCCTTCTATAGAAAATCCTTTAACCTTACCAGTCTTTACATAGTCATTCCAAACATCTTCATTGTTTACTTTTACAGTACCCATCCAAGTGCCTACAGGAACTTCCATATCATACTTCCTGGATTTATCGTGAACAGTATCTTCTACTATCCAGCTTTCTACTAAAGACAAACCATTTAGAGAATATTGATGCTCTAATGTTGAGTTGTTTTGATTGCCTTTCATTAAATACATTTGGGATGCTTTTAAAACCGTATCTTTGGAGAAGTATATATAATATTCATCCTCTCCACTCCTTCTATATATAGGTTTGTTAGGGATTAATAAAGCTCCCATTAAGATTCTTTTTTCTTCGCTAACTTCTGCTAATTTTATTTCATCACTTTTTAAAGCAACAAAATCTTCTTCTATTGCAGGATTCTCTACAATGCTTATTGCTTCAATCCCATTTAGCTCCTCATTTTCATCTAAAATAAGTTCTACTATTTTCATATTTATATATCGTTTTAAAATTAATATTTTGTATTTTATCCTATAGTTGCTCCACTTACAATATTTCTATCTAACTCCTGAGCAGTAGTAACATCATTACTAACTACAAATGCTTTTACTGGTTGTTGTTGTTGTGAAGCTATTGCTCCTGCTAATTGATTAGAACCTGATGTACCTACTACATTAAATGCAGGAGGAGCAGAGCCTGTTGGAACTTGTGGACTTTGTATAGAACCACCCCCACCACCTGCTCCAAGTGAAGACGCTACAGATTTACTTTTACCTACTGCTGCACTAATAGAACTAACAATGCCTACTGCTTGTAAAGCATAAGCAATTAACATTGGTATGTTTTGTGGAAAACCTATCTTAGCAGTTTGTGCAGTACCTTCAGAAAGTGCAACTCCTGTTCTTGATGATGCTAATGTAGCAAAAGTAATAGTCTTTCTTGCTTCTTGTATCATCTCTTGTGCAGCCATAACTTGTTTAGCTATAAGTGCAGCCTTACCTGCAGCACTCTCTGCTCCAAATAAAGCAATAGCAGAGTCAACAGATGCTTTCTTAGCAGCAGTTCTTCTATTCTCAATATCAATATCCATTTGTAAAATTCTCTGTTTTTCTTGTTCTACTTTTTTAGCATTTTCAGCATCTTCTTCTTCTTTTTTCTTTTGTGCTTCTTTAGCTTTTTTAAAACCATCTTGTATGAGTTGCTCATCTACTTTAGCTTGTTCTTCTTTTACACGTCTTTGTTCATCTTCAATAGCTTTTAATGCTGCAGCTTCTTCTGCTTTTAATGCTATAGTTTGTGAAGTAACTTCTTTTTGTTTTGTAAGTTTAGCAGTTTCTAATTGTATAAGTTCTGCTTTTAATCTTGCTTCTTCGTCTAAATCTTCTTTAGTAGATGCAGATAATGAGTTTTCTAATTGCTTAGCTTCTAATCTTAATCTAGATGCTGCTATTTCTTTGTTTGTTATTTCTTCTTCTATTCTACCTGCTTCTTCTAAGAAACCTATTCTTTCTTCTACTGAAAACTTTTCTTTATTTACTGCTTTCTCTAATAAGTCTGCTCTAGTTCTATTTGCTTTTGCTCTTTGTACTTGTAAATCTCTTTCTGCTTTATCAGCTTTAGCTCTCATATCTGACAACTCTCCTGCTATAGCTATTTCTTTACGAGTTTCTTCTCCAAAGTTTTTAATACCTTCAGTTACTTTAGCTATAGATTCTGCAGCTTCATCGAAATTACCTGTTACAAAAGATAATATAGCATTACCAAAGTTTCCTAATATATCTGTTACATTTCCTATAACTACTGTAATTTGATTTAGCCATTTAGCAAATTTATTCTGACCTTCTTCTGAATTAGTTAATGCTGTAGCAACTGCACCAATAGCCAACGCTATAGCTCCAAATAAACTAGCTTTTAATAAGCCATTTACAGTCATTAATCCTTTTGCAAACTTCTTGACTGATTTTACACCATTCTTAAAACCAGATACAAGACCACCTGTCATTTTATCTCCTGCATCATCAATAGCAGATAAATCTTGTTTAGTTTCCTTTAAGTCTTTATTAAGATTCTCTACTTGCTTCTCAGCTTCTCCACTTTTTACATCAATGTCTATTACTACTTTTTGAGCCATTTTATTTCTGTTTTTATTTGTTTGAATGTTTCACTAAATGTTTCAGGAAGTTTATACTTACCTTGAGCTATTCTTATATTTTCTGTATCTCCTTTTACTAATTGGAGTAATTCTAAAATGTTTTGTATCATACCTCGTTTAATAATTCAACTTCGCTTTCTCCTGTTCCAAGATTAGTTGTTATGCTATTTATCTTATAACTTCTATTGTTTACTACAAACCTGTCTGCTAATGTGTAGTTCCTTAATATCTTTAATGGAAGAAATGCTTTATACTTTGATAATCTTCTTTTAATATCAAATACATCTGTTATGTAAGTAGTATAGTAATCATCAAATAAAGTATCAGTAAATGTATTGTCACTTGTCCATTCATTTAACTCTGCATTAAAGTTTATGTTTATTGCACTTGTACTAGAAGATAAAGCAAAACTATTACTTGGAATATAATAATCATTAGTAGTTTGTTGACCTGTATTTTGACCTGTTAAGAATCTTATATCATCTTGATTTTGTTGATATATAGGATAAAACAAAATTGGTTCACCTATATAAGCATCATCATTATCATCTACACACCATCCTACTTGTATTGTAGTAGTAGTTGTAGAATTACCGTCTCTAAGTCTTTCATACTTCATATGTTCAAATGGAGCTTCAACAGTATATATACCTCCATCTAAGTTTTCTCCACTATTTGCATTATACTCTAATGTTCCCCATCCTATTCCTGAATTACTTAGTTGTTCGTGTTGTAATGCTAACTTAGTACCTAATCCTTTATATTGGAATTGTATTTCTCTATAAGGAAGAGCTATATCTACTTGACTTGAATCTATATCTACATATTCGCTTATATCATAACTCGTACCTCCACTATAAAAACTGTCTAATGTTTGTACTTTGATCTTACCATCGTCTTGTACAAAAGCAGTAAGATTAAACATCTTAAAAACACCTGTAAGAAAGTCTATTACTTTCATTGTAGGTATTTGCTTAGTAGGTAAAAATTCAAACTCAGCAGGAACTGTAAACTGTGTTACATCAAACGTATGAGATTCAGGAACTAATAAATCTGAAAACTCCCAATCAACAGCATTTTCAACACCTGTTTCACCAAACACAAATTCTTCAGTTACCTTTAATAGAACTTTATATGTTCCATTAGGTAAATTCATATCTAATTGTAAATCACTATTCTCAGCACTTCCTGTAGCAAATGTAGAACCATCTCTAGTTACTTCTACTTCATATCTGCTTGTCTCTGCAGAATTAGGTCTTATGTTTAATGTTGTTGAAAGTTTATTTCCTGTTGTGTGTCCAGTTACTATTATTTCTTCTCCTTGAGCAGTTACATTTGTCATTGTAGTGTCTAATCCAAAGTCAACATATTCTTCATATTGTAAAACTTGATTAGGGTCATTAACATCTCCTTTCTTTCTGTGTAGCCACATATACAAACCATAATAAGCATTATTAGTTGTATTAAAGAAATCTGTTGTAAATTCTAATTCAGGATATTGCTCCTCTATTGCTTTTATTATTAAATGTAATCTTATAGCATATTTAAGCTCACCATAATAAACACCGTGATGATGTGAACCACCACCAGAACTATGTGGATATAAATTACCTCCATCAGGGTCAGGATATTCAGCAGTATGATTTACACTATCATAATAAAGTCTAGTAGTATGTGTAATTAGAGGAGCTATTATAGCTTTAGTATAAGAAACAGCATCTACCGTTATGTCATATCCACTTACCAGACCTGTGTATATACCTGCAGAGCTATAAGGTTTTTTAAAGTTATCTAACCATCCTAATGCTTGTAGTGTATCATCTCCTAGTACATCTTTTAAATCTACTGTGTTTCCAAAGAATGTAATTCTATAAGCATAAGGTTTATTGTTCTTCATATCTACTCCCTCTAACTTAATCTTTCCTTTTTCAAAAGGAAGATAGTTTAATTCAATAGTAGAGTTCTTTTTTACTCTTGCATCAAAGCCATCTACTATATCATAATTGTAATAATGTTCAAATACCTTATTATTTCCTTTAGATGCAGGTAATGAGAAGGTCTTAGTAAAGTTTGTAAACACCTTAGCTATGTCTTTTACATTTTGAATAGTTTGAGTTAAAGAAACTGACTCATCCTTAAACATATCCATTCTATTTCCCTCAATATATAATTGAATGTTCTGCATTATCTAATGTCATTTATTTTATTAAACGCATACTCGAAATCTACTGTGTAATTTATGAGCTTGTCATTTACTGATTTCTTAAATTGTAAACTTGATGTATTTAAAGTTATTGGGAGTACTTCTGTGCCATTATCTACCCACACTTGTTCACTTAGCATCATTTGTTTTATAACCTCGTTAAAACTCTCTTGTATAAAGCCTGTATTCATTGTTATAGATTCTTTACCTGTAACGTGAAATTGTCTTATCTGATGTTTCTCTGTGTTATAAGTAGGGTCAGTAGCAAACTCCATTAAGTTTCTTTTATAACTATCTGAATTAGTGTTTATACTATCTATTGACTTTTTATAAAATGGCATTATCTGTAATGCTCCAAACTTATTGTAGAATATAACTTGTAGTTCTTGATACTTAGGTTCACATACTGCTTCAAGTGTAAGTGTTGTTAATTGTGAAGTACCTACTGAGCTTGTTATAGTAATTGTATCTCCTGTTATTAAAGAGTCTGTAGGAGTTACTCTAATATAAACTATCTTTTGTGTAGAGTCTGTAGAGTCACTAACTTGTATATCATTTAAAGTGCTTCCCCAACTAACATCATATAAATTCCAAAAGTCTTCTACTTGTTCCCAAAATACATCAGCTCCTCCTCCTGTTGTAAATTCTATCAATGGTTCTGGTTCTGAAAATACAGGAAATACTATATCAGTTCCTTGTTTAAAATATATCTTAGTATTTGATTGCAGATATTGAGGAGTATAATTAGGAGTTCCTATGATTCTATAATCCTCTCCTGTTGTCATTATATCATTCTTTAAACTAAGTTGAGTATCACTATCTATAGCTGTTATTGTTGTTTCTGTTGTATCTGTGTCGTTGTGAACAGTATCTCCTATTGCTACACTTGTCAAAAAAGTTTGTGTACTGTCTATTAGTTTATAAGCTGTAGTCGTACCTGTAGTTATTGAATCTACTAAAGTGTTTACTGGGTCTATTAAAGTTCTTGGATTAACTCCATCCTCGAAATATCCATAACCATCAAAAGAAAGATAATCTAAGTTCTGTGTTTCACTTCCTGATGTTTTAGTTAGTGTGATGTCTGCTTCTACCCATACTCCATCTGTAGCAAAACTTGCATACTCTGTATTTAGATAATCTCTAATTAATTCTGTGATCTCATATATTACATAGTTGTTAGAACCTATAATATCTTTGCTTATAGTGTATTGTGGAGTTCCAGGTTTGTCTGTTGTAAAAGTTCCAGAATATATATATAAGCTCATTGAAGCTGAACTAAGTGTACCTGTAGCAGGTTCTACTTTTATATAATATGGACTTCTTGCATTTATTATTGTACTCATTCTATTGTTATTTCTATATCGTTTATAAATCCTTTAACTAAATCTTTTGGCAAATCTTTATAAGCCTTTTCAAATGGTTTTGTAAAAAATAAACTTGCTCTTATACCTTTGTCTTTAATACTTCTTGCTATTAGAAAACCTATTGTATTGTAATTACCTTTTGAGTACCTACCCTTTTCATCTCTTAATCTTATGTTCTTTCTTTTTGCCCAATCAGCTAAAGTTTTAACTGGAGGTATTTTAGAAGAAGTTTTAAAACTATATGGACTCTGTGAAGTTGCTCTATCTGCATAATATGCATTAGCTCCTCTTACCCCTTTGTCTTGATAAATACCATATTCATCCATTAAGAACTGAATGCCTGTTCCTCCATTAACTGCTTTATATTTGAAGTCTAAACTATTGTAAAGAGATTTAGAACTATTCTTTTTATTCTTACTTAGATTAGTACGAGATTGTTGAATCACATACTTAGCAAATTTGTTTAATATGTCCTTAGTTTGTTTTAGTCGCATATGGTTATATCGTTTTCAATAAGTATATCCATAGTACAAGCCCATCCCGCTAACTGATTCTCAAATCTTTCAAAGAAAGGTTCACAAGAAGGGTCACCTTCTAATTGGTATTTAGTTGTATATAAGTCACCTTTTCTAAGAACCATAACAAGTTTATTTAAAACTGCTAATTGAGTGTTTAGTATATCGTGTTCATTGTTATTACCTCTAAATAAATCAGTAGTAGCTTCTTTATCTACATCTACTATATCCATAGCCATAACAGTTATATTAAATGCTAGTACCTGTTCTTGCGTACTCACACTATTAACCATTATATGACAAAGAGGAAATATAGTTTGTTTAGATAAATCTATTTCTGTTATATCTCCAGTAGTTACAGTATTTACATTCTCATCAGATAACAACTGTGTTTTAATTGTTTCAGTTAATTGATAAAAACCTCTTATTCCTTGACTCATTTTATTTTACTTTTAAATTGTTTAGCTTCTGCTTCTGCTTTATCCTTCATAAATGATAGCATCATAAAACACTCGTGCATCTTTAACTTAGTGATATTCTCAAATCGTCTAATATCCCCTTGAGCGAGTCCGTAAATTGATTGATACCATCCCCATTTGCTTCCGAATTGAGATATTGCACTAAATTCGTTTCCTGTTTGTCCTCCAAATAATTCATCATAGCTTTCGACAAGTCGATTCCTAAATGATAAAAAAAAAGCACAGAACTAAGAACTGCATCCATTGGCATATTTTGCATCTTCTCAGGATGATCTATATTATATTCTTCTATATTATATTTTTCTGAATACTTATGTTTAATAGGTCTATACAGAACATTCATTGCTCTATGTATATTTTCCCAATCTCCTAAGTAAGTGTCCAGGTCAATGTATTCTCCTAAACTCATTTGGTCTAAGTCAGGTATGAAACCATATTCTACACCATTCATTTTAAACTTTCTAACCAGCTTAGGTTTCTGATTAAACATATCTCCAAGTATTCCTGTAATAGCATATACATCTCCTACCTTCATTTTAAGTGCATCGGTGAGCTTTAAGCCACAGAATACTTCTATCATCTTAGAAGCTAAGAACTTCTCATCTACACTCTTTTCTTGGAGCTTTAGGAACTTTTGGTATTGGTGCAGTCGGATTTCTTTTAAATCATTAGGCACGTTTAATTCTACTTTCATATATATATATCGAAATTTCTAAAGGATTTTTGACATATACATAAAAAAAAAGGGCAACATCTATGCTACCCCTTTTCCAACAAAACAAACATCACTAAATTATTAAATAAAATTTTCTATTTTTATATTTAATATGGGGGGTCTGTGTAGGCTCTCCTGCTCCGTTGTAGTGGTTAAAAGTTGTACACCTTATAGCTATCCACCTTGATTGTTTTGTCGACCCCCCTGTTAAGTTAATTTTTTAATTCATTCATTAAACAAAATTTTTCAAATTTATCTAATAATGTTTTTCTATCATCCCACCATTTTTGATGTTTAGCTTCGTGTTTTTCTCTTATATTAATTACATTTTGTAAATCACTAAGAATATTTTTACAAGTTTCTATATCTTCTCTTATTTCTTTATCTTTTTTAATTAATAAAGTTTTTGAATCATAAGTAAATTTTATTTGTTTTGCTTCGTACATAATTTATATTTTTATAGTTAAAATTAATATTATTGAATATACAACAACGTGAATAGCTATTAGCCATTTCCAGTTATTAGGGTCTTGTTTTAAGAATTTCTTATACATAATTATTTTTTTAGTAATGATTTAGTTAATTCTATTATTAATTCTTTTCTTTTTTCTACAGGCATTTCTAAAGCACTTGCAGTTATCTTTTTAACATATATCTCTTTCATTGATTCTTAATGATTCTAAAGATTGTATCAGCACAAGTTTTAGCAGATATCTCCTTTTTGTTGTGGAGCTTTAGTAATGTCTTTATTAGTTTTTTGTCTTGTTTATTCATATCTAAAAATAAGGGAGGTTTTACCCTCCCATTGTTATTTATATTTTAAATCCTGCTCTTAAATCTCTTACTACTTTTTGTGAAGATACAAATCTACCTTCCTGCATTTCAGACTCCCACTTGTATTTTAACATTTTTTTATGAGATTTATAGTTAGATGCTATCTCAGCTTTTAAATCTTTTTTTAATTGCTGAATTTCTTCGTCCTTATCCATTACTATTTCAGTCATAGTTTGAATACTGATTCTAGCAGTTTCCTTAAAGTCTTTAAGTTCCGTAATAACTTCGTCAGCAGCGTTGGTAATTTTTGATAGCTCATTTTCTAGAGCTTCAATTCTGTTGTTTAAGTAAGTATTGTTTTTCATTTTATATAGTGTTTGTTATTAATTATACAGCTAATATATAACTATTTATTTTAATTAACAAATTTTAATAACTTTTTTTATTGAATAGTATATCTACCTCTGTTAGGGTTTTCAAGTTGCATCATAAGTGCATATCTACAAGCATCAATACAGTCAGGATGAGAACCTGTAGGTTTCTGTATGTTATTACCTTCTTTATCTTTAGCCCATATATATCCTTGTAGTTCTTTGATTAGATTCTTAGACCTGGAGGTTACATAGATTTCATTTTGGTTTATTAGATTGATTCCATATATCACACTATCTCTACCTTTAGTTACTCCTGAAATTTTATGACCATAAGCT
>Ga0206125_10003357_pt1 | contig 15460 bp, 14 predicted proteins | sample Helgoland_Spring_4_FD_148598 | JGI IMG/M metagenome (GOLD analysis project Ga0206125, IMG submission 148598) | Pelagic subsurface seawater microbial communities from Kabeltonne, Helgoland, North Sea - Helgoland_Spring_Bloom_20160331_1 | ecosystem: Environmental > Aquatic > Marine > Epipelagic ... | reverse complement strand
AGTTAGAATAGAACAGCTGTTTCCATTGCATTTAGAAAAAATACAACGCGTAATTGATAGATACCCTGAAGTAAAAGAATACATATGGGCACAAGAAGAGCCAAGAAATATGGGGGCATGGAGTTTTATGTTAGAAAGACTAGAATTGGTGAAATTAAATGTAAGATCTAGAAAATACTATGCTGTTCCTGCAGCAGGGTCTAGTACACGATTTAAAAAACGACATAAAGCAGTTATAGACAGTGTTTTTAATGACGCTAAATAATTGTTTTAAATAAAATAATAATAAAAGCTGATTAGATTCAGTAAAAGTAAAATAAGAACTGATGATTTTAGAAATGAAAGTTCCTTCACCGGGAGAATCAATTACAGAAGTGGAAATTGCAACCTGGTTAGTTGAGGATGGAGACTATGTAGAAAAAGACCAACCTATTGCTGAAGTAGATTCTGACAAGGCTACTTTAGAATTGCCAGCTGAAGAAAGTGGTATTATTACTTTGCAAGCCGAAGAAGGAGATGCTGTAGCTGTTGGAGCTATAGTTTGTTTAATAGACACTTCCGCAGAAAAACCAGAAAATTCACCTGCCACACCAACTTCAATTTCAGTAAAAGAAGCACCCAAAACTACTCCAGTTAAAGAAGAAGTTACTACAACGTATGCATCAGGAACAGCATCACCAGCAGCTAAGAAAATCTTAGCGGAAAAAGAAATAGATGCTTCCACAATTAAAGGAACTGGAAAAGCAGGAAGAATCACCAAAGAAGATGCTGTAAAAGCAGTTCCATCAATGGGTACAATGCCAGAAGATTGCACTAGAGGAACAACTCGCAAGAAAATGTCTATGCTACGAAGAAAAGTGGCAGAGCGCTTGGTAGCTGTAAAAAGTGAAACAGCGATGCTAACTACCTTTAATGAGGTAAACATGCAACCAATCTTTGATTTAAGGGCTCAGTATAAAGAAGATTTTAAAGCCAAACACGGAGTAGGTCTTGGATTTATGTCTTTCTTTACATTAGCCGTAGTTAGAGCTTTAAAAATATATCCGGATGTAAATTCGATGATAGATGGAGACTTTAAAATAGAACATGATTTTCAAGATATTTCTATTGCAGTTTCAGGACCAAAAGGTTTGATGGTGCCAGTGATTAGAAATGCAGAAAAATTGACCTTTAGAGGTGTAGAAAGCGAAGTAAAACGTTTAGCAATTAGAGCTAGAGATGGACAAATTACGATAGATGAAATGACAGGGGGTACTTTTACCATTACCAATGGAGGTGTTTTTGGTTCCATGCTGTCTACTCCAATTATTAACCCACCTCAAAGTGGTATTTTAGGAATGCACAATATAGTAAATAGACCTATGGCAGTTAATGGGGAGGTAGTAATACAACCTATCATGTATGTAGCTTTGTCATATGATCATAGAATTATAGACGGTAGAGAATCTGTAGGATTTTTAGTAGCGGTAAAAGAAGCTTTAGAAAATCCAGTAGAGTTATTAATGGATAACAACCCAACCAAAGCATTAGAGATGTAAGCTAGGTGTTTAAATTATATAAAAAATTCCAAGCAGTATTGCTTGGGATTTTTATTTAAAAAGCCTTTTATATTAAGTATCTTGCTTTTAAAAAGCTACCATGCCTAAAAATGCTGAGTTAGAACTTGCTCTCCAATTTATTGAGAATACCGACAGAAACTTATTTATAACGGGTAAAGCAGGCACAGGTAAAACTACTTTTTTACATAGCGTAAAGGAAAAGTCTCTTAAAAGAATGGTAGTAGTAGCCCCAACAGGCGTTGCAGCTATTAACGCTAAAGGAGTTACCATTCACTCTTTTTTTCAGATGCCTTTTGGACCTATTTTACCCAATCAAATTGCCCATACTTCAAACCAACAGCGCAGGTTTTCTAGGGCTAAAATAGATATTATTAAATCACTTGATCTAGTTGTTATTGATGAAATAAGTATGGTGCGTGCAGATGTATTAGACGGGATTGATCAAGTATTAAGAAGGTACAAGAATAAACATAAGGTTTTTGGAGGTGTTCAAATTTTAATGATTGGAGATTTACAACAATTGGCACCTGTTGTTAAACCCAATGAATGGAGCTTACTAAAAGAGCATTACAATACAGTATACTTTTTTAGTTCTAAAGCTTATCAAGCCGCCTCAGTTATTTCGATAGAATTACAACATATTTATAGACAAAAAAATGAAAATTTTATTCAAATACTAAATGAAATTAGGAATGATCAGTTATCTGAAGCCTCCGCTACTATTTTAAATGAACGATACCAACCAAGCTTTTCTCCGCATAAAGACGAAGGCTATATTACCCTTACTACTCATAATAGAAGAGCCGGTTTAATAAATGATTCTGAGCTAAATAAGCTTACAACAAAAAATTATTTTTTTAAAGCAGAGGTGTCTGGTAAGTTCAATGAAAATTCATATCCTAATGACGAGAAATTAGCACTCAAAGTAGGAGCACAGGTAATGTTTATAAAAAATGACTCTTCTCCAGAAAAAAGATATTATAACGGTAAAATTGGAATTATTACAGCTATTTCAAGGGAAAATGTAACCGTACAATGTGCCAATGAAATTGACGAAATTGTTACAGAAAAAGAACAATGGGATACCGTTAATTATTCTATTGATGAAAAAACTAAAGAGTTAAAGGAAGATATTGTAGGGTCTTTTTCTCAAATACCATTACGTTTGGCCTGGGCCATAACTATTCATAAAAGCCAGGGGTTAACTTTTAACAAAGCCATTATAGATGCAGAGGCTTCTTTTGCTCATGGGCAAACTTATGTAGCTTTAAGCAGATGTACATCTCTTGAAGGTTTGGTATTAAAAACTCCCATTTCTAGTAGTGCTATTATTAATGATCATACAGTACAAGTTTTTAGTAAAGAGGTTGAAGAAAATCACCCAGACGAAACTGTTTTAACCACTTCCGAAATACAGTTTCAACTCAATCTAATTTCAGAGTTATTTGATTACCAACCCTTTTTATATCCTGTTACCAGGTTAATAGATATTTATTACAAGAATAGAACCAGTATCAAAGGAGATGTCATAGAGCACTTACAGCTTATTAAAGATGATGGAATTGTAGCTTTGATGAAAGTTTCTAATGGTTTTAAAAATCAGTTAAACACTATTTCTAAAGAAGGTGTTTTACCCGAAAACAGTTCTCAAATTCAAGAACGTTTTAAAAAAGCAGTAGACTATTTCTTAACTGAAAGCATTAAAAATATAGTGCAACCTATAGCGAGTCTCTCTTTTTCTTCTGATAATAAAGCTGTAAAAAAAGATTTCACAACACAGTTTGATAAGCTACAAGAACTACTGAGTGAAAAAGTTTTTGCCTTAAAAAAAATGACAGAGGGCTTTAAAGTTCAGTTTTACTTAAAGGTAAGAGCAGACTCTGTTCTTCAAAAAACAGCTCCATCTAAAAAGAAAAAATTATCTTCAAAAAGAGATCCAATTTTAGCTCTTGGCTTACGAGAACTTAGAGATGCTATTTCTAAAGCAGAAAATATTCCACATTTTCAAATTTTCACACAAGATACCTTATACGCTATATGCGATAGTTTACCAAGAACAGAAAAAGAGTTGTTAAAAGTAAATGGTATGGGAAAAATACGAGTGAAAAAGTATGGAGAAGAAATACTTGAATTGATAGCCTTGTATTGTAAAGAAAACGGTATTAATAAATTCAATGAACAAAAGAAAGAAGATAAAAAATCTACCAAACAAATTTCCTTCGAGTTGTTTAAAAAAGGCTTGTCAGTTAAGGAAATAGCGAAAGAAAGAAGTTTAACAGCAGGCACTATAGAAAGTCATCTGGCAAGTTATATCCCGTCTGGAGAGATAGATGTTTTAGAATTAATACCTTTAAAAAGGTATCAAAAAATGATTAAAGAAATAGAAGCTGTGGAGTATAAAAATTTAACTCATTTAAAAGAGAATGTAGATAAATCGTATTCTTTTATGGAGTTAAGAATGGTATTACTTTCTTTAAATCAACAAATATAAAAAAACCCAGGTCTTTGACCTGGGTTTTTTACTTACAAGGAGATTTAGCGCTTATTTTAGTTCCCTAGTTGTGATGTGAAATTCTTCGTAGGTTTGTAATAAGCTCATTAATGCAGTAATTAGATCTTGTGTTTCTAGTAATATACTAAAGTATAAAGTAGTATTTTTTGGACTAGATTCTTCTTGTCTTATTCTGGTAACTTGTTTTTCAATAGAGTTAGAAACATCTTTTAACAAGGCTTGCTTCTCTATTAATATATCCTCTAAATCATCAAAAGCTCTTAAGTCAAATATAGTACTAACTTTTCCTAGCAATTCAGTTAACTGATTGTCTATTCCTTTCAAGTCTTTTAACTGACCTTTCTTCAGATTTTTATGATTATTGTTTACATGTTTAAAACTAGCTCTAGAAATATAACTAATAGATTGAGCTACATCCTGTAAATATCCAAGGACTAAAATATAAAATCTACTTGCCTGTACCGAAGTATCATCTAAAGATTTTATAAAATAGAATACGCCATCTTTTAAGTTATCTATTTCTTCATTTAATTTACCAACATGTTTATCAGTTTTACGTAATTTATTTAAATCATGATTAGATAAATCATCTACTACATTGGTGTATAATTTATTTACACGGTTAGCAACACCAGATATATGATCTGCACTTTCTTCAATAACTCCGTTAATGGTTATTAAATCAGCTCTTTGAATATATTCTTGCTCTTTTACTTCTTTAGATTTCTTTCTGTGAATGATGGTATTTCTTCCTATTAAGAAGGCAACAAGAACCAATAAAACAGGTATCATAACCATATCCCAACTAATAAGATATGCTACTAGTGCAGCAGCTAAAAATGCTGTAATGGCTGTTAAAAACCACCCTCCCACTACATTAATAACTCCAGCCACTCTATAAACAGCACTTTCTCTTCCCCATGCTCTGTCTGCCAAAGAGGTACCCATAGCCACCATAAATGTTACATAAGTAGTAGATAATGGAAGTTTTAAAGAAGTAGCAATAGAAATTAAAATACCAGCAACAATTAGATTTACAGATGCTCTTACCATATCAAATGCTGGTAACTCATAGGTTTTATCTTTTGGTAATTCTATGACTGGTTTTTGAAACTTAGAATCTACAAATGCAATTGTTTTAGCTGGTAACACATAGGTTAATCCTGCATTAATTCCCATAGATGCTCTAACAACTAATCTTGATAATGGATTGGGCTGAAATTTTTCATGACCTTCTCCTTGACGAGATAAGTCTATTCCAGTTTTAATTACATTTCTTGCTTTACTTGATGTCCATAAGGTGATTACCATGATACCTCCGGCGATTAAAAGCAACCAAACATTAGAAGGAACTTTTTTAGCTAATATTTCCATAGAAAAAGCATTTGCTTCTAGACCAGAAACACTCCAAGCTTCATATGAATTCCATGCAGCTATTGGAACACCAATAAAATTCACTAAGTCATTTCCAGAAAAGGCCATAGCCAGTGAAAAAGTACCAATTCCAATAATTAATTTCAAGACATTTAAATTAAATAACTTGATAAATACTTGAGATATTATTGTCCACAATAAAAAACTACCTGCGATGATAGACAAGGTATTGTCTTCAATTAAATATTTTACATCTTTGTAGTAAGGAGTTCCTTTCATTCCTTTTATGATAATGAAATAGGTAATTGCCGTGATCGCAAATCCTCCAAATAGTGCATTAATATAACTAGGTCTTTTTTCAAAGTTAAAAGAGTAAATAAGTCTTGAAACAAACTGCACAAGTGCGCCTACAGAAAATGCGACGACTACAGATAATAGAATCCCAAAAATAATTAAAGACGCTTTTTCATAGTTAATATAATTCCAAATAGCACTAATTGATTCTGCATCGTTTTGTGAAATTTTTATTAATGAAATGGCTACAGCAGCGCCTAATAATTCAAATACAATAGATACTGTTGTAGAGGTTGGCATCCCTAGTGTATTAAACACATCCAACAACAAAATATCAGTAATCATTACTGCCATAAAAATGAACATGATGTCTTGAAACATGAACATTCCTGGATTAAAAATTCCTTTACGAGCTACCTCCATCATACCGCTTGAGGTAATGGCTCCAAAGAATACACCAATACTTGCAATAATCATGATGTTTCTTATGGCTATAGCTTTAGAACCAATGGCTGAGTTTAAAAAGTTTACAGCATCGTTACTAACTCCTACTACTAAATCTACCATAGCTAAGACAGCTAAGGCGATTAACATTAAAATATATGGATCTCCCATGTTCTACTTTTTTTGTTACAAATTTATATTGACTATCTTTTATGAATGTTATCGTTATGTTATATTGTTAAAAATGAACATCGACTTGAAGTCTGTACATGAATTGATTGTTTTTAGTTGCTAAATCTAAATAACTTAAATCTGTTTGTACCTTTAATTTGTGACCTAAGATGTATTTAGATAAACCTAAAGTATATTGAGTTTCATTTCCTTTTCCTGTAATATTTTGATCCCAATCTATATTGGTATATCTACCAGAAATTTCTAATGTTTCTGATAATAAATAACCAGTTTGTAGATTTAACGCATTACCTACTTGTACTAGATCTCCTGTTAAAGTTCCATCAGAATTTTTAGCAAAAGCATCATCTGCATCTCTTACAGCATATTCCCCCATAAATGAAAATCCATTGTGTTTATACATAGCATCTACAAAAACTGTTGAAATATTTGTTGAATAAAAACCAGTATCGGTAATCATATATGATCCCTGATTACTTCTATTTTTTACAGCATCATTATTAAAATCATACGTAAAACCTAAAGCCAACTTTGGAGCTGGTTCAAATTTTAAATCACTTCCTCTATAATCTCCTTTACTTGCAAATTTACCAAATGGTAATAACTCAACTCTTGAAGTGTATTGATGACCTCCTAAATTTCCAGTTGTTATATTTCTTCCTTCACCTTGAGACACTGAAAACATTTCTCTTACAATAAAGGTATCCGTAAGATTAAAGTGATGTCTTAATTGAAAGCCCATATCACGATCTATATTAAATCTACTATTTAGTAGAGAACGATCTACTTGTTGCAAGTCTCCTGACGAAATAACTCGCTCTCTATTTCCTGGTAATTTTGTTTGACCAAACCAAAGTACAAAGTTTCCAGAAAAATTCCATTTAACAACTGCATCTAAAATATATTTAGGGGCTTCATTTGTAAATGAGGAAGCTTTACCAATATCTCTATTAGAAAGTCCAAGCTCAAGTTTATACTTTAATTTTGGAGAATAAGCAAAACCATCAAATTTTAGTCTAGCTCGTCTTACTAAAAGCGAGGAAGATGGGTTGGTTAAACCGTTATTTAAATCCCAGTTAGATGTACCCAGCATTTGCATTCTCGCACTCATATTCATAGAAAAGGAACTATCCTTACCAATGAGATTAAAAAGTCCTTTACCAAATTTTGGTGCGTTTGTTTCTTGCGAAGATAAATTCATGCATAGAAATAAAGAAATGCATAGAAGCGCATTATTAATTTTCATAATGTATTAGTTTTTGTCACTGCAAATAACTAACTCTAATGTTAAATTAATGTTTCCTATATATTAAAAAAACTGCCTTGGCCAAAGGCAGTTGAATAATCAAAATATTAATTGACAAAAACTAAATATTATGATTTCTAAATTAATCTTAAGATCATTCAAAAATCAAATTTAGTTTTAATCAAATGGTTTTTTAAAAATAAAGGAATAGTTAAGAAATTTTGATAAAAAAAGGATTAATTATCTTTTTATTAAAACTACATTAAAAATTGTTTAACAATTTAATAATAAAAACGAATTAAGGTTTAAATTTTCTTTTTTTCTTGAGTAGCAATAAAGTCTTTCAAATAAAAAGGTTCAAAGTATGCAACATCTTCAGTAGTTTTATTTTTAAATTTATGGTAAGAAATAGTAGCCATTTCTTTGGCTGAAGGAAAGGCATTTTCTATAAAAACAGCATTTTTATGAAGAATAATTTCTTTACATTTTTTTGCACCATCTCCTAAAAAATAAACAATGTGATTTTGTAATTCATTTAAAAAAGAATTTTGATCAATTATTTCAGCCTTAGTCTCTCTGACAGTATTGTGGTTTTTGTCATAAATAGCAGCGTAAACTTCCATTCTTCTTGCATCTATCATTGGGATAATAAGACCACTATCTATATCCATGGATTGCGCTAAAATTTCCAAAGAATTGATTGAAATTAAAGGGATGTCGTTAGCAAAACACAATCCTTTTGCCGCAGACACACCAATACGTAAACCAGTGTAAGATCCTGGACCTTTGCCAACAGCAATAGCTTCAATTTCTTTAATGGTTAGCTTGCTCTCTAATAAAGCTTCATTAATTAATGGGTGAAGCATTTCTGCATGAGAATACTCTCCAGTATTGATTTCCTTCAAACTAATTAGCTCACCACAATTTGCAATGCTAACAGAACAATTTTTAGTAGACGTTTCTATGTGTAATAATGTGCTCAAAAACTTTTTGTGTAAAGATAAAGTATAAAAAAACGGCAACCAAAAGTTGCCGTTCTATCTATTACATAGTTGTTTAATCTAGATTTAAATTTCCATAATAAAACTGAAGCACCTTGGTTTTAAACACAAAATCATATTTTGCTCTAATTAAAGCAGATTCTGCACTTACCAATCTATTTCTTACCAAATCAAAGTCAAATAAAGTAGTTGCTCCTAAATTATAACTCTCTTGTGCATTTTTAAAAGCTTCCTTTTGTGATTTTAATGAAATGGTTGCTGCTTCAAAAGTTTTTGAGGCAGCTTTAGCGTCTGCAAATGCTTGCTCAATGGTTTGTTGTAGTTGAAGTTTTTGATTGTCTAGGTTTAGCAAAGACAATTCTCTATTAATATAGGACTTAGCTACATTATTTTTTGTTTGAAGTCTGTTGAAAATCGGAATATTTAAAGACAATGATACTCCGTAGGTAACTCTATCTTTAAGTACTTGTTTGAAAAAATATTCATTTTTTTGACCAGGAAATAGATTATTCATCTGATTAAAATAGGAGGTTCCGCCGCTAATACTATAATTTAGACTTGGTAAAAAAGCTCCTTTAGATAACTCTATATTTAAATCTGCATTTTGAATACCTAATTCCGCATTTTTAATTTGAGGTTGAGTAGTTAAAGCTTTCTCATAAACAACGTCTGATGATTCATACAATAAAAGACCAGAGGGTGAATTTACATTCATATTTTCTATATCAAAACCTGTAGAAGATATTTGTAATAATTGAGCTAAATTTAGTAATGCTAAGGTTAGTGTATTTTCACGAGCAATTACGTTTTGTTGATCGTTGGCAGCCGTAGATTGAGCGTTTAAAAGATCTCCTCTAGGTATAATGCCAGCTTCAAATCTTTGGCTAGCTGCTTCAACTTGTTTTTTGCTAATTTCAGATTGAACCTTGGCTACAGATAAATTTTCTTTTGCAAAGAGGATATTTAAATATCCATTAACAACAAATAGAGAAACGTCATTTTGTGCTTTTTCTAAATCTAGTTTACTAGATTCTATTCCCAATTGAGCCTGCTTATAGGAATTTAAATTTCTAAATCCATTAAATATAGTACCGTTTACTCCAAGATTAAATCGTCCGTTAAAATTGGTAGTATTCTTTAATATTCCTGTTTGGTCTGGTGATAGACCAGAATTAATTCCTCCACTAGAACTTGCACCAATGGTTGGTAGAAAATTACCTTGGGTAATAGCAACGTCTCTCTCAGAAAGAGAAATACTAAGTGCACTTTGTTTGATTGAAATATTATTTTCTAGAGCATAGTCTACACATTTTTTTAATGACCATTTTTCTTGTGAATAAACACTAGAAATCATAAAAATTGATGCAATTAGTAAAAATTTTATTTTCATTTGAGATGTTTTATATTTTGAATTCCTAAAATATTTTTCTTGTCAATCGATATTTAGACTTAAATAGCTTCACATAAGACGACCAAAATTAGAATATGTTACACGTAACGTCTCTTATTGAAATGTTAATTTTTAACGCTTTTTTTATAACGATAGATAAAGTAAAACAAAACACCAATTAACAGGTATGGAAACACCATTAAATAAGTAATGCCGTTATTAATACCTTCAGCCATTGTAACGTCTCCTGTTTCAACAACAGCTTTACACATTGCGCATTGAGAAAAGGAGTTTGTTGTATTAAAAAATATAAAAATAAGTACAAGAAAATATTTAAAATGATTAAGCATAGTATGGAGATATCATTAAGTAAACAATGACTCCTGTTACTGCTACATATAGCCAAAGTGGAAAGGTAATTTTAGCAATTTTTTTATGCTCTATAAATTTTCCAAATTTTGCTCTCATTAATGTAACTAGTACAAAGGGAATTACTACAATTGACAAAACAATGTGAGTGATTAAAATGAAGTAATAAAAATATTTTATAATTCCTTCTCCACCAAAAGTTGTAGAATCTGAAGTCATATGGTAAGCAACATACATCACAAGAAATAACACAGAACATAGTATGGCTAGTGTATTTAATTTTTCATGAAGATTCCTCTGGCCTTTTTTAATAGCTACTACAGCAGAAACAAGCAAAATGGCAGTAATACCATTTATTGTTGCATAAATAGGTGGTAAAAAACTTAGAGGCTCAACATCAAAGCCCAATTCTCTTAAATTTATACCAAATAAAGCAGCTACCGCTACTGGAATAATAATTGAAAGTATTGTAATCCCTCTTTTATATTTTTTTTCTGTTAATTCGTTAGTATTCATCTAGTAGTTTTTTAATGTCTTCTTTTAATTCATTTATTTGATTTGGGAACCCATTATCTTCAATAGCCCTGTAATAAAGTATTGGATTTCCTTGTGAATCTTTTCGAGACCTGATCACTCCTTTTTTATCGACTAAAGCAAATAATCCAGAATGTTCAAATCCTCCATGATCTAAACTCTCATCTAATCCAGCGTATAGTTTAAATCCATTGTTTGATAAATTAAAAACTGCTTCTTCTGATCTTCCAGTTAAAAGATGCCAGTTTTTATGGGTAATACCATTAGTAACGGCATAATTTTTTAAGACCTCTTGGGTGTCAATTTTTGGGGTAATTGATATTGAAGCTATCCCAACATTTGAATTTTCTGCAAACTCCTCTTGAATTAATAACATTTGCTCATTCATTAGAGGGCAAATAGTTGGGCATGTGGTAAAGAAAAACTCTACTACATATACTTTTCCAATATAGCTATTGTTATTAATAGTTTTCCCGTCTTGATTTGTAAATTCAAATGGAGGAACTTTGTTGTAAACAAATAATTGGCTTTCACTTTCTGTATTGTTTTCTTGTGTTTTATTTAGCCTATTGGTATCTATTAAGGTCTCATTTGAGATTCTATCATCTAGGTTTCTAACCACATAAATACCAAATATTAAAATGATAAAAGAGATGCCAATATATGAATTTTTCCTGCTCATATAACTAGTTTTTTCTATCTGCTTTATTTTTATTTTTAAAGGCTGCTCGATATTCATAAAGCAAAACTTTAATATCATCTTCCATTTTATTATTCAGCTCAGCAACAGACTCTATATTATATCCATACATGATTTGACTTTCGTCATCTCCTTCTTGATTTCTTCCTCTTAGGTTAAGTTCTTTGTCTAAAAGGTATACCTGCTTCGAATATAGAGAGGTGTCTAATATTTTTTTAGTTTTTAAGTTTTGGTGCAATTTTTTAATGGTTTCTTTTTCCATGGCAAAGAAGTTCCATTTAGACATATCTGTGAAAGCACTTAAATCAGATTTTAATTTATCAACATCATCTTTGGAAGATTTTGGGTAAACAGCAATAATTTGAAAGGGCCTGTACCCATAAAATTCTTTGTAAATTTTTTGATTCATATTAAAAAAACCTCCTTTTTTTGTGGCTACATCATTTCCTAAAAAGCATAAAACGGTAACGTGGTCTGTAAGAGAAATAGAATCTTCAAGAACATCTAAAGAAACTGTATTTGTAAGGGTAGGTAATTTCTTGAAGTTATTAATTCCTGTAGAAAGAATTAAAAAAAACAGCAGAGGAAACACAAATAATGCTATGAGTACAAATCGTTTTTTTGTGATTTTCATAATTAGTGATAAAAAAAGGCGGTTAAAAACCACCTTGATTATATGTTGTTACCAGCGCACCAAGGGTGCTAATGTACTGTATAAATAGTCTCCTTCTATAAGTAGGAGAGTAACCAAATAGATAATTAAAAAGACTGCTGTCCAAACAACAGCTCTTCTAAACCATGTTTTTTCACCCTCCATGTGCATGAATGCCCATGTAATTCCATAGGCTTTGGCTAGCGTTAAAATGATAAACAACCAGTTTAAAGGACTAGTTCCTAAGAAGCTTGTTAAATGGAGAACATCTGGTTTGTAGATACCTAATACAACTTCTACTATTGTAATTGCAGAAAGTATCCAGAATACATTCCAGATTCTTTTAGTATGTGATTGTGCGTGTGCCATGTTATGCTATTATTAAAAATTAAACCAGGTAGAAAAACGTAAAAACAAATACCCAAACTAAATCTACAAAGTGCCAATATAAACCAACTTTTTCAACCATTTCATAGTGCCCTCTTTTTTCATAGGTTCCGAGAATTACATTAAAGAAAACAATGATGTTAAAAATAATTCCAGAAAAAACGTGAAAACCGTGAAACCCAGTAATGAAGAAAAAGAAGTCAGCAAAAATTGTATTTCCATACTCATTAACTTCTAGATTGGCTCCTTCTACAATTAATCTAGTTTTGGCTAGTTCTTCAGCTCCTTTTTCTCTACTGAGAATAGTTTTTTGTTTTTTGTCTAAATCAATCAATTCTGTTCTTATTTGAACATCAGGATTTGCTTCATAAGAGCTTATAATTTGAGCGATAGAATATTGTGAAATTGTTCCTTCATCTTCAAACCATAATCCATTCCCTTTAGTATGTTGAACTCTGGCGTTTCCTCTGTCACCCACTACAAAGTCTGCCAGAGCAATTTGTTTACCATTTGAATCTACAAACTGTAAGATTTTACCATCTGTAGTTTTTACAGCTCCATACGTTCCATTAATAAAAGTATTCCACTCCCATGCTTGAGAACCTACAAAAATAATACCTCCAATAATGGTTAGTAACATATAGATGGTCACTTTTTTCTTATTCATTTGATGTCCTGCATCTACTGCAAGAACCATGGTAACTGAAGAAGCAATCAAGACAAAAGTCATGAAAGCTACGTAGATCATTGGAAATTCACCGTGTACAAAAGGTACGTGAGTAAACACTTCATCTGCAATTGGCCAGGAATCTATAAATTTAAAACGTGTTAGACCGTAAGCTGCCAGAAAAGCAGAAAATGTAAGTGCATCAGATACGATAAAAAACCACATCATCATCTTGCCATAACTGGCTCCAAAAGGTTTTACTCCTCCACCTCCCCAAGTAGGTTTCTTTTCATTAGGTACAGCAATGTTTGCTTCCATATATTCTTTATAAAATAATTCTTTAATAAGTGGCAAAATTAATCAATTTTCATCATCTAATAAAATAGAAAAAGAAAAATAAATAAATCCATAAAACATCTACAAAGTGCCAGAAGATAGCACCTAGTTCAAACCCTAGTAAATCATCTGATGTGTATTTATATTTAAAATGATTATAAATTACTACAAGTAGTACAATAATTCCAGCAAATACGTGAAATGCATGCATTAAGGTGATTCCAATAATAAAAGATGTAGACACAGTACTTGATGGACCTGTAAAAAATAATCCAGCATTTCTTAACTCTTCAAAACCTGCATACTGTTGCCAAACAAATGCAATTCCTAGTGCAAAAGTGATTAATAACAATACAATTGATAGTTCTCTTTTACCCTTTTTGATAAAACGTTGAGACATACTAATGGTAATACTGCTCAGTATAATGAGTAGCGTGCTGATATAAAAAGCATTTGGAAGCTCAAAAGTAACCCAATCATCTCTTTTCATACTTATCACGTATGCACTTGTTAATCCTGCAAAAAACATAACCATACTAATCATGGAAACCCAAAGCATAGGTTTTGCAGATTTTTTTCTTCCAACAGTTAATTCTTTCTCTAAATCTTTTTCGCTAATATTCATGGTTAGTGTAGAAATTTATCGATTACGTATATGATTTGAATCATTGTTATATATATGACACTAGAAAGCATTAGTTTTCTTGCTTCTATATTGGTCTGTTTTTTATGCAACAAAACTCCATAATACATCATAGAAATACCCAATAAAGCTATAATTATTGCAGTAATTGGATGAATATAAAATGATCCAGTTAATTTAAATACCGGTGAGATAGAGACCAATATCATAATTACCGTATAAAAAATAATTTGTTTGGTTGCAGATTGGTCTTTCTTGTCCATAGGAAGCATAATAAACCCTGCCTTTTTATATTCCTCAAATTGTAACCAGCCAATAGACCAAAAGTGAGGAAATTGCCAAAAGAACTGAATCATAAATAAAAACCCAGCTTCTATTCCAAATTTATTTGTAGCCGCTACCCAACCCAACATAAATGGGATGGCTCCAGGAATTGCTCCAACAAATACAGCTAATGGTGAAACTGGCTTTAAAGGAGTGTAGGCACAAGTGTACAAAAAGATAGATATTGCTCCAAAAAGGGCACTTTTTGGATTTATACCATATAATATGCCTAATCCTATTATAGTAAATATAATAGCAAAAATTGTTGCCATGGTTTTAGACATTCTTCCTGTTGGTAGTGGTCTGTTCATGGTTCTTTTCATCAAAGCATCTGTGTTTTTTTCTATAACTTGATTAAATGCATTGGAAGCAGCTACCATTAAAAAACCTCCTAAACTTAATAAAAAAAGTGTCTGATAATTTATTACATCTACAGCTAAAAGATATCCTGCAACAGAAGAAAAAACCACACTAAGGGATAAACCTACCTTTGCGAGTTGTTTGAAGTCTGAAATGACTCTTCTAAAGGAGATTTTAGTATCGATAGCCGTTGTTAAATTCATTAGAAAATAAATCGAATACAAAGATATTTCATAATAATTGAAATCCCATAGGTTTTGCTAAATATTCAGTTAAAATAAAATTAAAATAATTTTTAAAAGTCTTTGTAGTTTCCTTTTTTGTTTTAAATTTGCATCCCATTCTAATGAATGGTTGTTCATTAAAATACGACTACGCGAAAGTAGCTCAGGGGTAGAGCATCACCTTGCCAAGGTGAGGGTCGCGGGTTCAAATCCCGTCTTTCGCTCTATTCTACAAAAATATACCAATGCAGA
>Ga0206125_10003355_pt1 | contig 15467 bp, 15 predicted proteins | sample Helgoland_Spring_4_FD_148598 | JGI IMG/M metagenome (GOLD analysis project Ga0206125, IMG submission 148598) | Pelagic subsurface seawater microbial communities from Kabeltonne, Helgoland, North Sea - Helgoland_Spring_Bloom_20160331_1 | ecosystem: Environmental > Aquatic > Marine > Epipelagic ... | reverse complement strand
TAGAGTTGCAAGGCGTTATTCAAGCATTTGAAGTATCGCAAGAGTTATCCTGGAAAGTTCTGAAAGACTTTTTAGAAGATCAGGGAAAGACCGACTTATTTGGAAGCAAAAATGCTGTTAGGGAAGCTTTTAATGTTGGATTAATTACAAATGGAGATATTTGGTTTGATATGATTAAAAGTAGAAATATGACTTCTCATATTTATGATCATTCTGAAATACTAGCTATACTCGATACTATTTTAAATGATTATGTTACAGAGTTTAAGGTATTCGAAAATAAAATGCAAACCCTAGTATAATGTTTGGAATCTACCCTGAAAGCTATAATGAAATTCAAAGTATTTTGGAGCGTTTTTCTTCTATAAAAGAGGTTGTTATTTACGGTTCACGAGCTAAAGGAAATTTTAGAGAAGGTTCTGATATCGATCTTACAGTTTTAGGCGATCCTGATGAAGAGGACATAAATAAATTATGGCATGACTTAGACGAAAGTTACATTCCTTATAAATTTGATATTTCAATTTTTAAAAAATTGAAATCTGATGATTTAAAAGAGCACATAAAAAGAGTGGGTAAAACTTTTTACAAAAGTAAAAAACTGAAATAAATTCAGATAAATGAAAGACGACGAAGACGATAACATCATTCCCGATAATGAAGACAATAGTACCGAAGAGCACACTGCCGACGAAAACGCTGAGGATGAAGGTGTAGAAGAAATCATTAAGGTAGATGCCAGCAAATTTGAAGGCGGGCATTTTTATGATAATTCTGAAGAAGGCGATGGTACTGATACCATAACCAAGGTGACAGGAATGTACAAGGATTGGTTTTTGGACTATGCTTCCTATGTAATTCTAGAACGTGCTGTTCCTGCTATTGAAGACGGTTTTAAGCCAGTACAGCGCCGTATCATGCATTCCCTTAAAGAATTAGATGATGGTCGTTACAACAAAGTAGCGAACGTTGTTGGGCACACCATGCAATACCATCCTCATGGGGATGCGAGTATTGGTGACGCGATGGTTCAAATTGGGCAAAAAGAATTATTGATCGATTGTCAAGGAAACTGGGGTAATATATTAACCGGTGACGGAGCAGCAGCTTCAAGATATATTGAAGCTCGTTTGTCTAAATTTGCTCTTGAAGTATTGTATTCACCTAAAATCACCGATTGGGGTGTTTCCTACGATGGTCGCCGTGCTGAGCCTAACAATCTTCCAGTTAAATTTCCTTTACTATTAGCGCAAGGAGCAGAGGGAATCGCAGTTGGACTTTCGACTAAGGTTTTGCCTCACAATTTTAATGAGCTTATTGATGCTTCCATCAAAATATTAAAAGGAAAACCTTTTACCTTGTATCCTGATTTCATGACGCAAGGAATCGCCGATGTGTCTAATTATAACGATGGAATGCGTGGCGGTCGTGTACGTGTGCGTGCGAAGATTTCGCAGCTGGATAAAAACACCTTGGTGATCACTCAGATTCCGTTTTCGACTAATACTACGACCTTGATTGATAGTATTTTGAAAGCTAATGAAAAGGGTAAAATCAAAATCAAAAAAATAGAGGACAATACCGCTGCTGATGTAGAAATATTGATTCACCTATATCCAGGAGTTTCACCAGATAAAACAATTGATGCACTTTTTGCTTTCACAGCTTGTGAAACATCAGTAGCGCCTTTGGGCTGTGTAATTGAAGATAATAAACCATTGTTTGTAGGTGTTTCTCATATGTTGCGAATTTCGACAGCCAGAACGCAAGATTTATTGCGTCAGGAACTCGAAATACAACTTGAAGAATTAAAAAATAAATGGCATTTTTCTACTTTAGAAAAAATCTTCATTAGAGAAGAAATGTACATTGATTTCAAATTGTATTCGGATCGAGAATCCCTTTATAAATATATGTACGATCGCTTTGAGCCGTTTTCTAAATCGTTTGTTAGAGTGATTGTAGATGATGATTTGCAGCGATTAACGCAAATCCCGATGATACGTATTACGCGTTTCGACTCGGATAAAGCAGATGATTTTATTTCGAAATTAGAGGAGGAAATGAAAGAGGTGCAACACAATTTAGAACACCTTACGGAATTTGCCATTGCTTATTTTACCAAATTAAAGGAAAAGTACGGTAAAGGTCGCGAGCGCCAAACCGAATTGCGAATTTTTGATGATATCGAAGCGACCAAAGTAGTTTTACGTAATACGAAATTATACGTAAATCGAGAAGAAGGGTTCGTAGGAACTAGTTTGAAAAAAGACGAGTACGTTACGGATTGTTCGGATATTGATGATGTGATCGTTTTTTTACGTGACGGAAGCATGATGGTTACTAAAGTAGATGCGAAAACCTTTGTAGGGAAGGATATTATACACATTGCCATTTTTGACAAAAGTGATAAACGAACGATCTATAACATGATTTACCGTGATGGTAAATCGGGTCCGTCTTATATAAAGCGTTTCAATGTTTCGGGAGTAACCAGAGACAAACCGTATGATTTAACAAACGGAACGAAGGGTTCCCAAATCTTGTATTTTACTTGCAACCCTAACGGAGAAGCCGAGGTAATTACCGTTTTATTGCGACAGGTAGGAAGCATTAAAAAATTAAAATTTGATATTGACTTTGCTAAACTAGCGATCAAAGGAAGGGCTTCAAAAGGAAACGTTGCCTCTAAATATCCAATCAAGAAAATCGAAATTAAGGAGAAAGGAATTTCTACCTTACTGCCAAGAAAAGTGTGGTATGATGATACAGTACAACGCTTAAATGTTGATGGTAGAGGAGAGCTTTTAGGAGAATTTAGGCCGAGTGACAAAATATTAATCATCCAACAATCAGGTAAATTAAAAGTGGTCATTCCAGAGCTATCTACTCATTTTGAGACGGACATGGTAGTACTAGAAAAATGGATTCCTAAAAAACCAATCTCGGCTATTTACTATGATGGAGAAAAAGAGCGTTATTATTTAAAACGCTTTTTAGTGGAAACAGAGAATAAGGAAGAAACGTTTATTACAGAGCATCCTAATTCACAACTCGAGATTGTATCTACAGATTACCGTCCCGTGGCAGAAATTATTTTCCCAAAAATAAAAGGAGTACAAAAAGAAAGTATTACTATTGATATAGAAGATTTTATAGCAGTGAAAGGATTTAAAGCTTTAGGAAACCAATTGACTACTGATAAGATCAAACAAGTAAATATGCTTGATCCTTTGCCTTACGAAGTTCCTGTAGAAGTCATTCCTGAGAAAACGACTAATCCAGGAGATATCGATGATACTGATGTACAACTTGATGATGACGGTCAAGTCGTATTATTTTAACTAAAAAAAAGCTCCTGCGAGGGAGCTTTTTTTTATGGTCTTTATTGCTTTTTCTTGTTGGCCTTCATATTCAATACTTCTACAAGTAAGGAGAACGATATGGCAAAATACAAATACCCTTTAGGTACTGGAGTAACATGACTACCAAATACCAGTGCATTTGATAAATGCGCACTCTCTGTTATAAGCATGAAGCCAATTAAGATTAAAAATGATAATCCAAGAATTTGTATCGAAGGGTGCGTATTAACAAAGTTACCTACTGGAACCGCAAACTGCATCATAATTAAAACAGAGATAACCACCGCGGTAATCATGATATACAAGGCGCCAGGAACACCATTAGTCATACCCACTGCCGTTAAAATACTGTCAAATGAAAACACTAGGTCGATAAGAATAATTTGCAAAATAACACTACTAAATGATTTGGTAGCAGCCTTTCCCAGCTCTTTCTGTTCCAATCCTTTTTCATCGACTTTTTCACGAATTTCATTTGTACTTTTATAGATTAGGAACAAACCCCCTAACAGCAATATTAAACTTTGTCCCGATATTTGTGCACTCAACCAACTAAAATCGATTGTAAACCAAGGCTCTTTCATGGCTATCAGGTACGAAATTCCAAGTAGCAAAGCTATCCTCATAAACATCGCCAAAAACATCCCGATTTTCGTAGCTTTTTTGCGACTTTCAGCAGGTAATTTTCCCGTTGCAATCGAAATAAAAATAATATTATCAATTCCCAAAACAATTTCAAGAAACGTTAATGTTAAAAGAGCAATCCAAGCATCAATATTTAAAAATACTTCCATATACAGTTTTTTTAGTCTCGACTAATTTTTTTAGTTATCTATTTTTGTTACCGTTCCTCTTTGTTTTTGATCGGCTCCCACCATCCCAAATTCAAAAGTATACGTATCTCCCGATGTGCTTAGTATTTTCATTCCAATCGATTGCTCTTCAGCCTTGTTTTTTGGATGTAGTTTTTTCAGTATATACTCACAATCACTAATCCACCGTATCGATGCAGTATCAATTTTACCTTCAAAGGTTTCAATTTCAATACTGTCATTTCGTTCAAACAGCGTTGTTTTTTTAACGCCATCCACCTCATATTCAAATTTGAATTTGCCGGTCTTAAAATCTTTGCAATTGTGTTCCTTGTTGTAGCAGGAAACTACTAGGAAAATCAAGGGTACTAAAATAAGTTTTTTCATTTTTTTTTTTGGAGCTTAATCCTGCTATCCGTTTCAATCTTTTTATCCTGAAAATAATCAGGATAAAAAGGATTTTCACTGCTATCAGGGCTAGTTTATAATTGGCAACCTAAGGGGCTATTGTATTCTGATGTCATATTTATCAAGTAGGCCTGGAATTCCATCTGCTGAGAATTTCGCCTTTCGCATTGGGTTAAATTCGGGATCGATTTTGTAATTGTATGCCGTTACAAAATTAACTTCTTTTAATTGCGTATCATTAAAAATGGCGCTCTCTAGATTACAGTTTTCAAAAACCGAATTGGATAAATTAGTCCCTATAAAACTCGCTTCCTTCAAGGAACAAGAATCAAAAGTTGTTTTGGGCATTTTTTTATTCGCAAAAGACGAGTAATCAAGAATACAATCGTTAAAACGTACTCCAAACATAAAATCAGCGCAACCTGAAAACTCAATTCCTAATAGTTTACAATTCGAAAAATGAATCGTTTTTAAGCTCGTATTCTCTAATCGAGTCATCGAAAGGTTGCAATCGATAAATTCACAATCCATAAAACTATTATTCGAAAAATCGCTATTCGAGAAATCACAGCCTTTGAACACACAGTCTTCAAATTCTCGATTACTAACTTTCTTGTCAATAAAAACCACTTTGTCAAACGTTTTTTGAATGTGAATGAGCTCTTCCATTAGTCGTTAAATAAACTTTTCATTATAATTTTTAATCCCATATACATTAAATACATCGCTGCGATACAAGCTACTATCCCTATCGCTAAAATAAGGTAATGCCACACATTCTGCTGGTTCATAAAAGCATTATAAATTACTGATGGACCAATAAATAGTAACGGTAAAGCACCAGCTAAATATTTTATTCCTTTGGATAACAATTCTTTATTGGTTCCCATTTTAAAATGATAGTTGCATTCCTATTCCGTTTTTATTGGAAAGAATATTTATTTTTTCAATCTGGAAACCTACTTTATTCGGTGAGATAGCGTCGTTGTATCCATCAATGGCTTTGTTTATCTTTTTAGTATGACCAATAATTACAGGAATTGAAATAGCTGCAGACGTTAATCCGATAAAAGTCAAAGCCGATGGGTACACCTTATCTTGAGATAATCCAGTAGCTAAATCAACTATAACAAAACCGGTTCCAAAACCTAGAAGGAATCCTCCTACAGATGCCTTTGTTTGACCTGAGCTGTAACTCGCTAGCAAATCTGGTTTATCGCTGAGTAACTCTTTAACTTGTGAATTGGTTAGTTTAACATTGTTGTCATTGAAAACACGTCCTTTTTTATAAGTTAGTTGCTGACAAAAAGCAAATGAGCAAAGGAATAGAAAGAACAAGGTGATTAATTTTGATTTCATTTTATATAAATTTAGTAAATGGTTTATTGTTGTTGGTAAAAATCGACTGCTTTGCGTACACTGCCGTGCGTTGCTAGTAAGTCAGCAGCTTGGTCGTAATTCACGGGAATTTCGCCCATGATCATTTTTACGCCACGGTCAACGAGTTTACTGTTGCTCAATTGCATATCGACCATTTTGTTACCTTTCACTTTGCCAAGCTGAATCATGGTTGCGGTCGAAATCATGTTTAGAACCAACTTTTGAGCTGTTCCGGCCTTCATTCTTGAGCTTCCAGTTACAAATTCAGGACCTACCACCACATCAATGGGGAATTGTGCCGTTTGCGAAAGCGGACTATCAGCGTTGCACGAAATGCTTCCTGTAATAATATTATTGTCATTACAAGCTTGTAAACCACCTATTACGTATGGAGTAGTGCCCGATGCTGCAATTCCTATTACCACATCGTTTGTATTAATGTGGTACTCCTGTAAGTCTATCCAAGCTTGGGTTGCATTATCCTCTGCATTTTCTACTGCTTTACGTATGGCAGCATCACCACCCGCGATAATTCCATTTACCAAGTCAAATGGTACTCCAAAAGTAGGCGGACATTCCGAAGCATCTACAACGCCCAAGCGACCTGAGGTTCCAGCACCGATATAAAACAAACGCCCACCTTTTCTCATTTTATCAACCACTTGCGCTACTAAAATTTCGATTTGTGGTAGGGCTTTTTCTACCGCTAGTGGCACGGACTTGTCTTCTTGGTTGATGTTGCTCAATAATTCTTGAACAGACATGGTTTCAAGATGCTCGTATTTAGAAGATTGCTCGGTAGTTTTTATGAAGGTCATTTTAATTGGAAGTTCAAAGTTGTCAAGAGTCAAAGTTACAAAGTTTTATTCTTTTGCACCCTGAAAAAAAGAGAGATTTCTAGATTAATTAGACTAGTGATCAACAGCAGCAAAAAGAAATTCAAATTGCTTAAATAGTGCAATTTTTTACGGCTATAAATTAGTAATTAATGACTTGTGGTATACAAACAGTTTAGGATCGATTTGTTTAATTGTTATTAAAGCGATTAAACAAATTTTATTATTTTACAGGTACTTTAGTATTACCCAACGACCGTGTTTGCATTACAAAGGTTGGTATGTACCATGCTGTTCTGATTTTGATTAATCGCTTCTAAAAGTTGTTAAGTCAAGACAATCCCTTTAATGTAAATTAGTTGCAAATGAAAGTTTATGTATAGCGTTGTGGTCATCTAGTAATCTATGACAACGGGAACTTGGTATTAATCCAATGATTAAAGTTAAACGGTTACAATTGTTTTTTTAATAGAGCATAAGTAGTTGTACAGTCTTCCCAAAAACACAAAAAAGAAACCCTGATTTATACTAAAAAATCGTTTCGTATTTATATCATTTTGAGTTGAAATCTAGCTTTTGCTTTTTATTTTATGGTTCGTAAATCAGTCGTAAAAAGGTACTAAACCTCTCATTTTCCCGACTCACGGGGATTCCCGTTACAATACCAATGAGTAAGTTTTCAGCAATTCCCACTCTCATTTGTGGTCTTATCGTCATATCGAAATCTTTGTTTTCTACGGTCTTATTAAATTCAAGTCCAACAAAATTTCTCGTACCGGGAATCATGTAGTGAAAATTGCTATTAATTTGCCAACTCGTTTCTATGGTATTGCCTGCAAAATGATGTATAAATGCTGGTCCTGTATAAAGTAAAGTATGAAAATTGTTACCAAATCGCTTTGCAGCTATAAAAAATGGGTTGTAAATATTTCCCGTAAAAAAATGCTCTTTTCCGTATTTATTAAATTCAGTAAGCTCAACTTCTTGAATATATCCAAAAGCCATGCTCGTCTTGTGTTTTTCAGACACATAAAATGAATATTGAGCCGCTAATTTAAAACTATTTAGCTTGTTGCTTGGTGCGGTTAAGTTTCCGCTTGTAGGATAGTAAATTGAAAAAGGTAATTCAACTTCAAGTCCCAATCTATCCATTGGTGCCCATTCATACTCCACAAGGGCTGTGTATTTATCAAATGTATTGTTGTCTGTTAGTCCAAGTCCAACATTCCATTCTTTTTCACCTTTTCGCGCTCCTAAATCTCTTATTAGGTCAATATAGAGAGGCTCAGCGTGCAACACCTTGTCGGGTGTATTTTTGTTTTCTACTTCTGCAATGTAAAGGCTATCCTTTGTTTCTCGAATTTCTTGTTCTGTTTGTGCTTTGGCGATGGTAACTGAAAAAACAGTTAAAAGGGTCAAAACTATCTGTCTCATTTTGTAACTTTATAAATAATTTTTTTAAACGGTACTCTAATTATTTTCTTGGTACTAACACTTTCGATATAGCCGATAAGCATAAATTCTTACACCTATTTTGTAGGTGACAAATATATTTGATTTGGTAAATAAAAAAAAGTACTCGCGCTAGCAACTACTATTTTTTATAGAATTTTTAAGAAGAAGTTAAGAAGTACTGAAAGAAAGTTTGAAACTCTTTTTCGTTTTATCATAAGTTTCGGACTAGGTTCTCTTGCCTTATATCTAACTTAAAAGCAGATGCTCCTGTTTTTTTATCGGTTTACAGTTTCTTGAACCGCATCATAGTTAGATCGTCTACCATCAGGTTTAATTTTCCGTTTTGGTCAATACTGTATTTGTTGATTTTTCTCATCGTGTCCAAAAATACTTTTTCTCCTTCACCGCAAAACATCATTGTTGTGGGTCCAGGTTCTCCAAACGATATAGTATTGTTGACTAAAGTATAATCGGCAGCATAGCCATTGCAACTATTATTTCCACTAACTTTTTTTGTTGTTTTATCGAAAGTGATAGTTGGTTTTTTGTTGGGGTATAAATCATTAAAACTAATATCTGGCCCAGAAATGTATTCTAATTCCCAAGTTGTATTGAAGAGTGAATCATCGTCAATAATTTTATTAGAACTACAAGAGATACTAATTAATGCAAAAAGGCAAATAAGCAATGGAGACTTAGTTTTCATGAATTTATAGTTTTTGCTTGTTTTTAATTACTGTTTTTCCGACTACTATTAAGCTTATCAGAATTATGAAAGCGACTGCAAATACAATACCAATATTTATAATTGTTTTGTGCAATCCTATGTCATTTACATTTAAAAAAGGGTAGGGGTAAAATCCAGAAAAATGGCCTCTAACCATAATAAACGTGATATACAGTACAGGATATAGCAACCAATTCATTATTGGTTTTGGCAGCAAATCATCTTTTTTTAGGTTAAAAAACCAATATCCTAACATAAATAAAGGGATAACGGAATGTAATAATTCATCGACGATGTATTGCAAGCCAGTTGGATTCCAAATTCTCCTCAACACTAGCTGATACACTAAGCCCACTATAAGTATAAATGCCGTTAACGCTGTACTCGTTCCATTAGATAAGAGCCATTTCAAGGGAACTGTTTTGAGTTTAAAAAATGATGCTGTGAAATATAGGGTTACTAATGTATTGGTTAAAATGGTAAAAAAACTAAAGAAACGAATAACCATTTCAGGAATATCCGTTTGCCTGTTTTGAAGCATTAATACAAACTGTCCTATTATCGCAAACCAACCAATACAAAGTCCTATTATTTCTAATTTTCTTTTCATGTTTACTAAGGTTAGTTTTTATAAAAGTACTAGACATTGACGAAGTCCTTATATCTTTGATAAATATAAAATATTTGTGGCATCAAAAAAAGATTTTTATTTCTTAGTATTAGGGTCACAGTTGGTTCTTTTCTGGGCTATTTTTAAACTATAATTTTATATTTTTTCATGAAATTGGTACAGATTCCTGACTGTGAGGCAACACATCTTAGGACATTTCGTCACTTGGCTAGGTTGCGAACTTTGTAACTGGTTATTTCCTGTTTAGAAAAAAAATCTCGCGAAACGTAGCTGACAATTGATCACAAAATTAGTAATCTTGCTGAGCCTTTGTTGTGCGTTTATCTTTAGTATTAAAAGATTCTATCAAAAGATTTTCCGTTAAAATTATAAACTCCACCTTCTGCCATTCCAAAAAGCAAATTATTGTTGTTGTCTTTATATATTGACCAAATCATTTGGTTTGAAAGTTTGTTATTGATAGTGTAGTTAGTTACATTTTTGCCATCATATTTCCAAGTACCTGTATCTCTATCTCCAAACCAAATGTTTCCTTCGCTATCTTCTTCAATTGCAAAAACGTGTTCCATTGTCCCTGTTGGGGATAGGTTTCCATTTTTACTGCTGTTTTTTTGAATAAGTCCGTTTCGCTCTGAAAAATGTGTTGTTTTATCTTGTTCCATTAGTAAAACTCCAATTCCATTATTACCAATCCAAATTCGTCCTTTAGAATCAGCTAATATGCTTCTTATGTGCAGATTCTCATTAGCTTTAAGTTGTAATTTATCATGATCAAAAGTAGTCAATATTTTGCCATTATAACTGAATAATGCAGCATAAGTCGCTATCCAAAGAGTACCGTTTTTGTCCTCAGATAAATGGGTTACTCCAAATGAATTTCCAATATTTTTAGTTATTGGTTTTGGAAAAATTAAGTAGTTCATCTTTTTGCCATCAAAACGATGTATGCCGTCTTTTTCGCCTGCGTTGAACCATAAATCACCACTAGTATTATTCCATTCTAATGTTGGGTTTATCGTTTGAGTTGCATAAGTAGTAAACTTTTTTCCATCATAACTATTAACTCCGCTTGCAGTTGCGAGCCAGATCGTTCCATTTTTATCCTCTGCTATTGAGCGGATTTGATTGTCAAGCAAACCATCAACTCTGTCGAAATATTTAAATGTTTTTCCATTATAAAAGCTTACTCCTTCATTATGACTTCCAAGCCAATAGTTACCTTTACTGTCTTGAAAGATAGCGCGAATTCCAGAAGTGAATTTTAAGGTGTCGGTTTGTAAAGTACTAACAATTTCAGATTTATTAATTTCTTTTTCAGTTGTTCTTTTTTCGACACAAGAAAAGTTCAGAGATAATAAAACAATCAGATATATCATTCTAAATAATTTGTCCATTCATGTCTATTTTTTTTATTGTACGGCATAACTTCATACTACTTTTTGATGGCTTCTAGTGCTTGTCTGTCTAATTTTTCACTGTTCGAAAACTTAATTCGAATCATGAGTTTACATCAAAATTAGCGATCTTGAGTGGGGCCGGTATTACCATACGTATTTACTGTTTAATGTAGATTTCACCCGTACTAAATCCATTTTTTTTGATGAATTCTTTAAATTGCTTTTTGGTTGGTTTAACAATAAAAGGTTTAATTGTATCTTTTTTCGAATTGGTACTATTTTCTAATAATCTTATATCATTTTCGGTTTCAATTCTATTTATGCATAAAACTCCTTTAGTTAAGTTTAGTTTTTGCACTTGCCAAAATCCCGTTTTTTTAATTGTTTTATTTAGAAAATAATACCCTTTAAATTTTTTTAATACGTCTGTTTTTTTAAGATTAAAAACTGTGTCAAAAAGTACATAATTAGAAAACAAACTGTCATTTATAGTAACAACCTTATATTTTTCATCTGAATCAATTTTGTATAAAGTATCATTTTTAATTATTTCATTTGTGCTTAATTCTGAAATTTTTAAAGTATCCTTCGTGAGTACCCGCTTGAAGATCAAATATTCTCTAATGATCAATTCAGTATCATTTTCTGAATTGTAATAGGTTCCAATAAGTTTGTTGGGGAAAGCTTTCTGTTCTTTTACGTTTTCTGGTTGAGGAACTTCAAAACTTACAATTGGTTCTTTACACGAAGTGATAAATAAACAAAAAATTAAGTTGAATATAATTATTTTCGCTTTCATATTTCTGCTTTTTAGTTCTGTAAGTACTATGTTAAATAACATCTTATTACTTTGAAATGGTCCGAAATTCAAAGCAAGTTATTTTATGCTAAAGATAATTTTTTTTGCAACAGCTAAATGTGAGCTATTCAAAAAAATCACAAAACTGTTGAACTGATTTTCGCTGAAGTTTTTTATTTGAAAGGATTACTCCATTTAGTTTCAGTGCTTACGCTTTTGTCAGTCAATGTTTTTAGAAAAGCAACTAATGCGGCTTTTTGAGCACTTGTCAAATTTAATTGAACAGGTTTGCCGTTAGCATCGGTTAAGGCAGGGGATAGCGTGGGGTGTGATTTAATTCCGCTGTTGTAATGCTCTACCACTTGCTCTAAAGTAGCAAATCTGCCATCGTGCATATAAGGAGCAGTAAGTTCAATATTCCTTAAGCTCGCAGTTTTAAATCGTCCTACAAAAATAGGATTGTTAAAAACCGATCCAGCCCCCAAATCTGTTGTGGAAGTTAAATCCAAACCATTGTTTTGTGGTCCTGGGTTAGCACTTACAAATGCTTCGGTGGTATGACAGCCAAAACAAGCACCTCCACCGTTTGGAATCGTTTGGAAAAATATATTTTTCCCTGTATTTTCTTCGGCTGTAAAGTTAGCAAAATTAGCACCAGGTGAAGCTGACTGTGCTCTTCCAATGTCGTATTTACTTGAAAAACTTACAATACTACGAACAAACTGTGATAATGCTTTAGCTATTTTATCAGATGATATTTCTGTTGATCCAAATGCCTTTTGAAACAATTCGGGGTAATAGGATTGTTCCTGAGCTTTACTTACTACTTGTTGCAAAGTCATTCCCATTTCAACAGGATCTTGAAACGGCTGTAAAACTTGTTCTTCCAAGGTAGTGGCTCTTTCGTCCCAAAAAAAACGTCCGCGTTGGTAAAATCGAGTATTAATTAAGGTCATTGAATGCCGTCCCGTTGAACCTCCGTTAAATCCTGGGCTTAATGTAGCATCATCTGAAAAACCTTTGTCTTGTTTATGGCAAGAAGCGCAAGCAATCGTTCCGTTGGCACTTAGTTTTTTGTCATAAAACAATACTCTGCCCAGTGTTGCACCGTCATTAGTGATAGGATTCGTTGCAGGAGTATTATCAGTGCCGTTTATCGAAGTTGGCAAAGGTTGTCCAGCAACATTTGTGGTAAAATGACTGGGTAAGTTAAGGCTAGCATAATCAAAAGGCGTTTCTGGTAAGTTCAAAACACTTTCTGTTATGTTTTCATAGACATCATCTTTATTACAAGAAATGACAGTAAAAAGTACAAGTAAAATTGTGGCCGCAAGGATTGGTTTATCAGTGATCATATTGTAGTCAATTGGTTAGCATTCAAATTAGACTGTTAAAATAATTAAAAGTTTAATTCAAGTACTTTCGTTTTCCAATTTTACTATAAAGGCAGTCTGTGAAAAAACTAAAATTGCCCTCATGATAATCCTATATTTTAGTTTGTTTTAGTTGTCACTCTTAACTACGAATGGTCGTTTAAAAAAGCCACTAACGGTTTCGGGCCACGCCAAGGAGGCGATTTTCATAGTAAATGTTGCTGCGGATGATTGAACCGCCACTTTTGCTGAACTCCTGTTGTCTGTTCGTTTTTATTTCGTCTTTTTTGTCTGTATAAAAATCATGGCAATTACTGTTGTTACAATTCCCATAACCATAGCCCCGATTGCACCTTGTATCGCATAGTTTTGGTAATTGAAATTGGCTTCTGCCTCTGCTGTCGTTTTGAAATAACCAATTTCTACCGAACGTTTTATTACGTTTGGAAAATATTCGGGTGTAATGACGTAAGAAGTTATCCATTGTGTTAATGGACTTAACAAAGCAATAATTATAGACAAGATAACACCCGAAATAAGTCCTTGTTTATAATTCATTTGTCCGTTATAAAAATTCTTCTTTTTGTCTTTCAACGCCATTACCATTGCGATAATTGCAGGAATTGCAAAGAGGTTAGTCAAGTACAAATGATAGTCAATGTATTTTCCGTGAAGTCCGCACAGTTTTTCTAACACCATCCACAGTAATCCCATTACGGAAAAGATAATTGCCCATTTAATTTCAATTTTTATATTTTTCATATTCAATTGTGTTATTGGTTTTGCAATGCTGTGTACATAAGTTTTCGTGACTGTTTTGAGTCAATGTTTGTTCGTTGGTTTGTGTAAAGGCAACCAACAGCTGTTTTTGAACTTGCTAAATTATTGTAGAACGTCGTCGTCTTCTGAATATCGCGATTTTCAAAGTAGAATATTTTCCATTAAATATAAATATTCCTGCGAAACGGAAGCTTGATTTTAAAACAAAATTAGCAATCGTGCTAAACGGCTGTTATCGGCTGGCGTATTTTCCTAACTACACTTTCCGTTAAAATTTATAACTATATCCAAGCCTTATTACTTGTGTTTCGTAATAATCATTACTTGTATAGTTAAAATCTTGTCCGTTGATTTCTTTTTTGATTACCATGGTGTTTAGCAAATCTGAAGCGTTAAAAAAGAGTTCGCCTTTCCCTTTTTGAATTGTTTTTTTTAGACCCAGGTCTAATGAAAACCTTGATTTAATTTTTCCTTGCGGAATTATATCGGGTGCTAAATAAATGCTTGTTAATTGTAGATCTATGTTTTTAGGAAAATGAAACGTATTGTTTAATTTTATGTTTCCTGAATATATTTCTTGTTGGTCTGCTGAAAAAGTATTTGTAGTTGGATATTTGTTTTCAACTGTAAATGCATCAATTTTATTTCTGTATGCGTTCAGATTAATATTGAAGGCGTACAATTTAGAAACTTCTTGTGCTAAAACCGTTTCAATTCCTGTGTTGTAACTTTTATTTACGTTTTGAAATGTTGCATAAATTAAATTACTTGGTGGCACAGTACTTGAAATCCTTGTAATAGTACCATCAGCAAATCGGTGATAAATAGCGTTGTATAGACTTCCTTTTTCCCAACTTTTTTTATAACCCATTTCTACCGAATTGGTAAATTGTGGTCGCAAGGCGGGATTCCCTACTTTTATAATTTCTGCGTCATCATATTTTGGAAAAATACGAATATCAACTTCGTTTGGTCGGTCAACTCTTCGGTTGTAGAAAACAGAAACTTTGTTGTTTTCGTTAATTTTGTATGCCAAACGTAAATTTGGAAACGGTTGCGTGTAATTATAACCATCACTTTTATACACTACATGATCTGGATTAACGTCATATTGAATTTTTACATACTCAATTCGTAATCCTAATTCGGCTTCCCATTTTTTGTTTTCAAAAATATAGTTTCCATAAGCGGCAGGAATTAATTCTTTGTAAGTGGCCCAGCCGCCTGCATTGGCATCTATTACTGAATTTACACCTGGTATAAATTGCATATTCGTCGGTATATTTCTGTTGCGAAGCTTTATACCTGTTTCAATTCGTCCGTATTTAAGTGGTTTTATGTAGTCAAAATTAAAATCATAAACTTGTTCGTCGGACAATAATTTAAACGCATCGGTTCCTGTGGAAGTTGGCAAATAATTGTCATAAAAATATTTTTCGTCTTCTCTGTGAAAAGTATAATTGAAACCAATATTTAGCAAATGTCCTGCTTCTTTGAATTTGTG
>Ga0206125_10003352_pt1 | contig 15483 bp, 23 predicted proteins | sample Helgoland_Spring_4_FD_148598 | JGI IMG/M metagenome (GOLD analysis project Ga0206125, IMG submission 148598) | Pelagic subsurface seawater microbial communities from Kabeltonne, Helgoland, North Sea - Helgoland_Spring_Bloom_20160331_1 | ecosystem: Environmental > Aquatic > Marine > Epipelagic ... | reverse complement strand
CACCTTTAATTTCCCATACAGCAAAGTCATCTGTACTTGAGCTATCTTCACGAGCAATTACTGTACCTGTAAAGCCGTAGACTGAATCGTTAGGTAAAATTATTTGATTAGCTGTACTTGCAGAAGTGTTATCGGTTGACAAGGCTGTTGCCGTTGCATCAGTTGTAGATTTAAACAGAATCCATCTGCCCGATTGGTAAGCACTACTATAATTAGCGTAAACATGATGTCCCTTAGCTCTTGTTTGTGCTCCTGAACCTATAGCCATTGCTCTGTCGTGATCATTATTAACATCACAAGACTGACCTATACAAATACCACCTACTGCATTACTAGCTACCTCATTAGTATCACCAATTGCAACAGATCCATTCCCCCAAGCATTGTTGTTTCTACCTGCAGCAATACTTGCGCTTTGAGAACCATTTCCGTTACCAAAGCAAAAACCATCTGTATAAGATAAGTTGTTATAACCTGCTGCTATTGAACGTGCACCAACTGCCCGGTTATTATAGCCTATAGCAACAGAATCAGAATTAGTTGATTTGGCTAACCGCCCCATCGCAATACTATTAGCACCAGTAGCACCATAGCTCGATGTGTTGTTGGCTATAGCTGCGGCGAAAGAGTCTGCGCCAGAACTGTAAGATAGCCTCACGGCAGCGGAACCAGTGCCCATAGCTTGTGCGCCTGCGCCCAAAGCTGCCGAATTTAAACCATAACTTAAAGAGTTTGCCCCAAATGCAACAGAATTATTGCCTTGCGATCCATAGGAGGAAGTCGAGTTTCCAATAGCGGCAGCAAAACTATAATTACCACCGGCATTAGAGTGCGGCCCTGACAAAGCCCCCGTGCCTGTGGAATTACTGCCTGTGCCAATCGCAACTGCATTTACACCTGTCGCAGAGGGTTGAGTAGTCGTGCCATTCCAATTCTCAGCAAACAAATCAGGGCCACCACCGCCAGCAGCAATCCAATCGTAGTCCGTACCAGTCCATGACAAGACCTCGCCAGTAGTGGCTGTGCTTGTGTTAAGGTGGGTGTCTACCGTATCGTTAAAGCTTGCTGTTACAGCTTGATTTGAACCGTTACCAATAAAGGTGTCACCATTATCAAGATTAGGGGTGGCGTTTGCACGACCAGCACCAGTAACCATGATGGAACCGTTAGATGCGTGTACTTTGATTACCTTACCAATGTTCTGAATAAGGTTAGCTTCACCTGTTGGAGGTGTGGTAGTCAAACCACCTGTAGCAGCAATATATAGAGTATCACCTTCAGAAAAGGAAGAAGTGTCTAAACCCTGTACAAAACCAGTAAGAACCAAAGTTCCTTCTACATCATCTGCGAGAGTTTGGGCTAAAATACCTACTGCTGGCATAGAACCTGCAGTGTCTGCACGAGCAGCTTGCACTTCCATAGCGTTGCCAGCTGTACCACTTTGGTATACCGGAGTACCGATAGATAGAGAGCCACCTGAAACGTTCTTACAGGTTTCTGAAAGAGCTAGTTGGTCTACGTTAGGTGCCATCTCAATGATAGTACCATCTGTTTGTTTAGAGTAAATCTTTTGGTCGGCTAAGTTAAGAGCCAACTCACCGGGAGCAATGTCCGAAGAAACAGGAACGCTTGCTGCGACCGATGATTTCTTATGAATAATTTTAGTTGCCATTGGGCTAGTTCCCTATGTGTGAGGAGGACGCCCCTATAGAGGAGCGCCCTGAGTAATTGTACGGGCCTAGTAAGTGCCACCGTCCAAGGTTACGTTTTGTAAGGTCTCGTTAGAAAGATCCCAAGCATCGTCTGTTTCATTCCAAACAAAAGAGACGTTAGCAGCTGTACCACGTTCTACTTCAAAACCACCATTTTGAGAAGGTGTCCCTGTCTCATCTGAGTTAAGAACAATAACAGAGTCACCAATATTAACTTCGTTAGAGTTTACAGAGGTAGTTGTACCATTAACAGTCAAGTTACCACTAACGGTTACATTGCCACCAAAGGTGTCATTCCCAGAAGAAGTTGTAATAGAACCTACAGTAATGCCATTTGTTGTAGTCGCACCACGATCAGTAACAGAGTCTAGAGTGTCTGTTTCTGTGTAACCTGTAATGAACCCAGGGTCGTTGTTAAAGCCACTCAGGTTAACATTAGCTTTAGTCAGTTTGTACTGATTGCCAGAAGTATCTACTACAGCAAAGTAGTCGCCATCAGCGTTAGAAACACTAGTAGACAACTCGTCTAAGTCTACATTAAGAGTAACGGAGCTGTTACCTGTTTGGTTTGCTGTGAAAGAACCTCCGCCAGACAAGCCTGTACCCGCAGAGACAGTCTGAGTGCCGTTACCAATAGTAGGGGTGTTGGACAGGTCATTATAGCTACCGCTAGTGGCCACCGAAGCAAACCCTGCTTCTGTTGGGGTTTGGTTAACAAAGTTACCAGAGCCAGAGTCATAAGCAAGCAGCTCGTTATCAGCAACAGAAGTAATAGCAACATCACCCAGGTCGTTAATATCAACTGACTCAAGTTTGCTATTTAACTGTGTTTGAATGCTAGAGGTAACGCCATCAAGATAACCAAGCTCTGTAGAAGTAACAGCAGAAACTGCAACCTTGCCGCTACCGTTAGAAATAACTGCGCGGTTAGCTGTTAGGTCTTCTGTATCAATCGTCGTAGCAGCACCAGTAATAGTGGCTTGCTTGGCGTTTAACTGGGTTTGAATGTTAGAGGTAACACCGTCAACATAGTTTAGCTCAGTAGTCGAGGCAGTAATACCATCAAGAACGTTAAGCTCTCCTGCTGTGGCAGTTACACCAAACTCACCAAGAGTAGTGTAGCCGGTGGGAGACCACGCTGTACCGCTGTACGACTTTAAAAGGTCATTAACAGTGTCATACCAAAGGTCACCTTCTGAGGGGGCCGTCGGAGCGCTAGCATTAACAAAGGAGCCTGTAACCTTTACAATGTTATTGCTATTGTCTTTTGTGTAAATTTTGCGATCTGCTAAGTTAAGAGCCAGTTCGCCTTGTTCGAGATCAGTAGTTAGTGGCGCTGCACCAGCAACTGAGCTTTTCTTTAATAAAATTGTTGTAGCCATTAGAATAAGCCTCCGATAATAGAAGTGTTAGCGTTGTCTAGGTTTTTTGTCGCTGTATACTTCTCTGTTGTTCCATTGTAGACTAGTAAAGCACCGTCTGTTTTATTAGTATTGTCAATATCACTAACTGAGGTAGTGGTAAAAGTATGAGTAGTAAACTTTTGGTCTGCTGCGGAGTAGACAATAAAGTCACCGTCTGCTACAGCATCATAATCAACATCTAACAGGTCAATCAAGTCAATTCGTTCTTTTAAAGAACCTGCATTGATTGTTTCTATTAGTGTTCCAGCGGAGTTTACAATATCTACTAAAAGGTTCTTTTCACTGTCAAAGTAAATACGATCAACAGAATCACCTTTTGCACCTTGCCCACCAGTTCTCGACAAAGAAATACTATGTTCTGTATTACTTACAGAAATAGAAATATTATTGTTAGAAACGGTAGTGGTATAAGACATTATACGGCCTCCGAGGGGCTATAACGAACTTGCACAAGCCCCCTCATAGGTTTCCAAATTTGTTGAAGCTCGTCAACACCTGGATCACGAACCTCTAAACCAATCCAACCATAAGCAGGTTTTTCTGGTGAGGGTTGTGTAGTCCAGTTATCAATTAGTTCTTCAGGAATAACAAGTTTAAAAGTATTATCGGTAGGATCACTATCAATAATGTCCAACGTTGTAATTTCGCCGCCTGTTTGTTCTTGAGTAGGCAACTCATCTTTAGTGTGATCAAGAGTAGAGCTATCTGCTTCTACAATCTTAGCCACAAGTGTATACTCGCTAAGGTTAGTTAACCAGTTTAAGGTGATATCCATGTGGATCTGTTCACCTTCAATGATAGACACTAACACAGAGCCATTATCGTCAATTAAGTCTTTTGATTGAGAATTAATTTTACTGCGTGCCATTTTGTTTCCTTCCTGCCGATCCTCAGATGGGCTAGTTAAGAGTTATTGTTATTATCAGCACTATTCTTAATACTATATATTTATTTTATTTACTAGCCCACCACTTTTTAAGGCCATCAGAGATAGCCTTGCGGTGCGCGGCGGAGAAGGTGCTACCACGTTTATCATTAATCCGCGACTGAGCAATATTAATCGCATTAGTATTCTTAAGGGCCACAGCCTTTGTCTTAACCGGAGCTACAGCGCCTCTAACACCAGCCGATATAAAGCTTGTACTAGGCTTAGGGAATGCCTTCTTAACAGTTTTACGAGCAAGGCTACGACCTTTTCGGATGTAGCTCTTTGCAGTGCCTTTAGCGTTAAGTAATGTCTGCTTAACCGCTAATTTACGTTGACCGGATTTAGACAGTGGGTTTTTAGCAGGAGCCTTTCCAGCCATAGTGGCGCGAGCCATAGACTTAGCACCGGGGTTCATAGTGCGTTTCTTAGGGGCTGTGTAGCCAGCCTTAGTAGCTTTCTTCATGGACTGTTTGCGCCGAACACGGAGCATACCGGGGGTTAGCCCCAGAAGACCACGGCGATTCTTTTTTGGCTTGGCTTTACGAGTTGCCATTGTTTTATTCCTTATTTCTTTTGTGTTAATCGTTTAGCGGATCTTTCAAGTCTACGAGACTTTCGGGCATAGTGCCCTAGTTTGACGCGCCTACCTACGTTGATGATGTTCTCTCGTCTTAACAGAGAGGCATGGGCATTCCGTTCTACCCTATCTGCCTTATTCCCGTACTTTTCAGATCTTGCCATCAACTTTTTAGCCTTAACCTTCCTCATTGCCGCTTTACGAGACTTTATGCGAGATGCCTTAGACTTTATGCGAGATGTCTTAGACTTTATGCGAGATGTCTTAGACTTTACTTTCGATAATTTAGAAGTACCCTTGCTTCTTGCCAAGGCAGAAGCTTTTGCTGCTTTCTCAAGAGCCCTCTTTCTGGCAGGTGTCATTTTATAAGCAGTACCGCCTACCTTAGCCCCGGCCTTTCTTATCACTCTTCCAATAATAGCCATTATAGGATTCCTTATATTTTAAAGCTTAGGTATTCCATAAGCGTTTCGCAACGCCCTGCCAATATCAGTGTCTGTTTGAGATAGCCCACCATAGCCAGCAACGCTTACCCCTGCTACCTTAAGATTACGAGAAAGATTCCGGCGAACATTTTCACCAGTAGTAAGGTCTACATATTTACGCCGCCATAATCCAGTAGGAGTAGTAAGCCCTATAGCCTTCTGACCTACTTTATTCTTAAGAGAAGTCTTTTTATACTTAGCACGGGAGCTAGCTAGCCGATCTTTATATGTAGCCTTTTTAAGTGCTTTACCTTTCTTACCCGTAAAGTTAGAACTAGAAATGCGCTTTTGACCAGCAGCAGTAGTACCCTTTTTAACACGAGTCAGCTTCATGCTATCTGTCTTTTTGATAGCGGCTAAACGAGCAGTTGCCTTCTTAGTAGGAGCTTTAGCCTTTTTAACGTTTCCAGAACGCTTAGCCAACTTATTAAAATCCCCACTCGACAACTTGATTCTGGAACCGCCCTTAGCCTTAGCTATAGATGCCCTAGCACTCTTGCTAACACCCTTAGTGCTAACCTTCTTTATTAGTTTGCTGCCACCCTTTTTAGCACGTTTTTTAGCAGAGGCTGCGACAGCTTTCTGAAGCGCTCTTTTTCTGGCGGGTGTCATTTTGTAAGCTAATTTGGCTAATTTGCCAAGTAATGCCATTATATTATTCCTTTATTGCTAGAAGCCGAAGCCTCTTGTTGTTACTTTAGAACCACCTCGCACAGGGAATAAATACTCCACAGCATATCTTAGACCATCTGTCCAGTGTTCAACACCTTCTTTCTTACAGATGGTAGCTGTGTCAGGGTTACTCTCCACCCATGCGGTACGTTCTATTGATTTTATTGTATTTGAACAACGTGGATGAATATACATATCGATATCCCCATTAGCGTTCTTAAACTTCTTGTTGATAGCTGCAACACTATCGATAATAGGAGGTGCCTTACTATGTGCTCTGGTCTGTATACCTTCAGCTTGTAGTATGCTAAAGTCTGTACGTCCAACAGCAGCAGAGGACTTCCTGGCCTTCCCACTGGGGTCAGGGTAAGAGATAATGCGGTGTCCCTTATACTTTTCCACTAGGCTCCTAGCCAAGGTCTCAGTATCGGGGTGTCCCTGCATCTCATCTAAAATGTGTATTTGATTACCTCTAAGAGCAAACACTACACTAGCCATAATGCCAACGTTAAAGTCGATAGCAACATGAACATCTTCACCTGTCTCAAAAGAGGGTAGGTCTTTGGCGATATGCTCTTTACGATTAAACGTATAAAACACAGTATTACCAGAGTCCTCAAAGCTAGCTGTATACTCTCTAGCAAACTTTAAAGGATCTAGGGTTAGCTTTACCCTATCGATTTCTTCAGCATCGAGAAAGGGGGACTCTGTATAGGTATAGGTATAAGACTTCCAATGAGAGTCAGCGTCTTGTCTATTGTACATCTCATAGAAGTAGTTATAGCCCAGAGGCGTACTAATAATAAGCGCTCTTCCGGGCTTAGCTCCGAACTTGTCTGCATTCTGTTTAGACCAACGAGTAGCAATACAGGGTTGGATAACAGACTCCCAAGACTCTTTCAAGCTTGTACCTGCACCCTTCCAAGAGCATACCTCATCGGCTACTACAAAGTACTGACCAGTACCCCTCATACGCTCACTAGCTTCATACGACCAAATCTTTAGTTGTACGTTCTTAGGGAACCAGAAGGTGCCAGCCACTCTAGAGGACTTAAGGGCGTGATCTTCCATTCCTAGCTGATAAGCTAAGAGTGGATAGTAGATGTCAACAGCCTGGGCATAGGTGGGGGCAATAATAGCCACATTCTTATTTGGTACTTCTTCATCTAACTCCATAAGCTCTTGTACTGCTAAAACAGCGGCACAGGCTGCGAGATAGGACTTCCCAAAACCACGACTAGCATTAACTACTGCATAGCGTGTTTCTTCTTCTATGAATAGGTCTGTTATTATTTCTGACTGACCCTCATGCAAAACTATTTCTGACATACTACTTCCTTAATGATTACTCTACCACTTAGCCTTGTCAGCCCAGTAGGCTGCACTCATTTTACCTTTGGCAATATTAGTGGCATGTCTTGCCTTCCAAGCTAGTCTGCGCTTTTTATAAGCCTCAGATTCATTAGCCTTTGGAGGACTTCCTTTAGCACCTTGAGCGCCAAAGCGTATTGTTTTAATTTTATCGCCCTCTTTAGCAACAACAATGTGTGACTTGGTAGGATGACCGGGTGTTCTCTTAGGCTTATTAAACCCAGAAACACCCGCCCGGGTTAGTCTGGGGTCTTTAGCCATAACTAGGCCCCATACTTCTTAAGATTAGATTTGGTGTTTTTCATAGAAGCGCCCTTAGTAGGGAGCTTTTTCTGAGTCGGGTTAGGCTTCTTAGGTGGACGTCCTACTTTTGTTCCGTAGGTTCCTTTTCCTTTCGGCATTGTTTTTCTCCTATAGCTCGGTTGCTAGTTATAATAATTATTCTACCATTAACATCATAGAATACATATTTATCTTTTCTTTTAACATAGGTTATTTGAATTTCACCTCTATTGGACAGTTATAGTTATAGGATACTTGATAGACCCTATCATACCAAAGACCGTTCTTAGGAAGACCACAATCATAATAACAGTATTGAACAAGTTGATTGCTACCATTAATCCAAGCATGACCAAACCCAACAAAGGCTAACACACAGAGCATCATTGGCCCTTGGTGTCAAACATGCTGTTATGGTCACGACCAATATACTTAAGGTCATTCTCTATAATAGCTACACGTTGTTTAATCTTATTGATTTCATTAATAGCTGCTGTCATTGCTGATAGCTCATCCCAAAGATCGTCTATATCCTCGAAGGCATACTCTATTTCCATAGTGTTGTCTTGAACATCCCTCTTAAGGTTAACATTATCCTCAATAGCCATACGACTACCTAACTGAGAAACAGTCTCTTCTAAACCACTTATAGTAGCTGCTTGTTGAGACACCCACCATACACCTGCTGACAGCTGTGCTGCCATAGCTATTACTAAGGCAATAGGTAATTTTAAGTTTTCCATATTACCAAGTCCCCTTATAAACGCCATAAAAATAAACACCGCCACCTAATATAGCGACTATCCCTAGCAGCATAATAGAAACCAATATAAACTCAATTATATTTTGTTTTATCTCTGCCTTCCTGTATTGATGTTTTCTTCTCTGTTCTCTAACTTTTCTAATAGTATTTTTATACTCTTCTAAACCAGAAGGTCCATGAACAAAACTGATCATGGTTTCAACTTCTTTCTTCATTTCCATCATCTTCTTCTTTGCAGTGAAGATTTCTAGAGCTTCTTTCTCAGCACTCCCTGAAAAGGATTTGTACCAAGGGGGATCCTTAGCTTTGCTTTCTGCATAACTAATATCACTCCAAGCTCCAGCAAATTTGGATAGGGCTTGACTTGTGTCTCTACCAGCATTAAGTAGTTGTCTCATTTGACTGACTGCTGTAGAGGCAATACTAAGAGCAGTTAGAGGATCAATCATGGGAACTACCTCTCCTTAGCTTTGCGGGAGGTTTCCATCATTTCTCTAATAGCTTTAATGTTCTCATCTATACGAGCATTTAATACTCTAAGTTCTTGTGTTGTCTTTTCTATTTCAGCAATACGAATCTCATGTCTTGCAATGTCTCTAGTATTCGAGGTTATGTTAGAGTCCATACTAGAAATATAAGCAACTAAAGCAAAGGTCTGTAAGGCCACTGCTAGAATAAAGGTTATAGGGACACTCTTAGAGAGGTGCCAGGATTCTGCTTCTGAAGGCATTACTCTGATTCCTTATTTTTATTAGTTAGTCTTATAGTCATAGGTGTTTTAGAGGTAATCTCCTGCTCAAGCTTTTCAGGAACTTTCTTATAGCCATACTGCATAAGGTTATTAATCAGTTGGCCCTGTGTTGATAGCAGCTGGGCATAGGCACCAGAGCCAACCCTAACAGAACCATCAGTAAGCTTCACATTAATCTCAGCATAGAGCTTTGTCATCTCCTCGATAGGATCAAAACCAAGCTCTTCTAGCTTTCTTACAGAAGCCATAGAGTTAATGTTCTTAGAACCCTTGGGACGTCCAGCACCTTCACGCCGACCACCAGCTTTATTCTTTCGATTGTCTACGGGCATAACTAAACCTCCTTTCAGGTCTATACAAAATGAATGACTCAACATTCTATTTCAAAATAAAAAATAATAGTTATTTATGAACAATTTAAAGAGTTTCCTATTTAAACCCTTAAAATTAATCACAAAAATAGTCACAAACTGTCCCTAATTTCCCTTAAATTATATTTAAGAACATTTAGGAGAAAGACTTTATTTTAGCCCTTATCTCTTATCATAAAAACAAACAAAATACAAGACTATCTAACAACAGACTCTCCAAGTAAGTTAAGAGATTTCTTCCTAACCCCTACCCCCATAATCCCCCTTCCCCAAGGGGAGATTATCATAAGGGGTCCCTATTTATTCTTTCATAAAAGTATACAAAAAAAAAATAAAGGATTCCTCCCAACACCCCCACCACCATCCATAAGGACAGTAGCAGAGATGCGGAGGGGAAAGTTATTTAAGTTGCTAGATAAGAGACCTTTACTTTTCCCAGTGTGATAGACACACTAGTCTAACATCTTCTGGGTTAGGTAGCTTAACTACTTCTTCCCAGTATTCTTCTGCTACAACCACAACAGGGAAGTAACCCTCTTCAATAAACCCAATATGACTAACTTGTTCATAACGATGTAGGGAGTAAGGAAGATTACCGATATTACGGGTTAGGTTAGCGACCTTTTGATCTATTGGATCTGTTACAACAAAGTCCTTAGTCATATCTTTCCAGAGATATTTAATAAGTTCTTCGGTGAAGGCATCAACACCATAGATAGCGATTGTATCTAGGTCTTTGTAATCCTTCTTAAAGTATTCTTTTGCTGTATCAGGCCGGGGTTTAAGTTTGATCTTCTTTACCCGTGGCTTATCGGTAGACCCTTTAGGCCTTCCCGCCTTATTTTTAACTTCTTCAGTCAAGACTTACGCTCCCATTTTCAGGATCTAACTCGGGCATTATCTCTGAGAATAGTTCAGTATAGCCCCCAGTTAAGTTAAAGATCTGGGGTAGTGTTCTAACTTGCAGCTCATTCACCAGAAAGTTTTTCCATACAGTATCTTCAATGTTATCTCCGGTAGTTATATCCTTATAAACATAACTAATGTTTCGGGAATCAAGGAGTTCTTTCGCCAAGTTACAATAAGAGCAGTTTTTTCTTCCGATAACCAAATACATTATTATTCCTCTTTATCATCAGATATCATGCTAATAGCATTAGCAAGGTATTCCTCATCATTATCAGACATCATTTCGATAGCTGCTTCAAAACCAGCAAGGAATAGTTCATAGAACATATCGTTAATAGAACCTTCTGAGTCTAGCTCATATTCAGAGATAAACTCATCGAATGCGTTTTCTACTAGGTCTTCAACTTGTACTTCAATTTCAGCTTCACTCATTTCCCACGACCTCTCATTGTTTTATCTTCTTCTTGCCATACTAGTCTATCGATATCAGCACGAGTAATGCCAATATCCCTGAGTTCTTTATTAGTCAACCTATTAAGTTGTTTAATAGTTTCACGGTGGTAGCGCCAGGTTTTCAAGTAGTTAATATACCTGACAACCCAGTTCTGTTTAATCCAGTTAATCATCTTTATTTGGTCCTCTTTCTTGATCTAATACTTCCAGGTCTTTTATGGCAAGGTCAAGCATTTCTCTTACCTGTGCGCTATGCATTTGAGTAGACCCCGATAGTAGCCTATTATTCTTGACAATAATCACTATTCCATGATCTGCCACATCCTCCACACGATCTAGAAGATAGTCTAACGTATTAAAGAGATACTCTTCTTCTACTGTTTCTTTTAAGTCTTCTTTAGAATTTGGTGCTTTATTAAACTTTATTACATTGCCCATATTAAAGCCATGCCATATAGCGGAGTATCACAATGGCAAGATAAACTGAGAATACCCAGAAGGCCCCCTTAATGGCTATTCCTACAAGAAACCCAAATAGATAGGCCCAAGGGTTAGATGGTTTACTACTCATTTCTTTTCTCCTTACTCTCTGAGATTTGTTTCATAATACTGACTCTTTCCTCTTCCGAATAAGTTAGCCACATTCGGATGTCGTCAATGTGTCTGCCACAACCTGTGCAGCAGACTCCTTTTATATGGCACTCTTTTTTACAAGGAGAGCTTATTTTAACTTTCCAGAAGTCCTTAGACCTCACAAGATTTCACAAGCACCGCCCGTACAGGCTAGTGTCTGCGCCCCTTCAGTGTTGTCTTCTGACTCGTAGTCAGTCAACTTAAAGAAGTCAACCTTTGGCATAGCCGCTATTGCTGCAAGGAATTCAACCTTAGTACAGGGCTGATAAGGTGCTTGTGCATAAGTATGTTCAGCATAAGGCAAGAAGCTAACACCAGTAATATAGTCAAAGTTTTGATAGCACCAATTACCTACTTCCATCCACTCATGTTCCTTAACATAAACAGTAACACTTACCGAGTGTTCTGACCAGTGTTTTTGGAATAGCAGCCAGTTTTCCAGCTGTTCAATAGCTGTCTGTTCGTTAGCTAGTGTAGCACCTTCTGGGGACTTAATAGGAAAAGAGAAGATAGTTGTCTTCTCAGGATTCATTAAGTCTGGTTCGCTAGGTACCCCTGAGTCTTTCAAAAAGGAAGTCAGGGGATCGTTATTAGCCTGTCTTACAGTTCGAATGTAATAGGGGCTAAAGCGCCCATGAATACCAGAGCTAGAGTCAACAAGCTGAGAGACCGTGCCAGAAGGCTTAATTGTAGTGATAGCGGTAGCTGGATTGATGTTAAGCTTTTTGGCGTATTCAATATTAACTTCTTGGGCATGTGCCTTAAGCCTTTCTAGCATCTTAGGGTCAGGATTACGTAGGATCTTGCAGTCTTGGATACCAGTCAAAGATACGCCTAACAATCGCTCTTCTTCACAATTCCTTTGCCATACTTTACGGACATATTTGAATTCAGTGAGAGAGGCTTGTAGCGTACCAAGAATAGTTGCTAGACCAATCTTACGCTTAAGATCTTCTTCTGTATCTTCTACACGACATACAACCTCTGACAGGTTGCATAGTTGTCCAGAGCGTAGTTGAATTTCTGCGCAAGGATTAGTCCCAACTAAAGGTTCTGAGTTACGGCGTTCAGGGGCAAGTGCTTTAGCTCCAGCTCGGTTAAAGATGCCACGCTCACCAGAGCCTGACTTCATAAGAGCAATCCACTCGTCCATAAACACAGCCATAGAGGGCTTTTGTTCATAGGCGGCAGAGTTATTGGCTAAAGCACGGTGTGCTGTTGTTTCCCACCAACGACCGGACTTAGCATCCCGCACTTCAGGATCACCAAGGTCAGAGAGTGAGATAAGGGCAGAGCGGCGTACACCGCCAACTACAACTACTTCAGCAATCTTACATACAATGTCATGTACTTCAATTGGACGGAGCTTACGTCCAGCCGCTGCTTTAAACGTAGCAGTGACAAAGCTCATTAAGTCTTGTAAAGGGGCAGGGCCGGAGGCCCGACCACCCATGGTTTTAAGACGAGCACCTTCAGGGCGAATCTTAGAGAAGTCCCAAGCATGTGTGTTACCAAGATATAGTTCAGCAATAAGTTTGCGGAGAGCCTTAGCCCAACCTTCAGCGCTGTCTTCAATCGAAATAGTACGTTCACTTTGTGAAAAGGTGTCGTTAATGATAGGTAGTTTGTTTACATATTGGGCCTCGGCAGAAAAGCCGACACCAGTTCCTGACATCAGGATATATAGGATTTCGTCAAATACACGGATATGGTCTACTGCAGCAAAACTACAGTTATAACCACGGAACGGGTTTTGTGCAAGAGCGTCACCCGCTGCCCACATAGCTCTCATGCTAGGCATTACCTCACGGTTATAAACGGCGGTTGACAGTTGTTGAAACTCGTTATCAGTAATAACATTATTACTAACTTGCTTTTTCCAAAAACCAATCAATCGGTCTACAGTCTCTTCCCAAGTTTCACGACGACCTTCGGCCTCTAGATAACGTGAGTAGCGTGACAAGTGGATGAATGATTCGTAAGCGTTCATTTTATTTATTTCCTTTATTAAGCTTCATAGCCGCTAAATGAGTGAGAAGATTCTTTAGTTTCTTCTTCATCGTCACAATCACAATTGCATGTGTACTCGTCACAGTCTTCACATTCACAATCACAACCGTTTAAACAACCATCTACAACGGGAAGATCTTGATACATTTCCTCTGCGTGACCAATATTGTGATCAACATCCCAATAGTCTCGCATAAATAGCAGTTCTTCTTCAGACCAGGTCTCAGTTGCAGCCAGATATACGTTAAGGTGATCCTTGCTCTTAATAACAACCTTAATAAAGTTTTCATAGTGTTTCAAAGCTCTAGCAAGCTCAGGTTTAATTTCCATTAGTGTAGTGTCCTTTTAAAATGCGGGTTTAGTGTTTCAAGTGCATAGTGATATACTTTATCATTCTCTTCTGTATCTTCGTAATATTCTTCTAATGCACCCTCAACAAAGCATCGAAGGGAGGGCGGGATTTTATTAAGATCTGCCTTACCATCTATAGCCATGTTGAGGATAATACTCAGTAGTACTGCTTCTTCTTCCGTCATCTAAACCCTCATAAATTGGCTGGAGCCTTGTAACTCCGCTTGTTCTTCGAAGTCAGGCCCTTTAGCAAGTCTGCCAGTAGGAAAATCATATAGCAATGCTCCTGACGGACCTGTAAGACCAGTATAACGACATTTGAGAACTTTTGTTTTAATCGTGTTTCTTTCAAGGTCATTATCACTTCCTACGTTGCGAGCAAAAGCAATGATATCCATACTAATTTGTTTAATTGAGCCTGAGCCTCGGATGTCATCCATACTAGGCAACTTGCCCTCTTCAAAGGATTTACCTTTGTTGTCGGTTTTTCTCAAGTGACTAATGAGACCAATCCATACGTTATGTTTCTTAACAAGACGTAACAGATCATTCATTATCTTATCTATAGCCTCATTACCTGTAAGGCCCTCTGCACCTTCAGACGCAAGAATAGTAATATGATCGACAAAGAGGTATTTAGCCCCACTAAGACACATATACTCCAAAAAGTCCATAATAGAACCGTCTGAAATAGACCCTTGGTGATCAAGAACAAGTACTCTATCGTCTCCAAAGATTTTATCATAGCCTTCTTTAAGCTCTTCAAGTGGTATCTCCTCTGCTGCGGGGTTTCTATTTAGGGCCATACCACTCATTTTACGAGCAGTCTCAGCTGGCGATTCCTCAAGGGATACGATACCGATTTTGTCTTCCGTTGCGTCTAGCAAGTGAACAGCAATCTCACGCAACAGGGTAGATTTGCCAGAGCCTGTACCTGAAGTCCAAAGGGTAATTTCACCGAAGCGCATACCCTTTAGCTTATCATTTAGTCCTGTCATGGACTCAGGGTAAGGGATAGATTCAAGCTCATTATAGGTCTCTAGTTGTGTCCAGAGGTCTTCTTTAGTAAGAATACCCGCCGGGGTATAGTCCGTTGAGTCGTATATAGTTTTAAGAACCTTGTCTGGGTCTTTAATCCATAGGTCTGACGCATCTTTCTCAGAAGACTTGGCTATCTTTACCTTATCATAGCCGATAATACGAGCAGCCTCCTTAGTAGCTGCTCTTCCAGCGTCATCATTATCCAACCAAAGGATTACTTCGTCAAAGTTTCTGATCCACTCACGCTCTTCAACTAGATCTTTAATAGAAGAGGCTGAACGCAAAGATACAACAGGATAGAAGGTCTTATATCGTTTAAACCATGCAGATTGTACTGCCATAGCATCGAGTTCACCTTCTGTAATAACGAGTCGTTTTCCACCGTTGAATAGTTGTTGTCCAAACAAGCCCCCTCTAATTTTACCCGCAGAGGTAAATTCTTTAGGTAGCTTTCTTATCTTGTAACCAGCAAGGTTGTCCTCGTTATAATAGGGATAATAATGGCTGTCTATATTACCATCCATATCATAAGAGACTTTAACTCCGTAATGCTGAGAGACTTGTTTAAAGATGTTTCTTTCCTTGAACCCCCGGCTTGGGAATTCTTCTTTGATTTCTCTGAGACTTGGCCCATAGGAAACGGGTTCAAAGTCTGTGTTATTATTTGTCACAGTGATACCCTTTCTAGGTGCTGGTGTGCTCTTGCGGCAGCTAAAACAGAATTTAGAGCCGTCTTCATATATTTGGCTT